>SXGS01594176.1_pt1 | contig 17237 bp, 8 predicted proteins | sample 3174681 | NCBI WGS metagenome assembly SXGS01 (sample SAMN11356861, study PRJNA531348) | freshwater metagenome | isolation source: freshwater sample F1-80 | place: China: Fuxian Lake, Yuxi | collected 2017-12-25 | reverse complement strand
CGACGCCGCGATGCCGATCGAGAGTCCGCGGTCTGGGGCAAGCTGGTCGATCAAGTGGGTGCGCCGCCAGCAGGGGTCAAGTGGGTGCACGTGAATGATCGCGGCGCGGACGACTTCGAAGTCTTTTGTCGTATCCGCCTCTGGCGTGGCTTTGAAAAGCTCATGCTTATCGCCCGAGGTGCCGATGCTCAACGAAAAAATTGTGGGTAATACAGAGGCTTCCAGCTTGTCAATGTCTTGTGCAAGCAATGGCGAAACTCCGCTACAGGTTGACAAGCTGGAAGCTTATCCCACGTTCGTTGAACGGTATTGCGTTTAGTACGGAGTGGTGCTGTCCAACTAACCTTCCTCCAAACCAGTTGCCATTCGCCGCTGACTCAAACTATGCGAGCGCCAAGTCATCGAAACCAAACTGAGCGAAAACTTCATCTACCAGGGCGAAGCTGGTTGGATTGTCGAACGAAGCCAGAGAGCTTTCCACAGGATCGGTGATTGAAAAATTGTTGGGTGCTTGGTCGATTGGATCGCTCGTAAGATCTGAGGTGAACTCGGCAAGCTGCAGCGGCTGGTCGAGCTGCAGTTCGATGTCGGTCGCTCGGTCGAAGTGCTCGTCAATTACTACTTCGAAGTCTGCGGTTTCAAATCTAGGAGCGACTGCCTCTGCCACAGCACTTTGTAGTCCTGGGAGAGAGTTCCCGCTGTTGACACCGCCGTTGTCGGCGATGTGGATGAGGCATCTACGGAAATGAACCAAGTGCAGTTCGCTTGCAATTGTGCCCAGGACTGATCGGACGGATGCGAAGTGCCCCAAGGATTATGAAGCGAAAATGTATCGGTACCGGAATTGTATCCTGTAATGATATAAGCATGGCTGCCGACCAGGCCACTTGGGCTGGCCGTGGTTCCGAGCGTTACCGCTCGATTGTTGCTCAGTTGCGCGATCAACGTATTTTTCGCGGTTGTGGCAAACGAATAGTTGTACGAATTGTAGCCCAAGACATGCGCATTAACGTCGTCCATCCAGCCGCCTTCGATGCCTGCGTAAGTATTCGTATTATCGCGGCTGGCGTTGGTGGTTTGATTCCACTGCGCGTACGCTTTTTCAGCCAGCGCGATCCACAGCGTTGTGCCGGAACTGGTTGCATTTAACTTATATCCCGAGTAAGCCAGCAAACCATTGGAGTAGGTTGGCAGTTGGCGATTAACGGTTACATAATCGGCGGAGCCCGAACCTGACAAAAATCCGCCGCTGACGAATCCGCTATGTGAAATGAGTCCCAAAGCGCCGGCGTAGAATCGGACCGTGTAGGTGCCGTCCCCGTTGTCCATAAACATGTTCGCAACTGCGGTTGGGTTCTTGTCCGCAATAGATGCCAAGGACGCGATGAAGTAACAGTCACCCAGTTGCCCTTGACGCGTGTCAGCGCGCGATGGCGAACCGTTGAACAGATTGCCTGTCGCATTGCGGTAGCTGATGCCGCTGCCCACAATGACTGGATAGTTGGTCCCCAGGAACCATTTGTTAACCAAATTATTCAGCAACGTTGCTGGGCTGCCGGCGGCCAAATTCCCAGCGGATGCTCCTTGGTAGGTCGCATTCGCAGCGTTGCCATTAATCACGTCCCGGGCCAGATTGCGCACATAGTCCGGCATGGTAAAATTGGAACCGGTAACCAAATATTGAAAATCGGCAAACTCGGTCGAATTGACCGATCCGTCGGTACCAGCGGTTCGTAGTATGTCGATCATCTCGACCCGGCTGATCGAACTGTCGGCATAATACGTTGTGATCAGCGTTGAGAGAGTCGGATCGTCGATTCCATCCGTAGGTGACAAATCGCTGACGACGATCGATGCGGAACCGGTTACTGAGCCCGATGTCGCAGTCACAGTGTAATTACCTGTGGTACCAGGCGCGGTTAATAGTCCGGTAGATGAGATCGAACCGCCGCTGGTGGACCAGGTCACAGCAACGCCCATGCTCTGGCCGAATTGATCGCTGCCAGATGCTTGAAAGAGTTGCGTTGCCCCGGTATCAACTGTGGCTAAGCCGGGAGTCACGCGAATCCTTGCGAGCTTTCGTTGGACGTTCAGCGAAACGTTGGATGTCAGCGAACCCGCTGTCGCGCGTATGGAATAACTTCCCGGTCGATTGACTTCCACCCTTGCATTCGTACCTGTCGCGGTTAGCGTAGCTGCATCGGCCGCAGGTGAATTGATGATCGACCACGCCACGGTCGGACGAGTCGTCATTACTTGGCCGAACTGGTCCAAACCGACTGCGTTGAGAGACTGGCTGCGGCTGGTCGTGTTCAAGCTCAAGTCATTCGCTTGATTTGCGGGCGAACCGCTATTGGTGACCAGGCTGGTCAGTGTCTGAGAGACCGTAGCCGCAAAGCCAGCGAATACAGTACCCGATCGCGCTTGCAGTCCATAGACCCCAGCCCGCGTGAACGTAACGGTGGCAACACCGGCGCTGACGACTACTCGGGCGCTGCCACCGGCAGGCACGCGCGTGGTCGACCACGACAATGTTGGCGTGGTCGTCATCTGGTTTCCAAATTGATCGATTGCCCGGACGACTACACTAGTATTCGTCGTCGATGTCAGGGTAGATTGAGTGGTATTCACCACGCTTCCATCTCGGGTCGTGAAACTGAGTGAAGCCAGCGTCTGACTGACGTTGACCGATACGTTAAATTCAGCGCTTCCGGATTGCGCTCGCAAGGAGAATCGACCTGCCGTGTTGAATGCAAAGTTAGTTTGGCCGGAAACCACAGTGTTGGTTGCGGTCCCTTCGCTGGGCGCAGAGGTCGTGGTCCAGGTGATATTGGGCTGCTCGATCACTTTCCCAAACTGATCGAAGCCGCGAACAGTTAATCGTAGATTCCCTGTAGAGGTAACGCTCGACCCTGAAGTAACTACTGCGTTGGCAGCGTTGCGAGCGGAGAACGTCGTCAACACTTGTGCGACGTTGAACTGCAACGTATTGACTGTAGAATTTCCGGACCGATCGAGGATGGTTACCGCAATCGTGTAACTGCCAGCTTTAGTAAACGTCAGCGTATTATTTCTCGCCGCGTTGGTCCCATTGACAGAGAACTGGACGCGACCGCCCGACGGGACTGAAGTCGATCGCCAGGTGTACTTGAGATTCGCCTCGCCGCCATCATCCGCTCCAAGAACGGTTACTCCGATGGACCGCGATTGCACTTCGGTAACGCCGCCGGCCAATTGAATGGGCGTGGCCACGGTGGGTGCTGAAGTCGTTACTGCCGAAGTTGTTCCCAGGCTACCACTTGAACCGAGAAGATTCAGGCTGGTTTCCAAAACTCCAAACGCTGCGAGCATGCGGGATTCGAGCTGCTCAAGTCCCAAAGTAGTTGTCTGGCGTTTGTTTCCGCTCGAACGAGATCCGTCAGCGCGATTCGACATAGAGAATCTCACAGAATGCGTGCAATGTTCAATAGATGTTCATCGAGGTGCGGACACAGCGTGGCAGCGAATTGGTTTCACGATCAGCGAAATACGAATTTGCGGCCACTCCAAACGTACGACACAGCACATGCGCGGGCGTCTTGGGTCACAAAAAATCTCTCACTTACTTATCCTCTCAAGACCGCCGGAGGGTGCGATTCCCTACAACTGCTACAACGCGAATTGGCTTGTCTCGGGACAATCTGGCGTTTTTTTGTTGTGCTGGTCGAGTTGGTGACCAAAGGTGTCACGAATTTCATAGAATTGCATGCATGAGGCGAGTGCTGATGGAGCATTCAGGAGAGGGATCAATGGCATAAGGATTGACGGAAGGAACGAAAATGCCGGATCTGCCAAGAAGACTATTTCTGGATTGGAAATGCCCGATTCTGGCAAAGGCCGAGGAACTTCTCCTGGAGAATTACTCGACTGATCGGGATTGGGACCTGCGCGACTTGCTGATCATTCTTCCCAGCAGTCTCGCGAAACGACGCTTGCGCGAACGTTTGACATTGCGAGCGGAAGCAGAAGGAAAGGTCTTCTACCCGCCAAAAATTGAAACCGTTGGCGACTTGCCCGAGCACTTGTACCATGCCAAATTTCCGTTCGCCAGCGATTTCGTGCAGATCCTGGCTTGGTGCTCGGCGCTGCGCGCGATGGACGCAAACCAATTGCGAGGAATTCTCCCGCTGCCAAGTTCAATATCCGGTGAGCAATGGTTGGAGCTCGGTAAATTACTGTCGGGACTACATCGTGAACTAGCGAGCGATCGGCTCGATTTTTCCGACGTCGTTCAAGCTGTCGGCAATCATCCAGAAGCGGATCGTTGGAAAGTTCTCGCGAGTCTCCAGCATCGTTATTTGTCAACGCTGGACGAGTTAAAATTATGGGACATACAGACTGCGCGCGTAGTAGCCCTTGACTATCACGAGCCGCGGACCACGCAGCGCATCATCGTCATCGGTGCCGTTGACCTCAATCAGACTCAACGCGGTTTCTTGGCTCAAGTAGCCCAACAAGTCGAAGTGTGGATTGCCGCGCCAGAGTCACTGAACGATATGTTCGATTCCTTGGGTTGCTTGCTGAGTGAGGACTGGGAAAATTATCAAATTGATATTCCGGAAGATGTTCTCACAGTCATTGGCTCGCCACAAGATCAAGCAGAATTGGTGGCTTCATGCCTGGCCGAACTTGGGCCAAGGTATCACGCCGCAGACGTAACGCTGGGAATTCCCGATGCCAGTCTGGTCAGTGTCTTGCGACAACATCTATTCACCTGCGGTGTGGTTGCGCGCCATGGTCCTGGAGTTCCACTTGCCAGCAGCGAGCCCGCACGATTGCTTGAACGCATCGGTGAGTACTTACGCAGTGGTACGTTCAGCGAATACGCCGCGTTGGTCCGCCATCCGATCGTGGAAGGATTGCTCAATCGAGCTTGTGCGGAACTGCCCGTCGATTGGCTTGGACAATTAGATGCTTATTACCATCAAGCCTTGCCGCGAGCTGTTGAGAGCTGGATCAATCCAGAGTGTACACAGTTCAGAGTCATAGCGGATATAACTGCGGCCACCAAAGCTTGGCTGGCGAATTTGAACGCGCCCGCAAGGCCGATATCAGATTGGGTCCAACCGTTGCTGGACGTGCTGAGAGTCGCTTACGAGGCAGAGTCCTGTGAGCTAGAAAACGAAACCGAGCGTGCGCTGTATCAGGCTTGCCAAGATGTTTGCCGGCGCATCGCGGAGTTGAATGAGCTGCCGCGATCACTACAGATCTCGTTGGAATCCTGGGAAGCGATCGATTGGTTGCTGCGTTCCATGTCGGGCATGTTAATTCCCGAGCCGCCCAATTCCGCAGCGGTGGAAATGTTGGGCTGGTTGGAATTGGCGCTCGATGACGCGCGCGCATTGATATTGACTGGAATGCATGACGGCGTAGTCCCCGAAAGTATTAACGCCGATATGTTCCTGCCGAACCAACTGCGTAAGCAATTAGGGATGATGGACAACGCGCGGCGTTACGCGCGAGATGCTTTTGCTTTGGAAGTGATGCTGAACACTCGCAAGTTCATGCGCATTGTAGTGGGCAAGTACGGAGCAGACGGCGATCCTATGGTGCCCAGCCGATTGTTGCTGGCTTGCGGTCTGAAACGCTTGCCCGCCCGAGTGCTCAAGCTGGTTTCCGCAGATACCAGCGACTCGCCAAGTGACGTGGTACGTACATGGCGCGACGTAAAGGGTTTCAGCCGGATCGATATCCCGCCGCCTCAGGATAGTGTCGCGTTGCCGACAACAATTTCTGTCACTGCCTTTCGCAGTTACTTGGAATGCCCCTATCGTTTCTATCTAAGGCATGTGCTGCGACTGGACAGTGAGCACGATTTTGAAGATGAGTTGGATGCGGCCGGCTTCGGAAATTTGCTGCATGCAGCATTGAACAGCTTGATCGATAATGAGATCGGTCAAGCCACGGATGCGGAGCAAATACGGGATCACCTGATCGCAGAACTGCGTTTGCTGGCCACTCGCCAATTCGGACCGCATCCTCCTGCGGCAGTCGAAATACAACTTGAACAAGCCGAAGAGCGACTCGCAGCGTTCGCACGCAAGCAAGCAGAACGCGCGGCTCAAGGTTGGATCATCCGCTACGCTGAATCGATCTTCGATGCGCGGCGATCGATCTGTCTCGGCGACCAATCGCGCAGTTTGATTTTGACTGGGCGCATCGATCGCATCGATTTCAATCCTCGAACAGGTCAATGGGCGATTTGGGACTACAAAACCGGTGATACGGCGCGTAAACCGCATGTTGCTCACATCAGCAAGAATCGAGGCTGGATCGATTTGCAACTGCCGCTGTATCGACATTTGTTTCGGGCATTATTTCCTGCAGGCGACGGGGCCCCGACGCCTTCGCTAGGTTACATCCTGATACCAAAGAAATCCGATGATATTGAATTCGCGCTGGCAGCGTTTTCTGAATCCGAGCTAGCCGACGCGGATCGCACTGCCCAACGGGTTGTGGCGTCTATATTATCGCGCAAGTTTGAACCGACCGACGAGCCGCCGCTGTTCGACGACTTTTCTCGACTTTGCCAGACTCATGTTCAGCGCACCAGTGCTGGTAAACCGACATTCAGCAATCGCGCGTGGCGGCATGACGATTTAGCACTTGTACCCACGCCCGTGGTTTCGGCAGCGTCAAAAATCCTCGCGTCGACTCACAAACGGGCCGCGATGCTGGCGTTGCCGGCTCAGCTCATTCGCGCATCGGCGGGCACTGGCAAGACGTTCCAATTGAGCAATCGATTGCTGCATATCATTCTCTCGGGCCAAGATGTGGACACCATTTTGGCGACGACTTTTACGCGCAAAGCCGCCGGCGAGATCATGCATCGCGTGCTCCAGCGACTAGCTCAAGCGTGCATTGAACGCAGCGCCATGACGGAGTTGGCCACGCATCTGGCCGACGTCGAAGTGACTCATGCATCATGTTTAGCAGCGCTGCGTACCTTGACCAAGAGCCTCCATCGTTTTCGCGTCAGCACTCTGGATAGTTTCTTTGCTCAGATTGCGCGAGCTTTCGGCTTGGAAATGGAACTTTCGCCAGGTTGGTCGACGGTTGATCCCGTTCAGGAGAATTCCTTGCGGATGCTGGCGATTGAACGAGTACTGGACACGAGCGATCGGGCGACGTTGATACATCTAGTAAAGATGCTCAGCAAGGGCGAATCGCAACGGCGCGTGGTGGACGAAATCGCCCAGACCGTCGAATCCGGGTACTCGCTGTATCGCGTCACAGGCCGCGAAGCGTGGAGCAATTTGCGGATCGCAAGCGGACCTTCCGAGTCGGCAATCGATTCGGTCGTTCAAATGCTGGGCGCGATCGATCTCCAGCACGACTCAGTTCGCAAGGAACTGAGAAAGCTGGCCGATTTAGTCGCTGCGGGGAATTGGGAACGAGCCGCTGAACATGGATTGGTTACTGCGCTGATGAGTGCGCATCGCACCTATTACAAACGTGAGTTGCCCGACGAATTGTGCGCTGCGTTGACTACGATGCTGCATCGATGTGCCGCCGAGTTGCTGCCGATCAGGCGCGCTCAGACGGAGGCCAGCTTTGACTTGTTGGCAGCGTTTGATACGGAATATCTCGCCTTACTGCGCAAGCGTCGCGTGCTGACGTTTTCCGACATTACGCACTTTCTAGCGTGCTGGCTTGATCAATCCGAAGCAGTTTCTCAGGATAATTTGCGTTCAACTGACCAACTCGCGCACAATCATGCCCAAATTGCTTGGCGGATGGACTGCGGTGTCAATCACTTGTTGTTGGACGAATTTCAAGACACGGCACCTAGTCAGTGGCGGATCATCCGTTCGCTTGCGCGTCCGCAAGCGGGCTTCGAATCATCGAACAGATCATTTTTCTGCGTGGGCGACACGAAGCAAGCTATCTACGGTTGGCGCGGTGGAGTTTCGGAGATCTTTGATGCCGTTTCCGACAGCATTCAAAGCATCCAAGAAGAACAATTGAACCGCAGCTTTCGCAGCAGCCCTGTGGTTATGGACGTCGTTAACCGCGTATTTGAAAACCTGACTCAGCACGAAGGATTTGGTGGCAGCGAGCAAGTTGCCCAGCGCTGGTGCGCGACCTTTCCAGAGCATTCCACAGCGCGCGAGGAATTGCCGGGTTATGTCTTGCTGAAAAACCTGCCGCGTTTTGATAAAGAGGTTGCTAAGGAGGAACGCAAGCAAGTCGAGCTGGCCTACGCTGCCGATATGATAGCCGAACTGGTGCATCAATCGAGGCAATGTAGTATCGGCGTCTTGTTCCGCGCCAACGACGGCGTAGCATCAATGATCGAGTTGCTGAAAGCTCGCGGAATTGCGGCCAGTCAGGATGGCGGCAATCCGTTGACCGATTCCTGCGCGGTCGAGTTGCTGTTGTCGCTGATCCACTTGGCCGACCACCCCAGTGACACCGCGGCCCAACATCACGTTGCCAGTTCGCCGCTGGCTGACCACTTGCGCCAAGCGGGGTATTGCGATATCGACTTGCATGGCCCCGAGATGCTGTCATTGGAAGTCAGGCGCAACGTATCGCGTTTGGGCTTGGGACACACGCTTAGCAACATTGCCCAACATCTGCAAAAAAGTCTCAATTGGTGGGATCAACATCGGTTGCTGCAGTTGGTCGAGTTGGCCTACAAATTCGAACTTCAGTTCGCAGGCCGCCTGCGCGATTTCGAACAGTTTGTCGAGTCACAGCGAGTGGCGTTGCCGACCGAATCGCAAGTAAAAGTAATGACGATTCACAAGAGCAAGGGACTAGAATTCGACGCGGTATTTCTGCCGGACATGGAAATCGACGTCGTGGGGACTCAGCCGTTGTTGGTTGCACGCAGCCATGACCCTTGTCAGCCGCCTGATGGTGTGCTGCGCTATATGAACGCCGCGCTGCAGCGACTGTTGCCCGAGACGTGGCAACAAGCATTTAGTCAGTGGCGGGATCGTCAAGTGTCGGAGTCCATGTGCTTGTTGTACGTTGCCATGACGCGTGCAAAATCCGGTTTGTACATGCTCACCAAGCCGCGCGGACGCGAAGCAGTCCAAGAGTTTGGCTCCATTTTGCAATCGACTTTGTGCGAAAATGAGCTGGCCGGCGAGGCCGAAGCCACACTCCTGGAGCTGGGACAGGTCGATTGGTTCAAGTCACTCCGCAGCCCGACGTTAGCGCGCGATTCGAAAGCGATCCAATTCGAATTGGCATTCGAACAGTCCATCAACTTGCAAACGAATCTGGTAACTGCACCACGCCGCAATCTCCGTGCTGCAGCTCCCTCGGGTATGGGGCAACCCAGCCAACTGTTACTATCGACAGCCTTCACGACTTCGGCCAGCCTCGGGGCTGCGGTAGGTACGCTGATTCACGGTTTCTTCGAACAAGTCCAATGGTTGGAGGACTACGAATTCGATGAAGCTCGTTTGCGAGAGGCCGCCATCCGCGCGCTAACACCGGACCAACTCCGGCACTTGGAACTCGATCGTCAAATCGCGACGTTCCGAGGCATGTTGGAAATGCAATCGGTTCAGATAGCGCTCAGCCGATCTCGCTATGACGAATCCCGTTTCGGTGTAATCCCCGATCAAATGACGATGGAGAACGAGCGGCCTATCAACTTGGTGATCGACCAGCGACTGATATCGGGAACGATTGACCGATTGGTGGTGCTATGGCACGCTGGGCAGCCGATCGCGGCAGAAATAATCGACTACAAAACGGACGCGCGCTCACCGAGTGAATCCATTGACGATTGGGTGGACGAGCGAGTCGAACACCATCGGCCGCAGTTAGAGGTCTACGCGCAAGTGGTTGCGAAAATGTACCAACTGCCCGCAGATCGCATCGCCTGTTATTTGGTTTTGCTCAGCGGCGATCGGTTTGCTAAATGCCCTCTGAGTCTGATTCCGGCTCCACATGTTTTTGCACGCAACACAGTTGGAGTGGATGGATGACGACAGATGGATGGATCTGTAAGCGAGTACGCTTTGGAATGGTAGTGCGAACGATAACAAAAGTGCAGAAAGTCGAGTAGGTCGTGTCTGGATTCCGATTTATTCATGCCGGCGACGTTCATTTGGATAGCCCACTCGATCAGTTGCGCAGTTTGGACAAAGCCGCTGCGGATGCGGTGGCGTTGGCAACGCGCATGAGTCTGCAGCGGATCGTAGATTTGGCTATCGAACGCGAAGTCGCAGCCTTGATTATTGCGGGCGACTTGTTTGACGGGCCAGTCAAAGATGCGTCGGCAGCACTGTGGGTCGATGGGCAGTTGAAGCGGCTGGCTCGCAACGGAATCGATGTTGTGCTCATTCGCGGCAATCACGATGCGCTCAGCGGAGCGGGGAAAGCAATTCGCTGGTCGCAAGGTATCGTCGAACTAGGATCGGCGGCTCCGGAGACTCACTTGATCGATCGCGTTGGCTTGGCGGTTCACGGACAGAGTTTTGGCGCACGAGCCATCGCAGAAGACTTGGCGGCCGGCTATCCGCGTCGTATGGACGGATACTTTAACGTTGGTGTATTGCACACGTCGCTTGGAGGTTCGGCAGCGCACGAACGCTACGCACCGACGTCATTGTCGGTTCTTGAAAGTTTGGGATATCAGTATTGGGCGCTGGGGCACATTCACAAGCGTACCGAAGTTTCGCTCGGCTCCAATTGCTGGATAGGCTACTGTGGAAACTCTCAGGGGAGGCACGTACGGGAATCGGGTCCGAAAGGATGTTACCTAGCGCATGTCGAGGCCGGGGCGTTGAGCATGTGCGAGTTTGTGGCCACCGATTCGGTGCGCTGGCACGAAGCCATCATCGATGTAAGCGAAGTCAATCGAATGACTGATCTGGATGATCTGCTGTTTGAACAAGCTCGAAAGTTGGTCGACGCGGCCGATGCGCGGCACCTTGCGGTGCGAACCACGTTTGTTGGCGCCAGCCGATTGCACGCGGAGCTGTCGGACCCGTTTGTGGTCGAGCGACTGACAGCGGCGTTGGCAGCACGACTACACGACTTGAGCTGCGTATGGCTGGAGTCTGTAAAGATTGGAACCGTGTCACCTAGAACCGACGTACCGCTGGCAGGTTGCGAATTACCGCTGCAGTGCTTGAGCGAAGTGATTACCGATGTCCGTTGTAATTCCGGACAACAAACGCAGATGCTCAAGTCGCTCGACGAACTGTCGCGGAAAGTTCGGGGAGAATTAGAACCGATTGGTTGGGAACTGTGGCGCGAAGCGAGCCGTTTGCCGGAGTTCGAGCGGCTGCTTCAACGAGCCGAAGATTTGCTGCGCGCCAGGATTTGCAATGGAGGCGATGTGTGAAGATCGACACGCTGGTGTTAGAGAATTTCGGCATTTATGGGATGAAACAATTCCCGCTGGCCGCCGAATCGCTGATTCTGATCTACGGTCCCAACGAAGCTGGAAAGACCACGGCGCTCAATGGCTTGCGCCAAGCTCTGTTTGGATTTCCGGGCAAGAACCCGTATTTGACTGGCAAGACCATGTCCGCGTCCGTGCAAGCTACGCTGCGCGATGGCCAGCGGATCGAATTCTCGCGACGCAAGAAACAGGTTGACAATTTTGCAGGTAAACGCAACCGCCAAACTCCGCTGACACAAGACGAACTTACGCACATTCTCGGGAACTTTGATCTGAAGGCCTACGAATCCCTGTTCGGGTTTTCGCTGGATGAGTTGCGAAAGGGAAACGAGGCGCTCAAACATACGAAACTGACCGAAGCGTTGGCGGGTGGCGGTCTGGGTGGTTTGGATCGCTTGATCCGGGTGCAAAAGGACATTCAGTCGTTTCTTGGTGAGACGTTGAAAAAGAGCGGTGGGTCAGCGCGCATTAACGCAAAACTATCGGAAATTCGCAGCGAGAGTGACACTCTCGAGTCGCTCGAAATATCACCTGCTGAACTGGACTTGTTGCACCAGCGGCTGGCGAATGCGACCCAGCGCAGCCAATCATGCAGCGTTCAGCTTGACCGCCTGCGCGCGGAATTGGCCGATGGTCAACGATTGGCGGGCGCTCTGCCAATGTTAGCAGAACTGAGCAGCATCGAGCGATTAATATCCGATTGTAAGATTCCGCCAGCGATCGATGCAGAGTTTTGTGCGCAGTGGACAATTTTGTCGGACACTCGCGTCAAATTGAGCTCGAGGTTGGCCTGTGAAAAACGCGAGCTTGTGGAGATTCGAACGGACTTGTCGCATCCGCTCGAATCGAGCAAGTGGTTGGAGTGGGAAAACGAGCTGGAGACGATCGGCTACCAGGCTGGCGAAATCGGAGCCCTACGTCAGACTGAATTGAATTGGCAACGCGACGAGGTGGAGGCAACCGAGGAACTCAGCCGATCGCTGCGAGAGATGAACGCGGACGATTTACCCGCCGATTTGCTGGATCATGAACTGGAGTCATCCCAACGCGAAGAGCTTGAAGATCTGCTAGTCGAATTTGAGCAAAGTACTCGTCAGCAAAACGATTTGCGATTGCGCCAAGAAGCGACCCAACAATTGCGACTGCGCATCGCGGGGTGTCCTGAAGATGCGCTGGTACCCGAACACCTGGATGAACTGGAGATGCTGACCGGCGAACTGGAAGTGGCGGAAAAAGAGCTTCGACGATTACACGAAGGCGAGCGCACCGCCGAGATGCAAGCGGCCTTGAATGCGCTGGCAGACAGACTTGCCAGCCAAGTTGGCCAGGGACAATTGAGTGTTCAGTGGGAATTGATGCCCGACGACGAAATTCAGCGTCATGCCGGCAGGCTATCGGAATTGGATCGCGAGCTACAAAAATTGCGCCATGAAGTGGATCGGATCGACATAGAACTGGTTCGTCGCCGCGATGAAGTGCGAGAATTGCGTGGCAAGTCCGGGGCATCGAGTTTGGATGAACTGCGAAGCGTGTGGATGCGCCGCGACGTCCGTTTGTCCAGTTGGCTCGACGAACTGACCAGGCCGCTGCTGGCAAATTCCATTTCGCTTGGCGAGCAAATGACCCGAGTCTCAGAATTGCGGGAACTGGCGGCACAAAATGATCAAGTCGTGGGACGTTTGCTGGAGTCCGCAGATCTCGTTGCCACCATCAACGAACAGGAACGGCTGGTAAAACAACTTCAAAACGACCATGCTCGAGCCACAACATCACTGGAGAAACTGCGCCGGCGCCGAGCCGAATTTATCGGTATGTGGGATTGTCGGTGGGCCGGTTCGGTGGCGCAGCCGATGGAACCTGCCGCGATGCTCCGATGGTGCGGCGAATTTCGAGCATGGCAGAGCCAGCAAGTGAATATAGCCGCCGACTGTCAGGCCGCCACCGAACGCAAATCCAGCATCGGCGAATTTTTGAGTCGATTGAAAGCACTGTGGCCCACCCCGATATTCCCGACCGAGTACACGCCAGCGCTGCGCAGACAAGTTCATCAATGGCGTGCGATGGCGGTTGACCGTCAACAACGATCATCTCAATTGGAAAAACTGGCTGAAGAGATTCATCGACTTCAGCAGGAGCAGAAACGGCTGGACGAGGAACTGACCAGGTGCCGTGAACGGTTTGATATTTGGTTAGCCGCTCAGCCCTATCCGCGACATTGGTCGCTCGATAGGTTTCGTGCATTGCTCGCATGTCTGACTAAGTGCAGAAAAAGCCATCAGAGATTGGCCCGCGCGAAGCAGCAGCGATGTTTGGCGAACGAGAAAATTCGGGAATTTGAAGCGAACGTTAACGCGCTCGCCAAGCAACTGCAAATTGCGCTCGAGAGTAGTGCAACGGCAGAAAATCACGCTGATCGGTGGCTGCGTTGCCTGCGCGCAGCGCGCCAGGAACATTCACGCAGGGCACAATTGAACGTGTCGCATTCCAGCCGCATTTCACAAAGTGAATCTCTGGAAAAGGAACTCTGCGAAATCGACAAAGCGATCGGCGCTATGATTGCGATCTGCGGCGCGGCGGAGCCAGCTAAAGCGACTCAATGGGTGGAGAAAGCTGAGCAGATCGACGAGTTGCTTCACCGAAAACAGCAACTGGAAATCGGCTTGCAAGCACTTTCGCTGGTGCAGGTCCCCGAGTCAACGAACGGTTTGGTTGCGCGACGAGATTCTGCCTCGCTGGAACTTCACAGAACCGCACTGGAGCAATCGATTCGCGAGCTGGAACAACAGCGGAATTTCGCGGAGCAAGAGATCGGCGCACTCGATAGTGAGCTTCGCCTACGACAAAATTCTGTCGATGCGCTGCATCATGCCCACCAATTGCGCCGATTGCGAAGCGAGTTGGGAGAATTGTCCGAGCAATGGATCGTGCACAAATTGGCTGATCAGTTGTTGCTGCGAACGATCGAGCGATTTAGTCGCGATCACGAACCAGAATTGATGCGCCACGTGCGTCGGCATCTAGCCAAACTGACAGGTGGCCGGTACACGCGAGTTGAGCAAGTGTCGGGCAAGGACCAAGGACTGATCGTTCGCGACGTCGATGGAGTTGCCACCGAGCCCGACAAATTGAGCACCGGCACTCGCGAGCAACTGTACTTGGCCATACGTATGGCATTTATTGATCATTACTGTGCCCATTACGAACCACTACCAGTTATGATGGACGATTGTTTCGTGAATTTCGACGATGTGCGAGCTCGTTACGCCGTGGAGGCGCTACTGAATTGGGATGCTGAAATTCAGACGATCCTACTCAGTTGCCATGGCCGCATGTTGCACATACTTGCTGAACTGGCACCCGGCACCACGGTAATTTCACTCGAGCACGACCAGATCACCACGGCAAAGGCACTGGCTGAAAATGAAATGTTGATGCTATAAAGATTAGATGGACAGCGCCACTTTCATTTGCAGTGGAAAGAACAAGTCGTTGCAGCGAAATCGTTTAACCCGCAGCCGCTAGGCGAGGATTGGGTTGAGTTTGCGAACTTATTGCAAAGCCAAGCTCAACCCAATCCTCGCCTAGCGGCTGCGGGTTAAACGACGAAATGGCTAGGGCGAAAAGCCATGCCTTGCACACAAAATGGCGCTGTCCAATTAGGCGAGCAATTGCACTGCACTCGCTTGCGTCTGGTTGGTCCCCTTCGGTCCTTTTTGTCCTTAGCTCTAATGACTATAACGATGCAAGGTTTCACAACTCCCAGCAAGATATTAGTTACTTGCAATCGCGGTTTGGCTGCACCATTAGAGCGCGAGTTGACAGCACTAGGTTTTGTGATTCAAGAATCACTGAATACGGGCGTGGTCTTGGGCGGGACGCTCGAGGATTGTGTGCGACTGAATCTGAGGCTGCGTTGTGCCAGCCAAGTCATGTATTCGTTGCGAGCGTTTGACTGTAACGATCCGGACGAGTTGTATCGCGCGATCAGCCAAATACCGTGGGAACGATTGCTGGCGCGCAACGGTTATTTCACTGTCCACGGCAACGTACAGCATCCGTCAATTCGATCGGGAATGTTTGCCAACGTCAAAGTCAAGGATGCGATCGTCGATCGCATGCGCCGAGAAACGGGAGAGCGACCAAACACAGGAGCCGAATTGCTGGGAGCGGTGGTCTACTTGTTTTGGCGGAATGATCGAGCAGAGATATTTTTGGATACGTCGGGTGAAACACTAGCTAAACATGGATATCGAAAACGCCCTGGCAAAGCGCCTTTGGTGGAGGCCCTTGCCGCAGGCACGATACTTGTTGGCAAATGGGACCAACGCACATCGCTGGTCAACCCCATGTGCGGTTCAGGTACACTCGCCATTGAAGCAGCGCTGATAGCCACCAATCGTTCGCCCGGACTGTTGCGCGACAATTATGCCTTTATGCACATCCGCGGATTCGACCCTCAGTTCTATCGTCAACAGCAACAGCAGTTGGAACGCGAAGTAACCACGCCCTGCGAACTGACGATCATTGCGACGGATATTAGTCGCGAAGCGGTACAGATCGCACGCGCCAACGCAGAAGCTGCGGGCGTGGCAATGCACATCGACTTTTCTGTTTGCGATTTTGCAGACACTACGGTTCCTTCCGGTGGAGGAGTCGTGATTTTCAATCCAGAATATGGAGAGCGTTTGGGAGAGGAATCCGCACTAGTTGACACCTATGCCCGTATCGGCGACTTCATGAAAAAGAAATGCGGAGGCTATTGGGGATACGTTTTTACCGGGAATTTGTCCTTGGCCAAGCGCATCGGCCTAAAATCAAAGCGGCGCATCGAATTTGCTACCGCCCAGCTCGATTGCCGCCTGCTGGAATTCGAACTCTACGAGGGTAGTCGAAAACAACCCATCGAGTAGCGTAGCCGTTCCTCAAGCGCGCAGCGATTTCTTTTTTGAGTAGCATAGGCATTGATGCCCGACAGGCTATGCCACCAATTGATCGATCTATATCATTAGCGCCAAGATTGATGTTGCGGTGGCGTGATTGTAGCAAGAACCCATGCAAGTCCTAGCATTGAACGGGGAGTCGTTTGGATAAACTGGCAACTTGGACCAGTGAACGTGGAAGGTTCGAGTCACACTTTCACACCTCCAACCTTCCCAGCTTATATCAGTTCTCTCTACAATCCTGCTGCCTCTTAATCCTGTTGCTCCTGCACATCCGGTCGAATTTGTTAAACGCGGAAGTTATTTCTCGAGCGATAGCTACTTGGAGTCGACGATGAATTTCGAATTGACGCTGCGTGATTTTCATACAACTGGTGGACATTCACTGCTGCAGCTTAGTATGGAGAAACCGCAGTTAGTCGTTTTTCTGCGCCACTCGGGTTGCACGTTTTGCCGACAAGCTTTGGCTGATCTTGCTCGACACCAGCACGAATTCCGCCAGCTTGGCGTTGAGCTGGTGCTGGTGCATCAAGGCGATCCGGACTTGGCTGCAAAGTGGTTCACCGAGTATGGACTTGGCGATGCGAGCCAAATCAGCGATCCGCAAACGAAACTCTACCAAGCGTTTGAGCTGAAGAAAGCTTCGGTATTTGATATGCTTAAGCCCAGCGTCTGGTGGAATGGACTACGTGCAGCAATTTTTCAGGGGCATTGGTTTGGAAAAATCGTCGGTGATGTATTTCAAATGCCCGGAGTGTTTCTGCTTGACCGCGGAAAAGTCGTTCGCGCGTTTCGCCACAAACTTGCCAGTGATCGCCCCAACTATGTCGAGCTGGCTTGTCCGATTAATGTTGGCAAGTCATAGATCCTGCGCGTTGAAGATT
>SXGS01674251.1_pt1 | contig 17239 bp, 19 predicted proteins | sample 3174681 | NCBI WGS metagenome assembly SXGS01 (sample SAMN11356861, study PRJNA531348) | freshwater metagenome | isolation source: freshwater sample F1-80 | place: China: Fuxian Lake, Yuxi | collected 2017-12-25 | reverse complement strand
GCGCCAAGGGGCTCGGCCCCTGGTCGGTGGTGATGAAGCACGCGCTGCGCAACACGCTGTTGCCGCTGGTCACCGTGATCGGGCTGACCATCGCCATCCTGGTCGGGCGCACCGTCATCACCGAGACGGTGTTCGGCCTGCCCGGCATCGGCAATCTGGTGATCGCCGGCGTCCAGCGCCGCGACTACCCGGTGATCCAGGGCGTGCTCATGGTGGTCTCGGGCTTCTACGTTCTGTTGAACCTGCTGGTCGACGAACTCTTTCTGCGTGCGCGGCAGGGAGACGTTCATCGTCGTGATGTCCCGTTCGGAGCTCATGGGCGAACGGTAGCATGAATGCCGGTTGTTGGCAACCATTGCCATCACGCAAGTCCCGGCCTGATTCAGGATTCTGAACCGATCCCGCGCGCCTGGGCCCTTGCCAAGGGAATCCGAGCCCCCGAAACCCGTTGGCCTTCAGACCGTCTCAACCGCCTTGCGCAGGTCCTCGACGTCCAGGTGTGTGTAGACCTGGGCCGTCAACTTCGGGTCGCTGTGCCCCATCAACCGTTGCACCTGCACCAGCCCGACTCCGTGCCGCGCCAACCGCGACCCGAACGTGTGCCGGAGCGAGTGGATGTCGAGCTTGCGGCCTTCACCATCGTCGCGGGCGATCTTCGCGCGCACCAACAGGCGGTCGAAGATCCGCATCGTATTGCGCGTCGCCACGCACCATGGCACAGCCTCGGGCGAAAGGAAGATCGGATCGGAGGCTGTCGACTCCCTACCGGACAGCCTGTCGTGCAGGGCGCGCACGTCCTGCAGCGCCGTGACCATCAGCTGACGAAGATGGATCACCCGACGGCGGTTCGACTTTGTGGTCTCGGCTCGCAGCACGAGCGTACGCGGCTCGATGTCAAGATCGGTCCAGCGCGTGTTCGTCAGTTCGCTCCCAGCGCGCCCCAGTCTCCAAGAACGCCAACCACATCGGTGCCTGCGGCACGCGCTCGCCGAAGGGACGACGAGTCGATCGCTCACCTTGCCGGCCTTCCCGTTCCCAGAACAACGCCGCCATCTCCTTGTCGTCCTCTTCGCCAACCGCGAGGAACCGATCGATCTCCTCGTCGGTCAGGGGGCGCCGGCGGTATCGCTGGTGCTGCGCGCTGCAGGGCAGCCTCCGGATGTTGCGCAGCGGATGCGATTCGATGAGCCCGCAGCCGACGGCCCAGTTGAGCATCGAGCGCAGACGGTCGACGACCAGGTTCGCGGTGCGATTCGCGAGCCCCGCTTCCCGCTGCTGGTTGCGGTGGCGGATCACCTGGATCGGCTGCAGGTCGCGCAGGTCGTCGACGCGCAAGGCCGCGAGGACCTTGTCGAGCGAGGTCTTGACGTTGCTGTGGTGGGTTGGTGACGCACGGTGCTTCAGGTCGTCGAGGTACTCGCGCTTGATCTCCGCGCACCAGCCCAACACCGACCGCAATGGCAACATCAGAACGCGCACTCTCCACGATGGAGCGTGGGCTCTGTAAGCCCCTGTCTGAGCGCTCACAATCGAACCCAAGCTCAGTTGTGCTCAAACCGGAGCACATGCGCAAGATGCACGTGCACCTGCCCCGCAAGCTCACTGGGGCTCCCTTCCACCAACGTCATCTCGTTCATCGGCACCGACGCCGCAACCGACCACTGCATCGCGTTACTGGTCATGAAACTCGACAAGTCGATCCACTGCGTCGTCAAAGTCACACCCAACAAACCGGCGTTGTTGGGAATACCGACTCGCACTTCCGCGATGCTGCCGCTGCCGATCGCCAACGGATTGCTTGCGGAGAGGAACTGAGCAATCATCATCGCATCGAGTGTCCCGAGGCTCAGCGAGCACTGGGGCAACGGCAAGCCGATCGCTGTCAAGGGCACCGTCGGCCCTGTCGCACCAAACACCGCGATTCCGTACTCATTGGCAGGACCGAACGCCCAGAACTTCGCGTGCGCCCCCAAAAGCAAGGTGCGCACATCGACACCGCTCCATCGATGCTGCGGCCCGCCAAACGGGCCGCAACCCGGCCCCACTTCGACGGCCGTGCCCAGAATGTCGTCGAAGATCGCATCCGCCATCCACCAGTTTGTGCCCTGCCCGGCAACAGGCTGCCCTGCGACATCCACGAGCAAGGTGCCACCCGTGTAGAGAAACGGCGTCGTTAGCGGAATGCGCACGATGTTGTCATTCGTCCACGCGACGGCAGTACCCGGCCCCGCAGTGGCCGGTGACGTCGGCACAACCACCGTGCCTTGGAACACCTGCACCCCAGCGAGCCCAACGTTGTCAGCGTAGGTCGGCGACGCCGCGAGTGGCGTTCGCGGCGAATGCGACATCGTGACGGTCAGGTTCGCGGCGCCGCCCACGAACACCTCGGCCGCCGCCGTTCGCCGAAACTCGATCGCAGTCAGTGTTCGCCCGACGAGACCAGTCAGATGCGACGTCCCGATAAGCGTTTGCTGCCGCATCGGCTCCGCCGCACCAGCAATGCATTCGTATGCCACGGCATCCGTGCCGAGGTGGATGGAAGGAACCACCGTGAACGACTGCGCAACGACACTCGTCACCGCGCAGATCAGAACCACCGAGACAGGAAACGTTCGCATAGAGACTCCTTTGCAGTCCACTATCACGGCCCAGGCGCCACGACTTCGACCAGGAACACACGACGAGACGGCCCCGTCCCCACGGCGACATAGATGGTCGAGCCTGCGGGAACATTAGGGACCGGGATGTCCACCGACTTCCCCGGCGAGACCGTTGGCGAGCTTGGTCCAGTCGATGGATGACTGACCACAACGGTGGTTTCGGCCACGCCGACATCAATGCTGATAACCCCACCCTGTGTGACAGCACCGGGCACTCGGATGGATGGGGATTGCTTCACGGATTGCTCACTTGGAACGACTGCGTAGCTCCTGGAGCTTCGGCAACCGGGCCTGCAGCCCGAGGGTTTCCGGTGGCTTCAAGAACTTGATGGCGTCGATGACGGCTCCCACGAGCTTTCGATCGACATCGGTGCCCGCGACCATCGCGTCCGACATTCGGCCGACACCGCGCCAGAGGATTGCGTCCCCCGGATAGGTGGTGGTTAGCGCCATCATGAACGGGGGCCCTTTTCGCAGCAGTTCGTCGATCGGGGCTTTGACCGCCAATCGCCGCAACTCGTCCAGTTCGGCATTGCCAGTCGGAGCCTGCTCCTCGGTCGCCGGCGCGTGCATTGCATGCACCGCGGCACCACCAACACAGGCCCCGACCACGAACGTCGAGCCTGCAAGCAGGAACGCGCGCCGCGTCGGCATCGAGGGAACTCTGGGCTTGGGAGCTACGAAGCAAGCGGTATCGAGACGCATGGTGTGGAACCGGTTGGCAATGGCCGCGACGAGAACGTGGCCACGTTCTGCCAGAATGGTGCTCCTCGTCCGTTGCTACGTCAAGCAGGTCATCCTCGGAACCACGGCACCAGCTCTCACCACGTCTTCGTCCGTCACGGTCCGCGGCCGACCAACGCGTGGCTCGTCGAACAAGCCGTCGAGCCGACGCTCCACAAACCGACGCCGCCACTTGCACACGGTCTGCTCCGTGATCGAAAGCGACTCCGCGACGTCCACCTTGTCGTGTCCTTCCGCGCACAGCATCACGATCGCTGCTCGCAGGCTCATTCCCGCACCGACTGACCGTCGCCGGCGCATCTGCTCCAGCGACTCCTGCTCGGATGCGGTGAGAACCAGGTTGGCCTTGGGCTTGCCCATTCTGCTCATGCGAGCAGGTACGTTCCTGCCGGAGAAGAAGGCTCAACTTCTTCTGCGAACTTCGCAGTCACCCCACTAGCTTCGCGTTCGTAGGCATGTCAAGGCCCTCCGCCGCGACCAGTTCACCGGTGGCAGTCAGGTCCTTGTTGAGGGCGAGCATGAACTCGACGTGGGCCTTGAACGTCTCCGAGGGGCTCGGCCACCGGACAGGCGAGGCTCCGGTCGTACATCCCGGATCGATCGAAGCAGCACGGGCGTCGCTTCCCCTTGGCGAGCATGTCGCAAGCCTTTTCGATGCGGATGCGGCGCGTTTCGGCGCGCTTGCCGGAGGTGATCCACCCCACCCAGTCGCGCCGCGCGACGGGCGTGATGTCGGACCAGGTCGCTCGCGCATTCGCATGCGCAGCTGCCAGCGCCCTCTTCACATCGGGCGGCACTCTGGGTTCCGGTTCTTCCAGGACTGGTGCCATCGCGACGACGACGAGTGCGCCTGGCCGAACGCCAACTGCCTCCCGCAGCTTGCGTTCGACCCGGAGCCAGTGACCGCCATGGCCGTCCGGTTGGAGGGTAGCGCGAAAGGCCCGGCCATGGAACGTGCCCTCGACCGTCGTCGGTCCACGCGAGGGAAGTCTTGCGCTGGCACCCTTCGGCAGAACCAGGAACGACCACGGGACGGACTTCGCCGTGGATCGCCGCGGTGACAACAACGTCGCCTCGAAGCGGATCGCGCGCACGGGAGACTTCGTCGACGGAGTCATGGCATCCTCGCGAGCAGGTCGACCAGCTTTCCACCCATCATATTCCAGCCGTAGCGGGCACCGCCGAAAGCCTGCTTCTGGTCCGACCGGAAGCCGCTCTGCACGAGCAGCAGGCGCGTGCCCGTCGCCGTCGGCTCGAGCGTGAACGTCACGACCGTGTCGATGTCGCCGACGGCCCACTGCCAGCTCAGCGTCTTCAGCGGCACGATCTCTCGGCAACGGCAGTTGACGACACCATCCCAGCCCGGTTGCGGCGGCGCCTGAAGTCTGAACGCCGCCCCCGGTTCGAGTGCGAGATCGACGACGGGCAGCAGCCATTCCGAGAGCAAACCCGGGTCGGTGAGCGCTCGCCAGACCTTCGACGGCTCATGCGGTAGTTCGAACTCGAACGAAAGCGACTCGGTCTGCGCCTTCGCGGACTTGTCGACAGGATTCATGCGTTCGCTCCTCGTTCGTTCTCGTTCGTTCTCATTCGTTCTCGGCAATACGCGCGCGCCCTCGACAACCGTTCAGCCCAGCGGCCACGGTGCGTAGCGGCCGTAGGCGACGAAGGCGGCCGCCAAGCCCATCCCAACGCTCCAGACCAGCGGATTCGCAGCGGTCAGTGCCCGGGAATGCCGGGCGTAGATGACGGCGAGCGCAAGCGCTTCCACCGCGAGTGCTGCGGCGACGTACGGCGTAATGACGGGCATCCACCCCGTCGCGGCGGGCACGACCAGCAAGACCGCACCCAACACCTCGATAACGCCGAGGCCGCACCATCCACGACGCGACACCGCCCGGAACTGGTTCGAGAGCTGCAGGCTGCCGGACACCTTGTAGGCGCCGCCCGCGAGGTTGAGCACGGCGAGCAGGACCTGGACGATCCACAGTACGAGATTCATGGGTGACGCTCCTTGGCGGTCCGCGCATCGGCGGAGTGGTGGTTCCGTGCTGCCATTCGTGGCCCGCAGTCGATCGATCTCATGCGTCAAGCTCCTTCAACAGCTTCCTGAGGCGATCGACGCGGTCGGGCCAGAACGCGCGGTATTGCGCGATCCAGTCGACCAGCGGCTTCAGCCCAAGTGGCTCGATGCGGTAGTACACGCGGCGTCCCTCGCGCCGGCCGTTCACGAGGCCTGCCTCTGCCAGAGCGGCGAGGTGTTGCGAGACGGCCGGCTGCGACAGGTCGAACCGCGCCGTCAGGTCTTTCACTGCGGCTTCGCTCTCCCCGCGCGCGAGCGACTCGAAGATCGCACGGCGGCTGGGGTCTGCCAGCGCCTTGAAAATCCTGTCCTCGACTGCGGTCGTGCTCACAACCGAATCATAAGCTACTACTTATTCGTTGTCAAGCCCACAGCACGGCCCACGCGGAATTCAACTTCCGCGACCTTGCTCACGACTGGCCGGTTTTCAGGTGACCCCAACTGCCGAATTTGACCGTCCCCCGGTCCGACCCGAGTACATGGGTACCACTCGTGTCCGGGCACATGGGTAACACCACGTACGGCGCGCCTGCTGTTCCCGACGTTCGGCGTCGCATCACGTAGAACGCTGCGACCTGCACTGGCCCGAAGCTGTCGATCGCGCGAACTTGTCGCGCTGGTGTGCAATAGCAACTTGCGCGGCAGGTTCGGTCCGACGTGCCCGAAGTCGACCACCGACTGCCCATGCCTTCGACGGAGCCCTTGCGCCTGCGCTTCTGACAAAATCGATGCCACCGACTTGACGGCCAGACGATCCATCGGAGACTTCGGCTCTCGTCCTGCACCCGTTGTCATTGCCTCCACCGGAGTCTCCATGCGACTCGACACAGCCTGTTTCGTCCTCGCCAAGCCGAAAGTCCCGACCATGCCGACGCGTCGGGCGTTCCTGATTGCCGGCGGCTTGTTCGTCGGTGGCACCACTCTGGGTGGCGCTTGCGGCTACAGCGCCGGGTACGCCGCCGGTGGCGCGGAAGAACGGGGCAAGCACCCGGGTTCGCCGGCGCCTGCGGCGGAGATCAAGCTGGAGCCTTCCGGCGACATCGAACTCGATGCTCTGCGGCGGCTCGCGGTGCAGGCTCCGATCGATGAGTTGTTCGAGAATTGGCTGACCTTCATGGATCTGCGCATCTCGCCGTACAGCAAGGATGAGATTCTCTGGAAGGGCGTTGAGCGCATGACCCTGGAGATCGTGAACAACCCCGCTCGACGTGTTGATCCGATGCTTCTCGGCGTTCTGATCAACACAATCGAAGGCACTGCTCGTCCCGCTAGCCCAAGCCTCCGCGAACACCTTCCGGCTTTGCGGCTGCGAAAGACTGCGGAGCAGCGGCGCAAGTAACCGCTCCATCTCGATGAACCTACTGCGACGTCATGCGCCAGTGGTTGCCCCGCTTGCCCAAGGCCAGGGGCTTCGCACTTCGCCAACCGCGGTTGCAGGAGGCAGCATCACGGTGAACGTGGGGCCAAATGAGTCCGTAGTGGAGATCAAGAACCCAACGACCGGCGAAACGACGAAGCACGAAGTCGCGCCCGGCAAGGACACAACGCTCCCCGTTCCAAACGTACCTGGCGGGACCCATCTCGTGGTAGCAGTTGGCCAAGGGATCAATCGGCGCAAATCTGTCGTCGAAGTAGTCGCCCCCGGCCCCTGACCACACCGTCGAACAAGACACAACTTCACTCCACACCCGCCCCGAACCGATCCACCGAGTGCCATGTCCACGACTTTCACTCACCTCTGCGTCGTTGCATCGCTAGCCGCAGCGCTCGCCGCCCAGAACCACGTCGTCGCCCCAGCGGCAAACACGACGACCGACGCGCTCTCGTATGAGTGGTTCGCAGGCGCGGAACAACCGTTGCGCCAGCAGATCCTGGTCGGCCCTTCGCACCTGACCGCGATGATCGGCCGCGAAATCACCGCGATCGAACTGCGCCGCACGGCCGTCACCGAGGCCTACGCCGGCGGCAGCACCACCATCGCTCTCGACCTCTCGACCTCGCCAAACGCACCGCTCACCGCGAGCAACGCCTTCGTTGACAATATCGGCCCGAACCTGACGAACGCGTTCCAGGGCGTGATCACGATCCCGGCATCGCCCGCAACCAGCCCTGCCGGCAGCCAGGTCACCTGGTCGACGAGCAACATCATCCGCATTCCGGTTACCTCCCCCTTCACCTACACGGGCGGGACCCTCTGTATCGACATCACGGGCACGCCGATCGCGGGTCAGAACACGTGGTGGATGGCCGACGCGGCCGAAGAGGTGATCCCCGGCGGCCCCCTCGTCGAGCTCGGCCCAGGCTGCGGCGTCTATGGCGGCCCGCAACACCAATGGAGCACGGTGCTGCGTCGCTCGCTCGTACCCGGCGGCCGCGGCGTGTTTCGCGCGCATGGCCCGGTAGGCAGTGTTGGCTTCGCGTTCTTCGGCGAAGGGCTGCCGGCTCCGTTCCCGCTCAGCGTGATCGGCATTCCGACCCCGGGCTGCAACTGCTACCTCGACCCGCTGCAGCCGATCGTCGCCATTCCGGCACTGTTCGTCACGGAAACCCATCCGCTGCTCGGATCATTTGCGAGCGCAGAGATCACCATTGCGCTGCCCGCCGTACCGCAGGTGCTCGGCTTCCAGATGACGACGCAATGGTTTGAGTTCAGCCAGCTCGCGCTGAGCAACGCAATCCGTTGGCAGATCGCATCGGCGATACCGACGCTCGACATGGCACTCGTCGAAGGCGACCCCGCGGGAGCGACCGGCACGCTGACGACCTACCTCGCTCCCGTGCTGCGTTTCGAATACCAGTGACCCAGAGGCGCGACCGCTCATCGAAGAGCGTGTAGCGCCACGTCCGCACCGACCAGCGCCGCGGGCGCCGGCCAACAGGCGTGGGTCTTCTGCACCAGATCGCAGAGGTGGAACGTGCCGCGGTGCAGGACCAGCAACCGCGCGCCGTCGCCGGTGCGGCACACGGAATCGAACTTGATCGCGCCGCGTTGGGGCAATGCCACCTCGACCCCCACCTGGGCGAAGAAGGCGTGGGCCAGATCCTGTTCCATACCCCACGCGCGAATCGGGGATGCCGCGAAGCGATCGCGCAGGTACTCGGGAACCTGCGCATCAAGCACCGATGTCGGCGCCGGCGCGGAACGCGGAGCGTACGGAACGCGCAGCAGTTCCTTCCCCGTGGCAATGTCGATGGTGACCCATTCCAGGTCCCGCTGCTCGTCCAAAGAACCGAGGTCGGCCGAGGCGCCGCTCAGTGGCTTTCGCTCCGCATAACGCAACAGTCCGCCGACCAACTCGAGCGGCATCACCACCGGAATCACGCCCACTCCCGAACCTCCTTGCGCCTGCGTGCGCACAAACATCGCGCTGCCGGTCTCGGCATCGAGGTCGACCACGTGCAGTTCGCGAAACACGATCTGCGAGCGCCGATAGGGCAACGCATCGATCTCCTGCCGTTGTTCATCGACGAAGCGGCCGAGCCATACGACGAACCGACCGCCATCCCATCGTCCCTCCATGCTCCGTTCCGCCAATGCCGGCGCTGCCAACTTCGCGTAGGTGCGCACCACACGCCCCTGCGCGGCGTCGAAGTGCGCGATCTTGCCCTCGACCGCGAGCAACCAATCGCTTTCGTGCCTCGCGACCACGGCGAGCTCGGGCGTGACCGGAACCAGCGCGCCCTCCGAATCACGCACATGGAATTGCCCGGCGTCGGTCTGCACGTAGACCCGATCGCCGCCGCGCCCAATCTCGACGAGGCGCTGCGATGCCGCCAGCGATTCGACTGCAAACGTCGCGAGGTCGAGCCGCAGCACTCGCCAGCGTCCGGCGCGATCCGAGGTCTGCCAACGCAGCAGCTGCGGCGAATCGAGCAACGGAGTCGGCGACCAAGAGCTGTGCCCGAGCACGTGGCGGCGCTCCGCCAAACGCTGTGCGGGGTCGATACTCCAGATCGTCGCCTGCATGTCGGCATGGTCGGCCTTGGGAACCGGGCCTCGCTCGCGCGCCAAAGCCACGAACGGAGCGGTCGATGGACTGCCCTCGGGCACGGGCACGACCGGCAACAGCGCCGAGGCTTCTTGTTGGGCCGAAAGGACGCCGGCCAGCACAAGGCCGGGGAGGAACCAGGCGCGAATCATGGCCTCGCCACGGTATGCGACGACGCCCGCCGTTCGTAAGCACCGCGTCAACCGCCGCACCTACCGCCGCCTGCCGTTCGCCGATTCACACGCTCGCCACGATCCCCCGCACCAACGGCGCGGCCGCCGCAACCTTGCCGCGGCGGAACGTCACCACCCGGGCATGCCCGCGCAGATCACTCGGGCATTTCTCGCAAGGCACACATAACACATACTGCGGCGCCCGCTGCAACAGCGCCACCTTCGCCGCCAACGCCGCCGGATCGCGCATTCCCGCCAGCTCGACCCACCATGGACTCGGCGCCAAGCCACCGCGCCACAGTCCGAAGTCAGGAAACGCCAACCGGTCGCCAATCGGCACCGGCGCCGGCTCGCGCACGACTTCCCAACCGACGAACTCGCGCAACAACGCCGCCGCCAGTTCGCGTTCCCACCGACTGTCGTAGCTCGCCGGTTCTACGCCCACCGGCAACGCATCCAACGACGACAACACCAACGGCGCCCGCACCGAACGCCAACGGCAGTGCGCCCGCAACACAAATCGACGCGCCCACGGCAACACCGAGACCAACGCCGCCAACCGCTTGCCCGCCCCCACATCACCCGGCGGCGCCGACCACACGAGCTTCGCGCCTTGCGCATCACCCGACACGAAGCGAAACCACGTGCCGTGCAACCACGCGGTGCGCAACACCGCCCGGCTGGCGCCGTGCAGCGTCAGCTCCGCTGCGTTCGCCGTCGCCAACACGTCGCGCGCAAACCGACCGTTCGTACACCTGCGCAACGTGTCCGGATCGAGGTTGCTCGGCCAACACACCATGCGCTGTTCGCCGACATCCGCGAACAACGCCGACTCCACCGCCGCCACCGCAAGCCCCGTCGCCGCCGCTCCCGCTGAGAGCGCTTCACCGCGCGAAGCTCCAGCCGCCACAGCAGCAAACACCTGCGCGCGCAGAGCCGTCCCCCGAACATGTCGCCGCGGCAGCAGCATGCGCTGCAATTCCGCCAACACCGGCCGCCACCGCGCCCCCGCCCGCGGCGGCACGTCGCCTCGCCGCCAACGCGAGCGCAGCGCCGCGAACGGCTGGCCGTCGAACGCGGCCGCGACCAGCAACAGTTCGCGCAACCACGGCACATCGGCCGTGGTCAACCAGTCCGGCACCAACTCGCCATCGACCAGCGTGCCCGGCACGGCATCAGCTGCGCCTTGCATCGGCGAATCGGCGCGCGCGGCCGACCTCCGCGGTCGCTTCGGCCACCAGTTCGTAGACCACGCCCGACGCCGCGACTCGATCGTGGCGTGCGCGATGATCGCCGGCACCAAATCCACCGCCAACCACGATGCCCACGTCGGCGCGGCCAGCGGAGACGCCCAGGTCGAGCAGGCGCGGGCCAACCAGCACCTTCAAATCACCGCGCGCAAACGCCGCCAGCACACTCGCACGTTCCGCCCGCGGCAACTCGGCGGTCAGCGGCGCCACGAGATGCGTGCGTGCGATCGCATAGGCACTGCCGCGATCGGGCGTGAACACCAACACCGACGCGCCGCGATGCCGCAACAGCAACTCCCCACACGCGGCGGCCTTTGCTTCGTTCCACGCCGCGACGCGGCGCGCGCGATGCCACGCGAGCAACGCCGGCCGCCAGGCCGGTTCGCCGCGGGCCTCGTGCACGAACGTGCCAAACCCCGCCCCCGGCCGCAGCGCCGTGAACGCGTCGTAGCCGCCGAGAAATTCGTGCCACGCTTCGTCGTGCGCGACGCGTTCGGCCAACGTCAGCGGCAGATGCAATTCGACATGCGCGGCACCGGCGCCACGTTGCATGAACTGCAGCAACGGGCCAGCCCATGCCGAGAACGCGAGCAGTTCGGGGCCGGCATACGCAACCAGCGCCAACACATGCGCCACCGCGAGACTCGCGAGCGCCGCCGCCAGCGTCGAAGGCGGCATCAGTTCGGGCTCGGCGACCACGAGCAGGTCGTGCTGCGGCGCCTTGCCGGCAAACCGATGCGCCACACTCGCGGCAACGACGACATCGATCGACTCGGTGCCCGGCCGCTCGCGCAGCCGCCGACGCCACAGCAACTCGGCGCCCGAATCGCGCACCAGAAGCAACGTGCGCGCCGCCGTGTGGTGCACCGCCGCCAAAACGAGGTCGATCTGCTCCCCTTCACCCAAGCCAACCGCGATGCCGTGGCCGCCGTGCCGACGCCACAAAGCGAGTGCTACCGGCGGCGGCGACGCACACGACGGCAACGCGGCGGCCGTCAACGGCGCCGGCGCCAGGCGATCCACGAACGGCAAGCCGGCGGCCTGCAGCGTGCGGCGCACGCGCGCCCGCAGCGACAACGGCGCCCGCAGGATGCCATCGTCGGTGGCGATCACCCCAGGCGGCGGCATGCAGTCGAGTGGCCAACCATGAACCTGCAATGCGGCCGCGCAACGTTCGAGGATCGTCGTCATGCCGGCATAGGGGCCAGCACACGCGCTGCGGTGGCAGTTTGCTGAGAAATCTCATGCCAGACCCGGGTCGAACGCGAAGGCGGCGACCTTGCGTTCGAAGGCACCGTCAACCGACGCTGCCTGCCGCGCTCCACCAACCGCTTCGTTCAGCGCGCGCCGATCGTCGCGATCACCGCGTTGCTGAGCGAGAAGCCCAACGCATTCGCCGGCGGGTCGAACACCAACGCCTGGTCGGTCAATTGCGCACCGAGCAGTGCTACCTGGTTGGGGATCGGCAGCGCGAAGGTGCCATTCGGCGCCAACGTGATCACCACGTCCGGAGTCGCTCGCAAGACGCAACCCGGCATGCCAAAGCCCGTGAGATCCCACGTGCCGCTGGTGAAGCCGACCACGAGCAGTCCCAGCACCGGCACACTGACGTTGCCCACACCGACCGTGAACACATCACCGAGCCACGGCCGGCTGCTGGCCACCGACTGCAGCGTCGGCACACCAAGACTGCCGGCGCAACCCACGCCAAGACTCACCACGCTCGCCGGCGAAACCGGCCCGTACTCCCAGGTCTGGTTGCCGATCCACACCATCACTTCGCGATCGGTGTCGTACGACATCGCGGTGCCGAGCAACGGACGCGGCGCATCGGCCACGCTGCGCTGCAGCCAATCCGTGCCGTCCCACTCCCACACATCGAACAGTTCGCCGGTGAGGTCGCCGGTTCCGTACATCACAATGCGCGAACGGGCGCGGTCGAAGGCCAGCTTCGGGTAGTAGCGCGGCGCCGGAGCAAGTGCCGACGTTCGCTGCGTCCACGTGGTCCCGTCCCATTCCCAAGTCTCCGCCAACAAAGTCCCGAACACGTTGAGGCCACCAAACACGACGACGCGTTGCCGCGCCGAGTCATAGGCCATGCCATGCGCCCCGAAGGCGTTCGGCTGCACCGGCGTCGTCCGCAGCGTCCACGCCACGCCATCCCATTCCCAGGTGTCGAACAACGGCCCCGTAGCACCTACGCCGCCGTACAGAACGACGCGTCCACGCGCGGCGTCGTAGGCCATCGCATGGTTCTCGCGCCCCGGCGGGCTCGTCGCCGGAAACCGCTGCAGCCACGTAGTGCCATCCCATTCCCACGTGTCGTTCGGAGTGCCGGCGCCGGTTGTGCCACCGAACAACACCAAACGATTGCGCGCCGCGTCATAGGCAGTCGCCGAACGCGCGCGCGGCGGCGGACTCGTCGCCGGCAATCTCTGCACCCAACTGACGCCATCCCACTCCCAAGTCGCGGCCAGCGGCGTGGAGCCCGACATGTAGCCGCCATAACACACCGTGCGCTGGCGCACGGGGTCGTAGCTGAGCGAACCGCGCACGGGGACCAGATTGGGCGCCGTCGCCGTCCAGTCGATGCCGTTCCAGGTCCAGGTGTCGGTGAGGCCGGCGAAGTCGGGAGAACCGGTGTTGCCCGAGAACATCAACACGCGGCCGAGGCTTGGCTCAAACACAAATCCTGGGCGGTATCGCGCCGGCGGCAACGTGACCACGGCCGGCTGCGTCCACGCGGTGCCGTCCCATTCCCCGGTGTCGTTGCGGCAATTGCCGCCGACCACCGCTGGATCGCCGCCGAACACGACGGTGCGGTTGCGCAACGGATCGAACGCCATGCCATGCGCAAAACGCACCGGCGGACTCGCTGCCGGCGCACGCAGCAACCAATTGGTGCCGTTCCATTCCCAGGTGTCGCCATGCACCACCGCTCCGCCATCGGTGCCGCCGAACAACACCGACACCTGGCGCGCCGCGTCATACGCCATGCCGAGGAAGTACCGCGCGGTCGGATGATTGGCAGGCGTGCGCTGCGTCCACGCCACGCCATCCCATTCCCAGGTGTCGTCGAAATTGGTGGCGCTGCTGCCGCCGAACAGGACGCAACGCCCGCGCGCGACGTCGTAGACCATGGCCTGGCCCCATCGCGCCGAGGGATGCACTGCCGGCGTCAGTTGCAGCCAATTGGTTCCATTCCATTCCCAGGTGTCGTCGTGGTCTTGGTAGGGCGGATATTCGTTGTGGCCGCCGAACAGCACGACGCGCTGGCGCGCGGAGTCGTAGGCGAGCGCGTGGCCGCAGCGCCGCGAGGGGCTGTTGGCCGGTTGCGCGCGCACCCAAGTGTTGCCGCTGCTGACGTAGGTTTCGGCGAGGCCGGTGAAGGCGATGGACTGGCCGCGCGCGGCGTCGTAGGCCATCGGACAACCTTGCCCGCTCAACACCTGACGCTGGTTCCATTCGACCTGCGCTGGCAGGGTGGCGGCGATGAGCAGGAACGGAAAGACGACGAGCTTCGCGAGCTGGATCATTGCATTGGTCCGTTGGCGGAAGTGCGGAGGATAGACGCAGACCGAGGCGGCCGTCGGCACCGCGGCCCGCAAAAGGCAGGGTTCGCCCGTCACCCATGGGCGGTGCAGCGCATTTGCCACTTTCGTGGTCGCCGCAACCCGAGGTTGCGTTCCCATGGGCGGCGATGGACGACCTGGCGCGACAGATCGCAGATCTCGTGGCTCGCGGGGAGAAGATCGCCGCCATCAGGTTGCTGCGTGAGGCGACCGGAATGGGGCTCGCGGATGCCAAGGCCGCAATCGACGCCGCCGCCACGGGCGTCCCGTTGCCGGCCTCGTTGCTGCCCGCGCGGAAACCGTCGAACGACGCCCTGCCCGAAGACGTGCGCGCGGCGGCCGCGCGCGGCGACCGTCTGCTGGCGATCAAGCTGTTGCGTGGCCACACCGGGCTCGGGCTGAAGGACGCCAAGGACGCCGTCGACCGCGCCTTCCCGATGCCGGTCGGCAAGCGCGGCTGTCTGCCCTTGCTGCTGTTGCTTGGCGCCGCGGTGCTGGTGTTCGTGTGGTTGGGGTAGCGGACTCGATACTCACCCACTGGCTGACCGAGTCGCACGCCTGTCGAACCGCACACCGGCACTCACGGATCGACCGCCGCCGGAAACACCGTGCGCAACGCGCGCGGCGCCGAGGCGCGGAAGATCGTGTCGTGGAACTGCTCCGGCATCGGCTGGTACGACCACACGAGACCGGCCGGCGCTGCCTTCGCCAACGCTTCCGCCAACAACTTCGTCGACGCCACGATGTCCTCCTCGTCGGCCGTCGTCAGATACAGCGACCCACGCAACGACGGATCGCGCCGCAGCGCCGCTTCGGCATCCTTGGCGAGCCGCCGGTCGTTCCACCACAGGCTCGGACTGAACGCGAGGTAGTGGTCGAACAGCGCGGGCTCGAGCAGGAACGTCTCGACCACGAACAACCCCGCCAGCGATTCGCCGATGAGCCCGCTCTCGTCGGTCACGCGATACCGCGCAGCGATCGCCGGCATCAGTTCGTCGCGCAAGAACGCACGGAACGCCGCCGAGCCGCCGACGCGTTTGGCGATCTCGCGATCGGTCGCCACCTCGGTCGGGCCGGTGAGATCGCGCCGCCGTTCGGTGTTCTCGACGCCGACCACCAGCATCGGCTTCACCTTGCTCCACACAATGCCGGCGTGCACCGCTTCGGCGACGTGCACGAAATCCTCTTCGAGACCGCCGTCGGGCATGTAGAGCACCGGATACGCCACCGCTCCTTCGCCGTAGCCGGGCGGCGTGTAGACGTTGATGCGGCGCGTTTCACCGAGCACCTTCGATTCGAGCGTGAACGTCGCCGCGCGCAGGAACGCGAACTCCGACGCTGCCCACTCCGGCGCGCGGCACGCAGCGAGGCACACGAACGGGAGCAACCACGACGACTGCAGAATGCGCATTCGCACCATCGCCGGATCCTACTCAGCGACGTTCGACAACCTGCACGAACCGCAACGCGTCGATGCCGAAGCTCGCCGCGGCCGGCAACACCGTCACGTACACCGGCAGCCCCGCGCGCACCTCGAACTCGCAGCCGGAAGCAGCATTCGCATTCGGCTCCGCACCGTACACCAGCAATGCCACCGGACCTGGCGCCAGCGCAGCCACCCGCCATTTCCCCGCGAACGGCAGCGTCGTCGCGAACACCGCGCGCGCATCGGTCGCCGCCGACACCGCGACGCCTTCGCGCCGCTGCCAACCGCCGCCGCGCAGCTCGGCCTGGTCGTCGTCAAGGACGACGACCGCCGGCGCATGCACCAGCAGCGCATTCGCCACCCGGCGCTCGCCCGCCGCATCGAACTTGCGGTCGTCGCACGGATGGTTGCACACGCCGCGGGTCGCCAACCACATCGTCGAGCTGCCGCCGCCATCGAGATTGAGGCCGTCGCGACAACCGAGGGCCAGCAGCACCGTCGCCGTCTCTTCGAACGTCATCCCGACCGCTTCCTTGGCGCGGCCGTCGACCACGAGGCAGACCACCCGCCCATCGTCGCACGTGCCGATCGCCGTGCGCGGATGCCGGATGCCACGCTGCCGTTCGCCGTGGTCGAGCACCTTGCCGCTGACGAGCAGCATCGGTCCCGCCCCCAGCGCTTCGGGCATTTCGGGCCAATCGCCGGCGGCGCGCACCGCGAGCACCAGCGAGCCATCGCGCGCGAGGCCGACGCTGCCCTGGCCGTCCTTCGCCGGCACCACGAGCGCATCGTCGAGGCGCAACAGTCCAGTCGACAGCCCGGTCGTTTCGATCGCGAAGAAGCCACCGTTGATGGCCGCGAGCGCGCCGGCCTCGCTTCCCATGGCGCTGGTCCGGCGACGCACACCGGGCGCCTCCAGGTCGAACCGCACCGCCGGACCGGGCGTCACTTCGAGCACGCTCAGGAACTGCGCGCCGGCAAACAGCCGGGGGAAGGCACGCTGGCGCAGCCGGACGCCGTCGCCGACTACGTACAGAGTCCATGCCGGGGAATCGGCAAGGGTGCGCGCAACCTCGTCCTGCGCTGCGAGCGGCGCAAGCGCCGACAGCAACAGCAGCAGGACGGGAGGGCGTCGACTCGACGCACCGACCGAGGCCGGTGCGGAGTCCCTAGGGGTGCCCCAGCAGAGCCGGGGCGGGGCGATCACCAGCGATCGCGACGGCCCCCGCCGCCACCCTGGGTCTTGGGACGCGCCTCGTTGACCGTGAGCGCGCGGCCGCCGTACTCCTGGCCGGACAGCGCCGAGATGGCGTTGCGCGCCTCGTCGTCGTTGCCGAACTCG
>SXGS01437281.1_pt1 | contig 17242 bp, 10 predicted proteins | sample 3174681 | NCBI WGS metagenome assembly SXGS01 (sample SAMN11356861, study PRJNA531348) | freshwater metagenome | isolation source: freshwater sample F1-80 | place: China: Fuxian Lake, Yuxi | collected 2017-12-25 | reverse complement strand
CTATCATGAGGCCTTTTTTTCCCCACTTCAAACAAATTCCGTGTTCCTTGTTCCGGCGCCCCTCCGGTCTCACCCACTTCCAGCACCTTCATCCACGCCATTTTTCCAAAAAACGTCCCCTATGGGACAGGCTCTATCTACCTGCGCGGCATGTTCATGTTGCGCCGAGTACGAACCCTCGACCGCCCGTTCAACTCGCGACGCTTTTGCGTGGATGCGCCGGCGCTGATCGACGCGGAGGCCGCGCGGAACGGCCCCAATCGAATCCGTCCCGGCCAAGCAGCGGCCCAGGCGTCCCAAGAGCGGCTGAGACCGGCTGGTCCGCTCCGCCGAGGATCACTCGGGAGCGATGCGGACCAGATAGGTCACGTTCACCGCGCCGCCGCCGTTGAACCGGTCCTGCACCGGCTGGACCACGGGAAGCCCCGCCGACTGCGTCAACCCAGTCACCCACGCTCCGCCGTTCGGGTCCAACGCGATGGAGCGCGCCTGATCGGCCGCGCTCCCGCCCAGATAAGTCGAGAACAGCACCTCGGTGAGATCGGGATTGAACTTGGCGACGAACCAGTCCGCCGTCGCGCAATTGACCGTGTCGCTGGTGCACGCGCTGCCCATCTTACTCTGCAACTCGTTCTTCAGGTAGAAGTTCCTGGACTGCGTCAACCCCGCGATCCAGACATTCTTGCCTCCATCCACGGCGATGCCGAACGAGTTCTCGTTCATCTGGCCCCCGAAGATGTTGGCGGCCACCACCTTGCCATCGGGCGAGTACTTGGCGATAAACACTTCGCGGTTGCCCGCTATGCCCAGCCGTGCTCCCGCGGGGCGGGGAAAGGCGGTGTTGCCGGAATCGCCGGTGATGTACACGAAGTCGTCTCCGTCGATCTCGATCCCGCTTCCCGCTCTCGGTAAATCGTCGCCGCTGCCTCCCTGGATGGTCGAGTACAGCAACTCGCGGCCGTCCGGCGAAAACTTCATGAGAACGATGTCGTTGGTGGAGCCCCCGAAATTGGTCTGGATCGCATTCACCAAGGGGAAGTCGTGCCGCGCGGGGGTGCTGCCCGGTAACACCTGCGTCCTGCCGAACACCCACGCCTGCTGTTTGGAATCCACCCGGACTCCGTACCCTTCGTCGATCGCGGTTCCGCCTACGTATGTCGAGTACATCAAGTCCGACCCATCGGGCGTGAACTTCGCCACGAAGAAGTCGCGCGCGATATAAGTAGTCGGCTGGCCGTCCGGCACGGGCTCCAGATGGTCCTGCACCGGATTGCGCAGCGGCAGATCCAGCGACAGCGTCCCGCCGGTGATGTACGCGGCGCCCGTCGAGTCCACCGCGACTCCCCGGCTATACTCGTCCTTGCTGCCGCCATAGTAGGTCGCGTAGACCACCCGGTCGCCGGCCGGCGCGATCTTCACCAGGAACGCGTCGCCGCCGTTCAGCACCGATCCGCCCGCATACCTTGTCTGGAACGCGCCCGGGGTTACCGGAAATTCGGGGTTGCTGGTGAAGCCCGTAATGTAGACGGCCCCTTGGGCATCCAGCGCCATGTCGAGCGCCCGCTCGTCGCCGATCGAGCCGAAATAGGTCGAGAAAATCAGTCTCGTGCCCGACGGATCGAACTTGGTGACGAATAGGTCGTTCGAGCCGGCGAAGTATTCCTGGAGCGGCTGTTCGAGCAGCAGGTGATTCGAGTAGATCGTGCCCGCGATATAGACGAATCCCTGTTTATCCACTTTTACGCATTCCGCGAAGCCGCCTCCCACGCCGCCGAAGTAGGTTCCGGTGGTGACGACCGGGTCGATGACGAGCGTCTTGGACCGGTCGTAGGCGCCGAGCCGGAATCCGGTCCGGCCCCCGGGCAGGATTCTGTACTTCGCGTCCACCCGCAGCCGCTTTCCGCCGCTGTCCTGGTAGGCGAACGGCTCGGCCTTGGGTCCGTCGAGATCCAGTGCGATTCGGCCTGGGTCCGCTCCCGGCGCGACCACGAAGTCGTACTCGAGTTGGTTGGCGGCGTTTCCGCGGATGACCGCGTCGATGCCCGGATAGACGCCCTCGTACCGCACGTGCTCGTAAGTCCGGATTCCGGTGTGCGAGCGGCCCCTACCCAGGTAATTGACCCTTCCGTCGAGCGGCCCGCCGCCGCGAACGGCCGGCGCCCCCGCGCCAATGAAGCGGAGCCGGTGAACCCTTCCGCCCTCGGCCCAACGCACGCCGTCGCCGGTCAGCACCGCGTCGAAGCCCGGGCCGCGTCCGGCATAGAGGACCGAACCCGGCGCCTGTCCCGCGTTCTCCTCGAAGCGGACTTGCGCCGTGGCGGGAACCACCAGGCAAAGAACCGCGATCCAGCGCATCTCCATCTCCCCTAGAAATAGAATCGGAACGCGAGTTGGACGATCCTGCCCGGACCGTTGCGGTCGCGCCACAGCTTGCCGAAGTTCTGATTGTAGCTGGTGGCCAGGATGTTCTCCCGCGTACCCACCGGGAACGTGGCGCCGCCCAGGTTGAACAGATACGGCATCGGGCCGCCGAGCTTCACGCAGGTGCGGCAGACCGGCGGAGCGCTGCTGAACAGCGCGTCGCTCGTGCCTCCCGGGGCCCAACTGAAAGTCGCCGTGTTGGTCACGTTGAAGAACTCGCCGCGCAACTGGAAGTACCGCGAGCGCTCTTTCCAGGGACGGATCTCCTTGAACAGGCTCAGGTTCGAACTGAATCTCCACGGCAGGCGGAAGTAGTCGAGCGTGCGCGGCGAGTTGCCGATCTGCCCGAAATCCGGCCGCGCGAACGCTTCGGGGTTGACGTAGGGCACGTCGTTCGCCACGTTCTTGGACCACCGGGGATTGCGGAGCGGCACACCCGGAATAATGTCGGGCCGGACGCGCTCGTTGCCCACCGCGCCGCTCGGCACGCCATTGGAGTCGGTGTTGCCGAGAATTACCGCCCAGGGCACCCCGCTCGACAGGAACATGTTGCCAGTGACCGACCAGTTCCCCACGACTGCGTTCGTCTTCGGACCGGCGTTGGTCCAGAGCCTCTTCCGCCTCCCGAACGGCAGATCCCACGAAGTCAGCGCGAAGTTGATCCTGTGCCGGACGTCGAACGTGGATACCGACCGGTTGGACCGCAGGTCCCGCGGATTCTGAATCCTGGTCAAGCCCCACATCGCTGTCACCGCCGGGGCGTTCAGGCTGGCGTCCGAACTGGTGTCGATCGACTTTGCCCACGAGTAATTGGCGCGAAATCCGAACCCACCCCGGAAACGGCGGTCCACCGCTGCCGTCCCGGCATGGTAGGTCGAAGTCGAGTCTGTCAGTCCCGCCAGGCTGACGTCGCCGGCGAGCGGATTCGGCCGCAGGTAGTCCACTCGCGGCCGGAGGATCGGATTGCCCTGGTTGTCCACGCGCCCGAACGTATCCTCGATCAACTCCTGCGGATCTCCGCCCTCCTCGAGTAGATCGCCGTACGCCACCGGGTCGGGGTTGTTGATTCCCAGCAACGGGGAGAGCAAATGGATGCCCCGCTGTCCCATATAAGACAAAGTCACCACCGTGGACCCGCCAGCCTCGAATTGATTGGTCAGGTTCCAGGTCTGAATGTACGACGATTTCGTGTCGCGGGAGAACATGACCCGCGCTCCCGCCGGGACGCGCGGGTCCAGCACGTTGCTGCATCCGATGCACAGCTTTCCGTCCCGCGGAATCTCGAGAGTAACCGGATTGTACTGCGTCACCGGTTGGTTTCTTCCGATGCTGATGACGTAGTCCGGGTTCCGGGATTGAGTGCGCGCCGCCACGGCCGTGTTCGACTGCCAACGCAGAAAGCCCCATGCTCCGGCGGAGGCCGCGCCGAAGTTCGGGATCGGATCGCGGCCGCGTCCGGTCACCGGAGGATGCGAGATCCCGTAGCCGCCCCGGATCACCATATGCCGCTGTTTCAACGGACCCCAGGGAACTTGCCACGCCCACCCCAGGCGCGGTTCGAAGTTCTTGCGGAAGGGCTTTTCCAGATACCGGTCCCGGCCATCGGAACCCGAATAGAGGTAGTTGAACGCGAACCCGGTCAAATCTCCCTCCTGGTCCCGTCTCTCGATCGGATTGTCGAAGTCGAACGACGCCTGGCGGTTGAACTTCTCCCATCGCGGCGAGTTGTACTGCCAGCGGATTCCCAGGTTCAAGGTCAGGTTGCGGCGGATCTTGAAGTCGTCCTGGAAATACGCGGCGGCGGTGGCCCAGCGGTAGTAATAAGGGATCACCAGGTTGCGGAGCGAGATGGCGTTCGGAACGCCCAGCAGGAAGCCCGCGAACGCCTGGCCGCCGGTTCCACCCGGTGTGTTGGCGTTGCCCGAATTGGTCTGGGTGGCGGCGAACGTGTAGGTTCCGCAACAGATGAACGCCAAACCGCTCGACTTCACGTTGAGCATCCCCAGCCGGTAATCGCCGCCGAACTGGAGCGTGTGCCTGCCTTTGATCACGGTGAAATCGTCGCCGAGCTGATAGGAGTGCTCCACATAGGCGCCGAGTCCGAACTCGCCGCCGTTGTTCAGTCCATACGTCCCCCAGCCCGCGCCGAACTGCGGATGTCCGAATCCGGCGTTGCTCGGCAGGTCGAACTTTTCCTTGGTGAAATCGCGCGTCGCCAACTCACCCGGCGGCGTGCGGCTGGAATCGAAGTACGTGTAGCTGGCGCGCAGTTCGTTGACCGCTGACGGGGACACGGTCCAGGTGTTGCTCAGCAGGCCTTGCCGCGTCAGGCTTTGGTCGGACGCGAAGGAGAAGAAGATGTCGTCCTTGCGAAGGCGGAACCGGTCGGAGTAGTTCGGCACGTCCCGGTAGTTCAGCGAGACGCGGTTCCTCGAGGAGAAGTTGTGATCCACCTTGACCAGAACCCGGTTGGAGCGGCCGTCCACGCCGCGTGTGCCGAAGTAATTGCGGCCCTGCGCATCGAACGGCATGTTCGGCATCGGCACGTCCTCGAGGATCTTTTTGGACAGCGGATCGATCATGTTCCGCGGAATCACGTACCCCCGTTTCGAAGGGTCGGGATCGTTTGCCGAAAACAGCGGATACTCGGCGGTGCTCGCCGGGCGGTGGACGGGCAGAAGGTGCCGGCAGTCCTGCGGAGTGGGCGCGCACCGGACGTTCTGATGCAGCTTGGGCCGAGTCTGGCCCGGCGGAACCCAGGCATTGCGGAAATCGCCCAGGCGCTCCTCCGCCGTAGGGAACCGGTCGTAGATATCGATTTGGTCGAACCAGCGTTTGGGCTCCGCGGCCACGAAAAACCAGGTCCGTCCTTTTCCGTCGTAGAGCTTCGGAATCCTGACCGGGCCGTTGAAGGTGATCCCGGCCTCGTTGCGCCGCCCCTGCGGTTCGATGGGCCGGTTGAACTGGCGCGCGGCGAGGAACGGATTCCGGTGGTGCCAGTAGACGTTGCCGCGATACCGGTCGGTTCCGGCCCGCGTCACGGTCTGCACCACGCCTCCTCCGGAATTGCCGTACTTGGCGGAGAACGTGGACGTGATGATGTTGACCTCTTGCACGGTGTCCGGCGAGAAGGTGACCGTCGCGCGACCGATGCCGAGCGAGGTGGAACTGGCCCCGTCGGCGAGGATCGCGGACGAGCCCGCTCTGCCGCCGCTGATGTTCAAACCGGCGCCGGAACTCGGCACGTCGAGGAAGATGCCACCCTCGTCGGAGCCCGGATCCCCCGTGACGCCTGGGATCGTCATCGCCAGATCGAGCACATTGCGGCTGGCGATGGGCATTCGCTCGAGTTCTTCTTGCGTGATCGTGCTCGAGACCATCGAGATCTGCGACTCGATCGCGGGCGGGTCCGCGGTCACTTCCACCACTTGTTTCGACTCTTCGGTGACCAGCACCATGTTCACCTGCACGGTCGCGCCGGTCCCTACGCGCACTTGGGCCGAAGTCGCCTTCTTGAAACCCTCCATCGCCGCCGTCACGACGTAGGCGCCCGGGGGCAGCGAAGGTACCGTGAAGTTGCCGGTATCGTTGCTGAAGGTTTCGAACCGCGACCCGGTGCCCGGCGCCGTCACCGCGATCTTGACTCGCGGCATGGCGGCTTGGGTTTGGTCGGTCACCTGTCCGGTGATCGACCCGGTGCTCTGCGCCGAAGCCGCGGCCGCGAAAAGCAGGCAAAGCGATCCTAGGAACCCCATATCATCACCTTTTCGGATTTGGTCGATTGTACCGCATTCGCGAACCGAATAGAATGGGCGTTGCACACGAACCGCCGTTGGATCACCGTCGTCTTGATTTGCCTCGGTACGCTCATCAGCTACATCGACCGCGGCAACCTCTCGATCGCCGCTCCCGCGATCCGCCGGGAGCTTTCGTTGACGCCCGAATTGACGGGTCTGCTGCTGTCCGCCTTCTTCTGGAGCTATGCCGTCTGCCAGATTCCGGCGGGCTACGTGGTGGACCGCTTCGGCATCAAGGCCAGCTTCTTCGTCGCGCTGGGACTCTGGTCGGTGGCCGGCGCCGCGGTCGGATTCGTATCCGGGTTCCCCGCGATCTTCGCACTGCGGCTGGTGCTCGGCGTGTGCGAGTCGATCGGGCCCATCGCGAGCATCTCGTACATCAAGCGCAGCTTTCGCGAAGAGGAGCAGGGGCTGCCCACGGGGATCTACACAACGGGCGCGCTTCTCGGCCCCGGCATCGGCACCTTGGCGGGCGCGGCGATTCTCGAGGCGTCCGGTTGGCGGCATCTGTTCGTGCTCACCGGCATCGCGGGCCTGATCTGGCTGATTCCGTGGTCCCTCGCGGCTGCCTCCCCCCGCCAGGAAACCCCCGCTTCCGGCGAATCGTCCACCGGCGGATTCTCGTTCGGCGCCGCGGTTTCGCATCCTCTGTTCTGGGCGATCGCGGCTGGCGCGTTTTTCTACTCCTATTACTGGTACTTCATCCTCACCTGGGTGCCCACCTATCTGGTTCAGGTCCACGGAATGTCGAACCTGAAGATGGGCGCCACGCTCGGCGTGCCTCTGGCCGCCACGGCCGCGACCAATCTCGCCGGCGGCTGGCTGGCCGACCGGGTGGTGGCGCGAGGCTACACGCCGCTCGCCGCCCGCAAGGGATTTGTCGCCGTTGGATTCCTGTTGGCGACCACGCTCCTGGCGTTGCCTTGGGCGCCACGCGAGAGCGTGATGCCGTTGTTTCTGCTGTCGATGTGCGGGATGGGATTCGCCGTGGGCAACTACTGGTCGATCACCCACATCGTCGCCCCGCCCAAGTGGATCGGCCGCGTCATCGGCTTCCAGAACTTCGTGGCGCAACTGGCCGGCATCGCCGCGCCTCTGGCGACCGGCGCGCTGGTCGCGATGGACCCGGGGTTCGGAACGGCGATCCTTTGCGCGGGCTTGGCCCCGGTGGTGGCTCTGGCGGCCATCTGGCTCGGCATCACTCCTTCGGCCATCGCCTCCTGGCGCGCGGCCGGCGAAAAAGCGGCCTCGGCGTGAAGGCGTGGGCTGAGGCAGACGGCCGTTCCCACGTTTCGAAAAAAAATCGAAAACGGATGTAACTCCATCATCTGAATGGACTTGCCCGCTTGGCGGGGCGCCGTTATTTCGGCCCCTCGCTTGACACCCGCGCGCTAAACTCGCGCGCGGAGGGCATTCCATTGCCAATTCGACGTTTACTCGCGGCGGTCCTGCTTTCGGCGGCCGCGATCCAGGCGGCGCCGCCGCTCACAACCATTCGCGATACGGTCTTCAAGGCCGACGGTTCTCGCTTCGACGGCTATGTCATCATCGAGTGGCGCAGCTTCGACGCGAGCGACACTTCGTTCATCGGACGCAACCGGATCCAGCTCCGCGTGACGGATGGATTTCTCAACGCGCGCCTTGTGCCGACTACGACGGCCGCCGGCAGCGCCTACTATTCGGTACGGTACGTGGCCAACGGCAGCATTCAGTTCTCCGAGTTCTGGGCGGTTCCGGCGAGCGCGGCCCTGGTGCGCGTGCGCGACATCCGGATTCCCGATCCTCTTCTAGGACCCGCGCAATCCGGCGCGGTCACCGCGATCGAGATCACCGATGTCGACGGACTGCGGAACGAACTCGACACGCGGCCGGTAAAGAGCGTCACGTTCGCGCATCCGCGCGCGGCCATTATCAATGACGACGGCGCGATCGAATCGGCGGCGGGCAACCCGGCCGATTGCGTCCGCGTCGATGGCTCGAGCGGACCGTGCGGCGGCGCGGCCACTGCGGTCACCGGCACCTTCGTCGACGGCGAGACCCCGTCGGGTTCGGTGAACGGGTCCAACGTGGCCTATGTTCTGTCGCAGGCGCCCAATCCCGCGTCCAGCCTGTTGATGTACCGCAACGGCATCCTGCAAAAGCGGTTCCTCGACTACGATCTCACCGGCGCCACCGTGACGTTCTCGGCGCCGTCCACACCGCAACCCGGCGATGTCCTACTCGCGTCCTACCGGACCGCGGGGACGGGCGGAACGCTGCCGCAGGTTGTGTGCACCAACGCCGGCGCGGCCACCGGCGGGACCGGTTCCACGATGCTCGGGTCATGCTCCATCCCGGCGGGCTTGCTGCGACCCGGCGACCGGCTCGAACTGCTCTTCGACTATACGCACGAGGGCTCGGCCACCGGCTGGCAGGCCGACGTCCGGTTCGGCGCCGCGCTGGTGGTTTCGCGGACCGCCGCGGCCGGCTCGGCGATGCTCTCGGGCCGCGCCAGTCTTGGATTCCACGCCTCGGGCGCGCAGTGGTCGTCGCAGACTTGGGGACAGGCGGCGGCTCTCGATTCCGGGGTGGGAGCGGCGGCGGAGAATCTGGCCGCTCCGATCACCGTGGAGTTTCGCGGCAACCTGGGGTCGGCGTCGGCGGAGACGGTGACACTACGGAACTATTCCGTAGTACGGTACCCGGCGCCATAGCTAAGTCGCAACGGGGTCTCCTCTACAGGCGTTTCCCACTTTCGAATTCCCCAACCAAGGGGCATACTGAAATGGACTGCTGGAGGAGACCCCTATGTGGAAATCAATGCGGGAGACCGTGACGCGGCTTTCGAGGGACCGCCGCGCACAGGATCTCTTGGAATACGCCCTGACAGCGGCTTTCGTGGCCGTGGCTGTGGCGGCGGTGTTCCCGAGCGACATCGCGCCGAACATCAGCAAGACGTTCTCGAAGGTGTCCACCTTGCTGAATCAGGTCAACTAACAACGCCGCCGGGCGTTTGCGTGCTCCCGGCGGCCCCCCCCTATTCGAGGTACTTTTTCAGATCGGGGTTCAACTGAGCCTGGACATCCGGCTTGTCGAGGTCGTCCTTGACGATCAGCCGCGGAGCGAGGTTGTTGATCCTCTCGACCGGCTGCCCGCGCAGCTTCGCCACCGCCGCCTTCACTGCCTCCTCGCCCATCTTGAACGGATGCTGTGCGACGAGCGAGTCCACCACGCCAGCCCGTAGATCCTCGAGCAGCGTCGGACTCCAATCGAACCCGACCAGCTTCACCTTGCTCTTGCGAGCCTTCACCGCCTGCGACGCGCCCACGGTGCTCGACTCGTTGGACGCAAACATCCCATCCATGTCCGGATGCGCCGTCAGCATGTTCTCCGACACCGCCATCGACTTGGCGAAGTCCGCCATGCCATACTGCTTGTCGGCCAACCGAACCCCCGGGAACTTCTCCTTCAGCGCTTCCTCGAACCCGCGTTCCCGCTCCATGGTCGAAGCGCCGCCGGGCTGCACCGCCACCATCACCACTTTGCCTTTGCCGCCCAGCAACGACCCCATCCGCTCCGCCGCCATGCGTCCCGCCCCGTAGTTGTCGGTGGCCACCTGCGACACGAACTTGTCCGTGTCGATGCCGGAATCGAAGATCACCACCGGGATGTTGGCCGCGGCCGCCTTCTCCACCACGCCGACCATGATCTTCTTGTCGATCGGCGCCAGACAAATCGCATCCACGTGGCGCGTGATCATGTTCTCCACGATCTGGATCTGCGCCGCGTAGTCGGTCTCGCCCGTCGGGCCGTTCCACTGGATCTCGACGCCCGCGTCACGAGCCCCTTTCGCAGCTCCGGCGTGCACCGACTGCCAGAACAGGTGCGACCGCCCTTTGGGAACGACTCCGACGACGGTCTTCTTCTGCTGGCCGCACGACGCAAGGCCTAGCGAAAACGAAAGAGCCAGCGCCGAAGCGCTGGCCCAGAGAGAATTTCGATTCATGTGGATCAAGGAAGCGTAGGCTCGGCGATCGTGTAGACGACGTCGAGCGACTTCAAGAATGCTACCACGTCTTCCTTCTCCGCCTTGGTCAGGTTCGCCGGCTTGAGATTGGTGATGTCGAGGAACTTGTTCTTCTTCCCGCCGTTCGACATCAGATCCACCGCTTCCTCGAGCGTCTTCACGCTGCCGTTATGGAAGTACGGGCCCGACTTGGAAACGTCGAGAAGAGTCGGAGTCTTGAACGCGCCGGTGTCCTTCTCGTCCTTGGAAATCGCGCCCCGGCCCATGTCGGGCTTGCTCGCTTCCATGCCGATGCCCACGTTGTGGAATTGGTTGTCGGTCAGCATCAATCCATCGTGGCAGTTGGTGCACTTGGCCTTTTCGGCGAAGATCTGATAGCCGCGCTGGGCCTGTTCGCTCAACGCCGACTTGTCGCCGCCGCGGAACTTGAACCACGCCGAGTCGGTGCTCACGATGGTTCGCATGAACGAACCCAGAGCCTTGGCGAAGTTCTCCTTGGTGACCGGGCCCGGTCCGAACGCTGCTTCGAAGTCCTTCTTATAGGGCTCGGCGATCCGCGCCACGCACTCGTCGACCGAAGGCTTTTTGTCCTTGCCGGCGCAGCCCATGTTGCCGCCGGCCATCGCTCCCAGCACCTGCTTCTCGAGCGACGGCGAACGGCCGTCCCAGTATAGGTTCGGGATGTAGCCCACGTTCCACATCGTCGGCGCGGCGCGCGTCAGCTTCGCTTCATACGCCCCCACCGCGGTTGCCAGTCCGTCGGTCAGACCCTTCTCCTTCACGTGGCACGAATAGCACGCCTTCGACTGGTCGCCGGATACCCGCTTATCGTAATAGAGCTTGTGGCCCAACTCCACCTTGGCTTTGGTGATGGGGTTGTCGGCCGGAATCTTCATCGCCTCGAACCCGGGTACGGCCGGGGCGGCATACTCCACCGGCTTCGGTTCGTCTTTCTTGGCTTCCTGAGGAGCCGTGGCGCAGCCGCTCAGCGCGAGAATCGCGGAGCCGGTGATGGCAAAGGTCAATCTTTTCATTTTGTGTCCTGGATGCAAACGGGCGGGTTTTGGATTCGACAATCTTGACGGCGTTCGCGGCTTTATCCGCGCACGCTGGCGGCGGGGATCCGGCGGGTCAGATCCTGGAACTCGGCAAGGCTCTCGCTGCCGATGGTGAAGCAATCCACGCAATCGAGCGACAGCGCGAACTGGAGGCACTCGTCCACCTTGTTGCGAAGCCGGCCCGCGCCGAGGATCTTCATCCCGATCACGCCCTTGCCTTTCGCCTTCATCTCGCGGAGCACCGAAATGACCGTCGCCGGATCGGCGTCCATGGCCACCTGCGCCGGATTGATGCGGGCAAGATCCACTTCCACCCAGGGCTCGGCGGCGGCCGTCCGCAGCGCCTCGATCACGTGGCAACTGGTCCCCTTCGTTCGCACGATCCCTTTCTCCTGCGCCTCTGAGATCGCGTCCATCGCTCCGCGCTTGCGCTGGTTCCAATTGCCGTCCAGCATGCAGTGCAGCAGAAGGATGTCGATGTAGTCCGTGTTCAACTCGCGGCGGAAGCGGTCCAGATCCGCGCGCATCTCCTTGGCGGTGGACGCGTGGGTCTTGGACAGGATCGTGACTCTCTCTCGCGGAATGCTCTTCAACGCTTCGCGAAGGTGCGGATGCGATCCGTACTGATCCGCCGAATCCCAGAAGGTGACGCCGTTGTCGAGCCCCGCCTTGAACAGGTCGGCCACTCCGCCAATGCCGAGCTTTTTGGTCTGGTTGGAACTGCCGCCGCTGCCATTGGTGCCCGTGCCCATGGCGAGGCGGCTCAGCTCCACGCCCTTGGGACCTAGCTTGATCCGGTCGGACGCGGATTTCTTGGTTCCGGCATAGAGGTGGTAGGGGAATTGGTTCAGGCTGACGAGCCCAGCGGCAGCCGCGGATTTCTGCAGGAAGTGTCGGCGATCCATGCGAGCTAAGGTACCATAATCCGCGTCCGTGGCGAGTGACGCCCATGGCGGCGAATGACCGGCGGCTCCGTCCGTCCTTCGCGGGCGGTGCTTTGCTATACTCCCAGGCGATCAGACCCGCAACGAAAGGACGCTCCCGGCGCCGCCGCAACCCATGGGCCGCGTTGGGTGTGCAAGGGAAAATCGTGAACAATAACTTTCGGATTCGAACCGCCGCGGCCGCCGTATTCTGCGCCACGATTGCGGTTTCCAGCCAGGTGCACCGGCCGGAAGCGCTCATGGAGATGACCGCTAATCGCTTCATCGACTCGCTTACCGCGGCGCAGCGCGACGGATCCGTTTTTCCCATGAACAGCCCAGAGCGCCTGAAGTGGCACTACTTCCCGGAGAACGGTTTCCAAAAGGAGTACGGGCATGAGCGCCGCGGCATCATGTTCAAGCAGATGGATCCCAAACAACGCCATCTGGCCTACGCGCTCATGGCTTCCGGCTTGAGCCAGGTGGGCTTTATCAAGGCGTCGACCATCATGAGCGTGGAGGAGATTGTCCGCGTAATTGAGGCCGACACCACCGGCCATCGCGACGCCGAACGGTTTCACTTCACCATCTTCGGCGACCCGGCCGCCACCGGCGTCTGGGCCTGGCGTGTGGAAGGGCACCACGTGGTGCTGAACTTCACCATCCGGGAAGGCAAAGTGATCTCCTCCAGCCCGACGTTCTTTGGCGCGAACCCGCACGAAGTGCCCATGGGACCACACAAAGGGATGCGCGTTCTGGACCGAGAGGAGGACTTGGCGCGTGATCTGGTGAACTCGCTCGATCCTGCCCAGCGCAAGGAGGCGATCTTCGATCAGGCGGCGCCCGAAGATATCGTGACCATGGCGGTTTTGCGTGCCAAGTTGGACGGCTCTCCGAAGGGAATACCCGCGTCGCGCCTGACAGACCGGCAGCGGGAAATGCTGATGACGCTCATCGCCGAGTACGCGGACAACCTCGCTCCGCCGCTGGCTGACAAACGCATGAAGCAGGCCCGCGGCGCCCCGGCCGCCAAACTGTTCTTCGCCTGGGCGGGCAAGACCTCGCGGCCCGTGCTGCGGCCGATCGTGATCGGCAGACCGACCGTTGGCAATCGCGATGAGCAGGGCCTCTACTACCGTGTGCAATCTCCCGAATTCCTCATCGAATACGACAACACACAGGCCTTTTCCAATCACAGCCACTCGGTCTGGCGCGACTGGAAGGGAGACTTCGGACTCGACGTGCTCGCGATGCATCACCGGCTGTTCGATCATCGCGCCACGCTGGCGCGGCGGTAACGAGCGGCGCGGACTATGAGCCGGCCATTCTAAGTCTAAGGGGCGACGAGGAAGTTCGTCGCCCCGGCCCATTCGCTCCAGCCGGTATCGGAATTCGCTTCGCAGACCGGAATCAGACAGGCTCGGGCCGTCGCCGAATGCGGCGGTCCCACGCTCGGGCTCAGCGGGACCTGCACGGTCAGCCCCGGCGTGACGCCCCGAGCCCACGGCTCGACATTGCCGTTCGCCGACACATAGTATTGATACAGCGTCGCGCCATCGATCGGCGTCCACGCCAGAAACGTGTTTCCCGCCGGAACGGTGGAGTTCAGAGCCGGCTGTACCATCACCGGCTTCGGCGGATTCGATCCGCGCACCACGAACCCGCTCGCCGGACCCTGCCGGATCTGCCCCGCCACATCGGCGATCGCCAACGCGTCGTACCGCACGCCGGGGCGGAAATGGGCGGACCAGAAGTTCTGCGTCGTAAACACGTCGAGCGCCGCCGACTGCCGCGATAGGTCCTGCACATAGAGCCGGTAGCGGACATTCGTTCCGGTGTCGCCGGCAACCCGCGTCCAGGTGAACAGAACCGGATTGCCGGAATCGGCGCCCGCCATCGGCGTTCCGATGCCCGGCAGCGTGGGATTCGGACCCGCCGAGGTGACATTCACCGCCGCGCTGTTCGGACCGCAGCCGTCGCCATTGCACGCCGCCACCACCACGCCCATCGGACCTGCTGGCACAGGCAGCCGCACGGTCTCCCACGAAGCCTGTTTCGCCGCGACGGTCAACGCTCCGCCGCCCGGTCCCGTGTTCGATTGCACCGCCTGCACTTGATACAAATCGGCGCCCGGAACCTGTGTGAACGTGACGCTGATTGCCGTCGTGTCCGCCCCCTGGGGTAGCACCGTGACGGTTGGCGCGGTGGTTGGCTTCGGAGGCAGCTTCACCGAAAAGGGCCGTTCCGCCGGCCATCCGCCACACGCCGCCGAGCAGGCCCTTACCGAAATGCCATAAGTGAGAGATCCTCGAAACGAGTGGATGGTCGACAACTCCGGCGTGGAGATGTTCAGCTCCACGCGGCCGGTCGCCGTATCTCGAACCAGCACCTCGTATCGCTGCGAGCCAGGGACCTCGGTCCACCGCAGTGTGGCGGTCGACTCGGTCAGCATCTGGCCGGCCGCGGGCGACACCACCGACGGGGCGCCCGGACCGGGAACCGCCGCGCGGACCGCGAACAATACGCTCGCGAAGGCTCCGCACTGCGATCCTCGGAAGCCGCCCGAGCACGGCCGCACCAGGAACCGGAAGTCGCCGTTCGGCAGGCTGATCAACGTCGTGGTGGATGCCGCGCCGGCGAGATTCCCCGTGAAGACCGTCCGATTCACCGAGCGGTCGTGCACGATGAGATCGTAACCGGTCGCGCCCGGAACGGAGTTCCACTGAAACGTGATCCCAGGCACGGCGACCGTCGACGAGGGAACCGGCGCCACGACCCGAGGCGCGGAGAGCGGTTCCGGCGCCCCGGTGAAGTCGGCGTTGCGGATGCCGTTCGGCGCCAGGTTGACGACATCGCGCGAGCCGGGCGTGAACACCACGCCTGCCATCGACGGCGTCACCGTGTAGTTGCGCTGATCGTTGATGTCGGGGAAGGAGTAGTAACCGCCAGGCGCCGCCAGGGAACTCCGCGTGAGGAAGCCGCTTAGTTGCATCGTCGCGCCCGAAACCGACCTGCCCGAGATGCTCGCCGCCGTTCGGGTTCGCGCCGCGCCGGGCCGCGATGTTACTTCGAAAGGAAGACTGGCCGCGTCAAAAACGACGGGCACTCCCGTTCCGCAGAACAGCCGCGCGTCGATCTCAGTGGCGTTGGCGTCGCCCGTCCCGCCCGGAGTCGTATAGGAACCGCGCCACGTGCCGTCCGCCAGGATCTCGATCTCGCGGCGCGCATCGGCATACGGCTTCACATACCACCGGTCAGCGACTTTGATGTAAAGCCCCACCTTGCACGCGTCCGGCGCCGCGCCCCGAACGGTCCCATGCACGAACGCCGGCAAATTCTCGTAAATCAGCCGCTTGGCCGTGTCGAACACGAGTCCGAACGGCGGCACATATGTCAGTTCGATCGAAGGCCCGCCCGTTCCTACCGGCGCGGATCCGCTCCAGGAATCGGGAACGGTCAGGTTCTCGAAAACGGCGGCCACTCCCTCCTTCGGAATGCCCGTGGGAGTGAACAGTCCGAAGTACGGCCCCACATCCTCCTCGGCGGCCTTCCACGGCTCGTCGTACGCCTCGAAATAGAAATACTGGACATCGTTCGCGCGAGCCCATGACACGAACGCGAGTAGGTAGGAGACGGCGTTCTCGGGGCTCATGACGGCGGCGCCCTTGGCCGCCCCCGCCCCCGCCCATCCGGTTTCCGACACGATCACCTGCTTGCTTCCGGCGAGCGCCTTCACATCCTTGTACCGCCGGTCCACCACGCCGATGGCCGTCTGCAACGAGTAGCCCTCCCACATCGGATACGCGTGCATCAAAACCGTATTGACCTCTTGGATCACCTGCGGAAACTCCAGCAGCTTGTTGTAAGCCTCGCTGGTGGTTACGGGCACGGTGGGAACGCGCCGCCGGAAATCGCGGATCAGCTCGATCAGCGCGGCCGGCGCCAGATCGCCCCGCAGCAGCACTTCGTTGCCGATCACCGCCAGATCCACGTCGCCCCGGTTCGCCGCCGCGACCAGCCGGTCCATCTCCGCTTGATTGGCGGTGGCCGAACTGCTGATGTGCGCGCCCATGGCGATCCGCAGGCCCACGGTCCGCGCCGCCGCGCCCGCGCGATCCAGCCCGTTCGCCGTCCCGTAGGTGCGAATCCAGTTAGTATAGGGGACCAGCGGTTGCATGCGCTGGCGCAGTTGCTCCTCGGTGAGGAGGGTCGATGGACTCTCCCCCGCGTTTAGATAGGGACCGAAATCCAACCCGTGCAGTTTGTGGGGCTGCTGGCCACTCATGACAAGACAGCCGAGTAATACGACCGCGATGAGGTGTACCATTTGGCTCCGATTGTAGCGCCCGATGCTGGTACAATGCTCGGGAATATGCGCCCACTCGTGTGCCTCGCCGCCGCGGCTCTCGTTTTCGCCGAACCGCCCGTGATCAAGGACGCCGCAAAGACCGGACTCGATCCGGCCCGCCTCGCCCGGATTCCGCAACGCCTCCAGCAGTTCGTGGAGAAGGGAACCGCCGCCGGCTTCGTGACGCTGGTGGCGCGCAAGGGACAGGTGGCCGCGCTGGATGCAACCGGCTATACCGATCTCGAAACGCGCCAGCCGATGAAGACCGATAACATCTTCCAGATCCATTCGATGACCAAGCCCATCGTCTGCATCGGCGTCATGATGCTCGCCGAGGAAGGGCTGGTGTCGCTGAGCGATCCCGTGGAAAAGCACTTGCCGGAGTTCCGCGGAATCCAGGTGCGGGGTGACGACGGCGCCGTTCGCAAGCCGTCGCGGCTCCCCACCGTGCGCGACCTGATGACGCACACATCCGGCATGATACTCAACCCGCCGCCCGGCATCGGCGAACTGCACGGCGCGCTGCACAAGAGTCTGGCGGACGTGATCCTGGTGGCGTCGCAACAGCCTCTGAACTTCGATCCCGGCGCAAAGTGGCAGTATTCGAACATGGGCATCGCCGCGCTGGCGCGCATCCTGGAGGTGCGCTCCGGGCTGGCCTTCGAGAAGTTCCTGGAGCAGCGGATCTT
>SXGS01234670.1_pt1 | contig 17245 bp, 10 predicted proteins | sample 3174681 | NCBI WGS metagenome assembly SXGS01 (sample SAMN11356861, study PRJNA531348) | freshwater metagenome | isolation source: freshwater sample F1-80 | place: China: Fuxian Lake, Yuxi | collected 2017-12-25 | reverse complement strand
CGCATTGGGCCGCGCATTGGGCCGCGCATTGGGCCGCGCATTGGGCCGCGCATTGGGCCTCCCATTGGGCCTCCCATTGGGACTCTCGCTCGCGCTCGCGCCGACCGCCGCCTTCGCGCAGTCGAGTGGCGCCGCCGCCGCCGAGCCGCGCTTCGACGACAAGGGGCGCCCGATCCCGAGCGCGCCCGAGACCCCGAAAGGTGGCGCACAAGAGGGCGCGCCGCCGGCCGGCGTCACCTTGCCCGAGCCCCAGAATCACCCGCAGCCCGCCTCTCCCGACGAGGCGAAGGCCACGGGCGTCGAGGGTGCGGTCGTGCTGCGGCTGACGATCGACGAAGCCGGCAAGGTCGCGCGGGCGTTGGTCGAGTCCGGGCTCGGCCACGGCCTCGACGAGGCGGCGCTCGCGGCAGCCAAGGAGCTCGTCTTCACCCCGGCCCGCCGCAACGACAAGCCGTTTCGCGCGACCGTCCGCTACCGCTTCGACTTCAGGCTCGAGGAGCGCATCGTCGAGGTCGCGCGCGCGCTCGGCGAACTGCGCGGGACGGTGCGGATCCAAGGCGAGGAAGAGCCGCTCGTGGGAGCGAAGCTCGTGCTCACCGAGGCGACCGCGTCCGCGGACGTCTACGCACCGCCGATCACGCGCGAGCTCACGGCTGGGGCCGACGGCAGCTTCGCGTTCGGCGCGCTCCCGGCCGGCGACTACCGCATCGCGGTCACGGCCCCGGGGTTCGATGAGCTCGTCGTGCGCGAGTCGATCAAGGAAGAGACCGAGAGCGTCGCCACCTACCGGCTCGTGCGCACCGCCGTGCCGGGCACGATCGAGATCCTCGTGACCGATGAGGCGCCGCCGCGCGAGGTCACACGCCGCACCATCGAGAAGCGCGAAATCGAGAGAATTCCCGGCACCAACGGCGATGCCCTGCGCTCCCTGCAGAGCTTGCCGGGGGTCGCGCGGCCGCCGGGGATCTTGGGGGCGCTCCTCGTGCGCGGCTCGGGACCCACGGACACGCAGACCTTCGTCGACGGCACCTTCGTCCCGCTCATCTACCACTTCGGCGGCCTCACGAGCGTCGTCCCCACCGAGCTCCTGAGTCGCATTGATTTCTACCCGGGCAACTACAGCGCCCGCTACGGCCGCGCCATGGGCGGCATCGTCGACGCGGGCCTGCGCTCGCCGCGCACCGACGGCCTCCACGGCCTCGCGCAGGCGGATCTCATCGACGCGCGCGCCATGCTCGAGGGGCCCATCCCCGACACCGGCGGCGACTTCAGCTTCGCGGTCGCCGGGCGCCGCAGCTACGTCGACGCGTGGCTCGGCCCCGTGCTCGAAGAGGCGGGCGCGGGCGTCACGCAGGCTCCTGTCTATTACGACTACCAGCTCGTCCTCGACGGCAAGCCGCGGCGCGGTCACAAGCTGCGCGCGTCGTTCTACGGCTCCGACGACCGGCTCGATTTGCTGGTGCACGATCCGGCGCCGAACGAGCCGGCCCTGAGCGGCGATGTGTCGCTCGCGACCTCCTTCCAGCGCGCGGCGATCTCTTACGACGTCGACCTCAAGGGCGGCGATCGCGTCGAGTCGATGGTGTCGTTCGGGCGCGAGAGCATCCAGTTTTCGCTGTCGCAGTTCTTCTTTCGCGTGCAGGCGCTCACCCTGTTCGCGCGCGCCGAGTACCAGACCCAGCTCTCGCCCACGGCCACGATGAACGCGGGCCTCGACCTCTTCTCGGGCGGCTTCGACGTGGCGCTGCGACTGCCCGCCCCGCCCCAGCCCGGCCAGCCCCCGAATCAGCCCTTCTCGACGCGCTCGCTCGAGTCGTACAGCGAGCGAACCTACGCCATGTTGCCGGGCGCTTACGTCGAGCTCGAGCTCCGCCCCAACGAGCGCACGCGCATCGTCCCGGGCGTTCGCATGGACTACTACCAGCTGAACCATGCCCTCGACGTGAGTCCGCGCCTCAACGCACGCTACGTCCTCAAGGACACCTTCCCGCGCACGACCCTGAAAGGTGGCGCCGGCGTGTTCTTTCAGCCGCCGCAGATCCAGGAGCTCCGCCCGCCGTTCGGCTCGCCGAGCGTCGCCTCGAACCGCGCCATCCACTACGGCCTCGGCGCCGAGCAGGAGGTCACGCAACAGGTCGACGTCACGCTCGAGGGCTTCGCCAAGCAGCTCGACCACCTCGTCGTCTCGCACGCGTCGCCCGACGGCCGCGTCGCCTTCGCGAACGACGGCGCCGGCTATGCGGTCGGCGGCGAGCTCCTCGTCAAGTACAAGCCCGACGAGCGCTTCTTCGGCTGGCTCTCTTATACGCTCTCGCGCTCCGCGAGACGGGACGGCCCCGACGCCCCCCTGCACCTCGTACCGTGGGATCAGACGCACATCCTCACGGTGCTCGGGAGCTACCGCCTCGGCGATGGCTGGGAGCTCGGCGCGCGCTTCCGCCTCGTCAGCGGGAACCTCGTCACGCCGAACGTCTGCGACGCGACCAGCGACACCTGCGATCCGAACCGCATCGGCGGGCTCTTCCACGGCGCGAGCGGCGCCTACACGCCCATCCCCTCGGCCGAGATCTTCAGCGAGCGGCTGCCGTATTTCCACCAGCTCGATCTGCGCGTCGACAAGTCTTGGCAGCTCGAGGACTTCAAAGTGAGCGCCTATCTCGACGTTCAAAACGCCTATAACCAAGGCAACGTGGAGGCGATCCTCTACAACTTCAACTACACGCGAAGGCAATTCGTGACGGGCCTGCCCATCATTCCGAGCCTCGGCGTTCGGGGGGATTTCTGACATGAACCGCGCGACCTCCCCCGCACCCGTTCGCGCCAACACCCCTCCGTCGCGCCGTGGCGTGCGCGCGCTTCTCGCTTTTGCGGCTGCGCTCGCGCTCGCCATGAGCTGCTCGCCAGGCTTCGAGCCGCCGAGCAAGGTGACGGGCCTACGCGTCCTGGCCATCACGACCGATCGCCCCTACGCGCGCGGCGGCGACGAGGTCACACTGGCGATGACCGTGACCGCTGGACTGGCGAGTAGGCTGGCCAATGAGAAGGCCAATGGGACGGCCAGTGGCGGCGGCGGTGCGGGCGGCGCTGGCATGGGCGGCGCTGCGGGCGGCGGTGGCTCTGGAATGGCCGAAGGCGCGCCGCGGCCGCTTCAGATCCTCTGGCTCGGCGGCTGCTTCGATCCGCCGGGCGACCAGTATTTCCTCTGCTTCGAGCAGCTCGCGGCGCTGTTCGCAGATCTCGGGCGAGGCGGGCTTCCGCCGGCGGGCCTCGTGTCGCTAGCGACCACGGACCCAGCCAGCGACGGCGTCCCCGACGCCCACACGTTCACGCTGCTGCTGCCCGAGGACATCGTGACGAGGCGCCCGAAGCCAAGCACGGGCCCGCACTACGGCATCGCCTACGTCTTCTTCGCCGCCTGCGCCGGGACGCTCGTGCCCGCAGCGCCCGCGCAGCTCGGCAGCGCCGTGCCGGAGTTTCCGCTCGCGTGCCTCGACGCCGACGGCAACCCACAAGGGGCCGAGAGCTTCGTGCCCGGCTATACGCAAATCTACGCCTTCGCCGACGAGCGCGAGAACCTGAACCCGCCGACTGACGGGCTCGAGCTCGACGATGTGGCCTTGTCCAGCGACCCGAGCCTCGCCGTCGTGGTTCCGCGCTGCACAGTCACGGAGGCCGAGCGCCGAAGTGCCTCGTGCAGCCGCGAGCAGCCGCTCGACGCGTGCACGAAGCACCGCATCGACGCGCTCGTGCCCGACGTCGCGGAGCTCGTTCCCGACGGCAAGGACGAGAGCGGCAAGCTGCTGCGCGAGACCATCTGGGTCGACTACTTCGCCGACGGCGGCGACTTCGACACGCAGATCAAGCTCGTGAGCGATGCGCGCGTCGGCTACCTCGACGAGCACGGGACCGAGTGGACGCCGCCGAGCGAGCCCGGCCTCTACAGCCTCTGGGCGGTGACGCGCGATCAGCGCGGCGGCTCGAGCGTCGTCCGCGGCTTCGTGCGCGTCGAGTAGGCGCGCGGGACGCGATGGAGAGCCACCTCGCGTGGCGAGCCGCATCGCGAGCACGGGTCCACGCTTGCAGGGCCGGCGTATCATCGGACATCCACGCTTGGCCATGGTTGCCGGGCAGGCGCCACGGCAGTATGAGAAACTGCCTGGCACTCCCCTCACGCACTCAGGAAACTCCTTGCCCCCTCCGCAACCAGCACAAGTCGATTCGTATCCGGCGCCCTTCGTGGGCGGCTGGTACGCGTTCGCACACGACGAGGAGCTTCGTCCGGGCGCGGTGATGGGTTTCGAGATCGACGGCGAGAAGCTCGTCGCGTTCCGGTCAGCCACTCAGCCTCACGAAGTGAGCGTGCTCGATCGGCACTGCCCGCATCTCGGCGCGGATCTGAGCCAGGGTCAGGTCACGGACGGTTGTCTCGAGTGCCCGTTTCACAAGTGGCGTTTCGGCTGCGACGGACAGGTAAATTCGATTCCCTATAGCAAAGCGCCGCTCCGCCTCGGCCTCCGCGCGCGTCGCTGGTGGAGCACCAATTTTCACGGAGTGTTGTGCGTTTACATCGATGCAAACAGAGACCGCCGGCGAGCGCCGCCTCCCTATCCGCTGCGGCGCTTTGCCAACATCGATGACGGGCGCGCGGTGCTGCGCGGACGGCGTGATGGTGGCTTGTGTCGGCTTCACATTGCCGAGCTCGCCGAGAACAGCGCGGACGTGCCGCACTTTCAGTATCTCCACGGGCACATGAATTTGCCATTCACCCGGCTCCGCATCCCGGGAGTGACCATCTCCCACGATGTCGAGTGGTTTCGCGACCCCGACCAGGCGGAGTTCGCCGGCTTCCGTGACCACGCCGTGCTTCACCTGCTTGGCCGCCGGTTCGAAGGCACCAAGGCGACGGCCGAGGTGCGCTTTTTCGGACCGGGCAGCGTCATGCAGTTCGGCTTCACCTTCCCGAAGCTTGGCGACATGGTGCTGTTTCAGACCCACACTCCCGAAGTGCCGGGCGATCCGATGATGCATCGCGTGCGCTTCCGCTGGTTCGCCGACCGCACCGTTCCGCGCGCACTCGTTAGCTACGTGGTCGGCTCGTGGATGTCGCAGCTCCAGGCCGATCTCGACATCTGGGCGAACAAGTTCTATCGCGCCCGGCCGATGTTGATGCCCGAGGAAAGCCAGTTGCTCGAGATGCGCCGCTGGTACAAACAGTTCTACCCGGACGCCACGACTCAACGCGCCGATCCGGTTGCCCCTCGCGCCGATGCGTAGGCCGCGGCTCTGTCGTCGGCAGAGCTGCGATGCCGTCGTCCGCGGCTACGTGCGCGTCGAGTAGTCGCGCGGGCGGCTCGAGCTGGGCCACGCTCGAGAACGACGGCACGATTCGCATCAACGGCAGCTCCGTCCGCAAGTTCGAGTCCGACGGCACGGTCCGCGAGCGCGGCAGCTCCATTGGGACCATCGAGTCCGGCGGCACCATTCGCAAGAGCGGCTCGAGCTGGGGCAGCGCCTCGAGCTGCTGCGGCGATCACGGCAGCAAGCGAGCAAGCGCGCGGTCGCGGCGGTGCTCGTGTTCTCTTCGGACTTCTTCGACTGACCCGCACGGCCTTCACGTCGACCACACGACGCGGTGAGCTTCGGCCCCCCTCGCCCATCGGCACTTCGCCACTCAGCCGCTCGGAGCCAGGGTCGCGAGGACCCGCACCGCGCGCTGGCGCTCCTCGTCACCGCGCGCGTCGAGCTCTTTGGCCTGGCTACGCAGCTTGCGTACCTCGTCCTCGCCGGCGAGCAGCCGCGCGACCCACTCGTTCGCAGCCACGCCCTTCGCGTTTACGGTGGCGCGCGCGTCGTCACGCAGCCGCGCCTGATCGCCGAGCCGCTCGTCGAGCTCGCCTCGCGCCTTCATGGCTGCCTGATAGCTCGCCTCCGAGCGGCCCATCGCCTGCGCCGCCGACGCGAGGGTCGCGCGCTGTGTGCTCGCGAGCGCGGCGAGCTCGGACCACGCCGCGAGCTTTTTGGCGGCGAGCAGTGAAGGCACGTGAAAGCGCACGAGCCCCTCCTTCACGGCGAGGACCTGTTCTTTTTCGCTGCGCCCGTCGATCGCGAACACCGCCATCGTCCTTCCGCTCTCGTCGTCGTGTGCCAGCTCGTCCGCGCCAGTGACGGCCGCGTTATTCACGTACGAGAGGCCGAGGTAGAGCCTGCGCTTCACGGCGCTCTTGTTCGAGAGCGAGAAGGTCTCGTGCGTGTCGCGCAGGTAGTGTTCCTCGAGCCGGCCGCGCCGAAACGCGAAGGCCCGCGTCGCCTCCTCGCTCGTCGAGGCCGCGCGGGAGAGCTCGACGTCGAGGTCATTGCCAAATCGAACGACGCGACTCTCGCCCGGCTTCGTACGCAACAGCACGCTCTCGCCCGCGAACCCGCCGCCCTCGAACACCGCGATCGTCCCCTCCGGCAAGGTCGCCTTGCCGCCGTGCTCGAAGAACAAGGCGCTCCGCGCGCTCACGCCCACGCTGTCGAAATAGGCCACGCGCTCGATCACGATGGCCTCGTCGTAGAACGGCAAGAGGGCCGAGCCGTGCGCGCGCAGCTCGACGTCGTCCGCGAGCTCGTAGCGAAATAGCGCACCCTCTTCGACCCTCTCCGCGCCGCTCACCTGAGCGAGGTTGCCGACCGAGAGGAGCGAGCTCTCGCCCGCGCCGAGCTGAGCTGCGCCAGCGCCGTGGCCCACCGTGCCGATGCTCCCGAGGCCGATCCCTTCGCCGCGTCCGCCGCCGCCCTCGCCATAGCCCGAGAGACCGAGCCCGCCAGTCTGCCACATCTCGTCGGGCGTCTCCGCGCGCAGCTGCGGCACCGTCGGCAGATCGCGCGTCGGCGTCACGAGCTCGCGGTACGCGTAGCGCGGCGCGGCGAGCGGGAACAAGAACGAGTCCGGCTGACCATTGACGAGCTCCACGCGCACGCCCTTCCAGTCCTCGTCGGTGTCGTTGTGCACGAGCGCCCATCCCATGAGCCGTCCCGCGGGCTTTCCGGCGTCGAGCACGACCCGATAGCTCGCGCGCCACAGCGGGGCCTCGGTGACGTAGCCGAGCGTCACCTCCGCGCCCGGCGTACCGCGAACGGTCACGTCGCGGCGGGCTCGCGTCGCTCCCTCGCCGAGCGCGTCGAGCGCCGCGGCGAGCCGCGCCCGATGCGCGGGATCTCTCGGCCTCACGCTCTTCACGCCGTCGAGCGACACCTCGCTGAGCTCGCCGTCGTCCTTCATCACGAGCACCCGACCGAGCCGCCTCGTCGCGCACACGCGCGTCGCGCCTTGCGCCGCTCCCGCGCTGGCCGTGCCCTCGAGCGACGCGAGCCGCACGTCGCTGCACGACTCCACCGGCTCGTCCGCGCTCGGCTCGACCACGTCGACGACGCGCCCGTCGATGAGGCCCACGTCGGTGTGCACCGCGACCGCCGCGCCCTTCAGGCTCTTCAGCATCGCGGCGAGGCGCAGCGCGTCGCCCGAACCTGGCGGCAGCCCCGCGAGCGAGCGCGCCATCTCGCGACTCACGCGGCTCTCGAGCTCGATCGAGGTGACGCTCGCCTTGCCGTCCTTCGACATCACGACGAGCGTCTTGAGCACGTCGTCGAGCTGGCCCGCGTTGACTGGCAAGCTCACGCGCGCCTCCCTCTTGCCGAGCGTCCCCTTCCGCTCGAAGTAGCCAATCCCCGTCTCGTAGAGGCGCACGCGCTCGAGCGGCAACGTCGCGGCCGCCGCCACGCTCGCACCGAGGACACACCACGAAATCACGCCCGCCATCGCCACTCTTCGCATGGATCCCTCGCTTCCTGCGCGAAGCCACGCATCCCCACCCGGCCTCGCACCTCGAGCACCGACACGGCCGCGGCGCCGTGGTTCCCGCCACCTTGCACGCGCGCGCGGGGAATTCGTGCGCTCGCCCCTCGTGTGTGGCGCCCGCATCGCCGTGGCCGCACCGGCATCTCCTGGGATGCCTCGCTCGAGCGCCTCGCTAGAACGCCATGCGGTAGCCGACGCCCGACGCCACGAGGTCGACGAACCGCAGCGCATCGAGCTCTTTGGCGAGGATCTTCATCGTCTGATCGTGCATCGCGACCTCGGCATAGAGCCCGTGCCGCTCGAACGCCCCGCCGGGCTCTGGCAGGTAGTCGACCGCGAGCCCGACCTGGCCCAGGAACATCCACGCGGTCTTGGCGTAGTAGTCCTCCGAGTAGGGCTCGGGGAGCCGCGTGAAGAAGTTGTCGCCGACGGCGTAGAGCGCGCCGCCGCCGAGGTACACGGGGACGAAGCGAAACGCGCGGTAGCGCAGAGCGATGGGCCGGATCGAGCCGCGCATCCAGAGATTGTGTACGTCGAGCGCGGCGATGGCCGCGGGCGTGAAGCCGTACCCGACCGACAAGTTGATGACGTCGTCGAACACCGAATACCCGAAGCCCGCGCCGAGGGCACCGAGGTAGCTGCCCGTGTGCGCCACGGCGAAGTCCGGCACGTACCAGCCGAGGCGATCGGGGTCGCGCTCGGAGTACGGCGACGGCACCTCGAACGCCGCCGCGCCGCCCGAGGCGAGCCAAATGGGCATGAGCGAGCATGCCGCGAGCGCCGCGGCGAAGACGAGCGGGCGCGGACAGCGGCTGCGGCACTTCGGGCTCATAAGACGTCTCCTCCACCGAGCGGAATGGGTTCGATGACGATCGGCGGCACGGGCGCCGGCACGCAGTCGCCCAGGGTGCAGTGCTCGACCGTGAGGCCGCGATCGCGGAAATCGATCACGCTGTAGTCTCCGCCCTCGAAGGTCGACGTGGACAGGGTGAGCGTCGGCCCGCTCCGTCTGAGGTAGCGCTGCGCGATGTGCCCGTGAATCACGAGCTCGATCCGGTGCCGCCGGAAGAGCTCCGTCAAGTATGCGCTCGTGTCGCCCCCGTCGAAGTCGTCGACGGCGTAGGGCACCTGATGGGTAAACAGGATGACCCGCTCCGCCGCCCGGACGCTCTCGAGGGCGGCCTCGAGCCACGGCCGATTGGGCACCTGGCCGTCGAACTCGAGCGCGTTCGCGTTGAAGCCGATGAAGACGAATGGCCCATAGCGAAACAGGTAATCGAGCGGGCCGAACATCTCGTCATAGATCTCTTTGCCGTTCGACAGCGCGTCGTGATTGCCAATCACCGGGAAGTACGGAGCCGAGAGCTCGTCGAGGCGCCGCTTCGTCGCTTCGTACTCGAACAGGAGGCCCTGGTTCGTCATGTCCCCCGTGTGAACGACGAGCTCTGGCGCTCTCGCGTTGATGAATGGGAACGCCGCGTCCATATCCCGGTAGGAGTGGTGGGTGTCGCCGAGCGCCACGACGCGGATCGCGGTAGGAGCGCCGCTGAGGCGGGCGAGGTTCTTCCCGATGGTCCCCTCGTCCTCCTCTTCGACGTCGGCCGAGAACGGCGTCGCCTCGAAACACCCGCCGAGACCGAAGAGCATCGCGAGCGCACCCACGCACGAGGGCCAACCCATGGCGCGAGCAGGTTGCAAGCCTGGGACCACCGCCCCAACGCGGCGCGTTTCACGCTGGAAACTACAGCACGTCGAGCGCGTAGCCGTGATCCGCGTACGACCGGGTCGCGACGTCCTTGCGCAGCTCGTCGTCGTTGTCGTCGAGGCCGGTCACGTTGCGCGCGAGGCGCTCTCGCGCGTCGCTCGCGAACACGCGCGTGTACTCGACGTGGCGCCAGGCGCCCTCGGTGCCGTGGCGCTCGATCGCCTGCGTCGCGCGCGAGAGGCACGCGGCGAGCGCGTAGAGATCGATGGCGATATCGGCGATGCGCCGCTGGACGAACTGGCGCTCGGCGATGTCGCGCCCGTGCTTGCGGAGCTTGTTCTCGACCTGCCGCGCGAGGTGCGCGACGTGGTCCTCGAGCAGCACCGCCTCGCGGCTCAGCATGGGATGCACGCGCGTGAGCCGCTCTTGCCCGAGCACCGTCTTCACTTTGCGGGCGGCGAAGTCGGCGAGCAGGCCAAAGCCCTTGATGGGCTCGCGCATCGCCTTCGCGACCTCGGCGAGCTCCTTGCCCGGCCCCTGCATGCCGCTCAGCGCGATGAAGCAGCGCAGGATCTCGTTCGTGCCCTCGAAGATGAGGTTGATGCGCGCGTCACGGAGCATCCGCTCGTACGGGTACTCCTTCATGTAGCCGATCCCCGCCGCGATCTGCAGCGTCTCGTTCACGACCCACCAGAGCGACTCCGAGCCAAACACTTTGCAGATGGCGCTCTCGAGCGAGTACTCGGCCACGTCCGCGTCGATGAGCCCCGTCGTGAGGTAGGTCATCGACTCGAGCGCGTAGGTGCGCGCGAGCATGCCGGCGATCTTGTCCTTGATGAGGCCGAACTCGCCGATCGTGCGGTTGAAGGCACGCCGCTCATTGCAACGCTCGATCGCCAACCGAAGCAGCGTCTTGCTCGAGCCGACGCAGCCGGCGGCGAGCCCGAGCCGCCCGTTGTTGAGCACGCCCATGGCGACCTTGAACCCGCGGCCCGGCTCACCGATCACGTTCTCGACAGGCACCTTCACGTCGTCGAAGTAGACCGTGGTCGTCGACGAGCCGCAGATCCCGAGCTTCTCCTCGTTGGTGCCGGTGCGCAGCCCCTCCCCGCGCTCCACGATGAACGCGGTGATCCCGGGTTTTTTCCCTTCGCCGAGCTCGGTCGTGCGCGCGAACACCGTGAAGACGTCGGCGTAACCGCCGTTCGTGATCCAGATCTTCGAGCCGTTGAGGACGAAGTGACTGCCGTCGGCGGCGAGCTCGGCGCGCGTCTCGATCGCCGCGGCGTCGGAGCCTGCGCCCGGCTCGGTGAGCGCGAAGGCCGCGACCTTGGCGCCGGTCGCGAGCTCGGGCAGGTAGCGCGCCTTCTGCGCCTCGGTGCCGAACAACAAGATGGCCTTGAGGCCGATCGACTGGTGCGCGCCGAGCGTGACGGCCATCGCCGAGTCGTGGCTCGCCACCTCTTGCATCACGCGGCTGTAGGCCGAGGCCGAGAGCCCGAGCCCGCCGTGCGCTTCGGGGATCTGCAGGCCGAAGAGCCCGAGCGATTTGGCCTCTTCGAGCACCTCGTAGGGGATCTGGTGGGAAGCGTCGATCGTGCGGCTGTCGACCTTGTCTTCGCAGAAGCGCCGCGTCGACTCGACCATGAGCCGCACGTTCTCCGCCTCGTCCTTCGCGAGCTCGGGGAACGGAAACACGAGCTCTTCGGGGATGACTCCGAAGAAGAGGCCCCTCATGAAGCTGTCTTCGCGCATATCAGCAAGTCTCCGAGTGTTCGCTGGGTGCATCCGTCATGGCTCGAGCCCCATCCTTCGCGCCGGCCGGGCGGGGGGCACGCGGTTCGTTCTCGCGCTGCCACGGATACTTCACGCGGCCGTGCGACATGTTGACGAGGCCCGCGGCCATGCGGGCCGCCATCACGCGCAGATCGACGAGCGTGAGGCCGCTCTCATCGAGCTGGCCCGAAGAGAGCTTGTGGAACACGACGCGCCGGATCATCTCTTCGAACTTGGCGTGCGTCGGCGGATCGACCGTGCGCGACGCCGCCTCGATGGAGTCGACGAGCATGAGGATCGCCGTCTCCTTCGTCATCGGCTTCATGCCGGGATATCGAAAGTGGCTCTCGTCGTGCTTGCGCTCGCCCGGCGCGCCGCTCGTCGCCTCGAGGTATTTGTTCCAGAAGAACTCGACGAGCTGCGTGCCGTGGTGCGTGTACGCGAACTCGACGACCGGCTCGGGCACGCCGCCCTGCCTCAGGATCTTCGCGCCCATGACGACGTGCGCCATGATGGCGTCGGCGGAGATCTCCGGCGCGAGCTCGAGGTGCGGCGACGACTCGCCGTGGAGGAGATTCTCCACGAAATACTTGGGCTGAACGGTCTTGCCGAGGTCGTGGTAGTAGGCGCCCACGCGCGTGAGCAGCGCATCGGCGCCGATCGACGCGGCCGCCGCCTCGGCGAGGTTCGCCATCGTGCGGGAGTGCTCCCAGCTGCCCGGAGCCTCGGTCGCCATCTTGCGCAAGAGCGGCGCCTCGATGTCCGTCAGATCGAGCAAGCGCGTGCGCGACACGTGCCCGAGCGCGAGCTCCGCCTGCTCCCGACCGAGGTTCGCTATCACGCCCGCCGCGAGCCCGCCGCCGACGCAGCCGATGAGCTCCGAGCCCAAGCCGAGCGCCAGATCCGCGAAGACGTCGGCCTCGCCGTCGAAGACCACGCTGAGAGCGACGTAGCCGACTGCCGCCGCGACGCCGCCCGCGAGCCCCGCGAACACCATCTGGCGCGGCTGCTTTCGATTCACGAGGAAGAGCGCCGCGACGACGCCGCGGGTCACGAGCACGCTCACGAGCATGACGTCGAATTGCGTGAGCGACGCGATGAGGAACGACGCGGCGAGATCGACGAGCACTCCCGTGCGGCGATCGAACGAGGCGGCAACCCACAAGGCGAGCGCGCCGCCGGGCAACCAGAACGCCGGCAGCGTCGTATAGAGCAAGAGCGCCTTCGAGACGGCGAAGACGGCGAGCAAGAGGCCCGCGAGCCCGATCTGCGAGCGCAAGAGGCGCAAGCGACCGTGGCCGAAGCGCAGCGCGTAGTTCGTGAGGACGAGGCTGCCGATGAAATAGAGAATGAAGGAGCTGCCGATCCGCGTCGCCGTCGGCGGACGTCGGGTCGCGTCGTAGTTGACCGCGGCGCGATGCTCCTCGACCCCCGGCTCGAGCATCGTCCCGAGCGGCACCACCGTGCGCCGATGTTCGAGCTGCACGTCGAACAGCTGCCCCTTGCCCACCCGCACGACGCGGGCCGCATAGGGCACGCGCATCACGACGCGGCTCGGCCGGCCGTACTGCGGCATCAGCGCGGGCATGAACAGCTCGAACGTCGCGACCGCCGTCATCAGGGCCGCAAAGATCGCGCTGAGCACGAGGCTCGAGAGCACGCCGATTCGAACGCGAGTGGCGAGCATGGCGAGAACGCCCGCGAACGGTAGCAGAGCGTGGCGGCAGCGCCTACGCGCGCGCATCCGGGGCAGGGCCGGGCCTGGGGCGTGCGCCGAAGTCGTCGCCGGGCGCGATCACCGCGAGAACGGGCTTCGTTTCCAGGTGGCGAGCTGATACGTGTGGGTCGAGGGGACCGGGGCGCGCTGCGTCCTCGGGGCAACGGCGCTCGGCCAGCCCTCCGACAGTCGGAACGCTCGCGGTTCCCGGCGGCGTCTCCGGGTGCTCGGCGGTGAGTCCGGGCGCTCGGCGGTGAGTCCGGGCGCGCGGCGGTGTTTAAGTGGTGGGATGTTCTGGCAATTGATAGAGGGACCGTAATTTGCTACCGAGGTTTGTGTGACGACCGCGCGCACGCTGCTCCCCAACGCCGGGCGCGTGCTCGTCATGGGCATCGTCAACCGCACGCCCGACTCGTTCTCGGACGGCGGCGCACACCTCGATGAGGAGGCCGCGCGCGCGCAGGTCGAGCGATTGGTGCGCGAGGGCGCTGACATCATCGACGTCGGCGCCGAGTCGACGCGCCCGGGAGCAAAGCTCATCGACGCCGCGACGCAGCTCGCGCGCCTCGGCGAGCTCATCCCCTTCGTCGTGCGCGCGGGGGTCGTCGCGTCGGTCGACACGACCCTCGCGGAGGTGGCCGAGCATGCGCTTCGTCAAGGCGCGGCCGTGGTGAACAGTGTTTCACTCGCGCCGGCGGCAGAGCTCGGCGGCCTCGCGGCTCGCTTCGGTGCGTCGCTCGTGTTGACGCACTGCCGCGGCGCGATGACCGACATGCGAGCCTTCTCCGAATACGACGCGCGGGCCTATGGCGACGTCGTGCGCGAGGTCGCCGACGAGTGGACCGTGGCCGCGCAACGCGCGATGGCGGCGGGCCTCCCGCGCGAGTCGCTCTGGTTCGATCCCGGCCTCGGGTTCGCGAAGAACGCCGAGCAGTCGCTCGAGCTCTGCGTGCGCCTCGGCGAGCTCAAGGCCCTCGTGCGCCACCCGGTGCTCGTCGGGCCGAGCCGCAAGTCGTACCTCGCGAGCGCCGTCGCCCGCGAGGCGCGCTCGCCGAACCCGCCGCCGAACGAGCGGCTTGGCGGCACGATCGCCGCGGTGCTCGACGCCGCCGCACAGGGCGCCGACGCCGTCCGAGTGCACGACGTGCAGCCGGTGGCTCAGGCCCTCTCCTACCGGCGCGCGATGCTGTCCCCTCGCGCGTTGATGTCCAAGGCCGTGGCCACCGAGCCGCGCGCAGGCGGTGGTGCGGATGCCTGAGGGGCTCGGCCAGCTCCTGTCGCTCGACAGGTCCGCGTGGCACGCGCTGCGCGACGTCCTCGACATCCTGGTGGTCGCCTTTCTCATCTACCGCGCGCTGCTCGTGCTCAAGGGCACGCGTGCGATGCAGATGGGGCTCGGCATCGTCGTGTTCGGCGTGCTCTATGTGGCGGCCGAGCGGGCGCAGCTCACGACGGTGCTGTTGCTCCTCGAGCGCGTCGCGTCGGCGGCCATCCTGATCATCGTCGTCGTGTTCCAGAACGACATCCGCCGGGCGCTCATTCGGCTTGGAGCGAAGGCTTGGCTGACGCGGGGGCGCGACGCGCAAGAGCGGGTCATCGACGAGGTCGTCGGCGCCGCGACCGAGCTCGCCCGTCACCGCATGGGCGCGCTCATCTGCCTCGAGCGGGACGCCAACGTGCTCGAGTTCGTGAAGAGCGAGGGGATCCCGCTCGACGCCGACGTGTCGCGCGAGCTGCTCGTGGGCTTGTTCGTTCCCGAGGCGGTCAACAAAACGCACGACGGCGCGGTCTTGATCCGCGACCTGCGCGTGGCGCGCGCGGGCGTGTTCTTGCCGATGCCGGAGGTGACCAAGGTCGCCGATCACTCGCTCGGCTCGCGGCACCGCGCGGCCATCGGCATCACCGAAGAGACCGACGCGGTCGTCGTGGTCGTGAGCGAAGAGCGCGGCACCATCTCGATGTGCTTTCCGAACGGCATGGTGCAAAACGTCGACGCGGCGTCGCTCCAGCAAGCGCTCTTGGGCCTCTTCGGCCGCGTCGGCAAGCCGAAGTCGCCGAGCCTCTTCGCGCGGCTCTTCCAGGCCGCCGCCAGGCGTGCCAAGGCCACACCGAGCAGCGCGCCGCGCGCGCACGAGGAACGCGCCGCCGCAGCGAGCCCCCCTCGCCCCCTCGCCGGGGACCACGCCGAAGAGGTCACCGCGTCACGCGCCCTCACCGAACCGCGCATCGCGCTGAGTGTGAGCCGCGCGCCCATCAAGGTCGTGCAAGACAAGCCACCGGCCGACGATGAAGAGGACGAGCTCCCGCCTCCGCCATCTCGGCTCGGCGTCAGCGTCCCGATGGAATCTGCCGCCCACGGGAGCGCGCTCGATGCCGACCCCGACGAAGAAGAGCGGGACTCGGACGAGCCGCGCGCCGCGACGAGGCGACGCGACGACGACGAACCGGACGAGCCGCCGCGCGCCGCGACGAGGCCAAGCTTCGACGACGAACCGGACGAGCCGCGCGCCGCGACGAGGCCAAGCTTCGACGACGAACCGGACGAGCCACGCAGCGCAGCCGCCGGGATGAAGGAGCCCTGAGCCATCGTGACCGCCGCCAAGCCACGGTCCAAGCCACCCGTCAGGACCGCGCGTCGCCGCGCGAGCGGCGCTGTCAGCTGGCTGCGGCACGCCGCGCTCGAGCACTTCTGGCTCAAGCTCTTCAGCTTGGGCCTCGCGCTCACGCTCTACAACGTCGTTCACTCCACGCGAAACGCCCAGCGCACCATCCAGGTCCCGATCGTCGCGGACATGCCGCCGCCGAACGCCGCGCGCACCCTCGTGACGGCGATCCCCGAGAGCGTCAGCGTGACCCTCGAGGGGCCGCGGCAGCAGCTCGACACGCTCGAGAGCGCGCGCCTCGATCCGATCCCGCTGAACCTCCGCGCGGCGAAAGACGGCGAGGTGCGCTTCAGCCTCGACATGATCGAAGGGCTGCCGTCGGGCGTGCGCGTCAACCGCATCATCCCCGCTTCGCTCGCGATCCGCTGGGAGAACGTCATCTCGCTCGAGCTCGCCGTGCAGGTGCCGCTCACCGGCCAGCTTCAGCGAGGCATGGAGCTCGCGAGCGTCACGGTCGTGCCCGAGCACGTCACCGCGAGCGGCCCGGAGTCCGTCGTGAAGAGCATCCAGCTCGCGCGCACCGAGCCGCTCGACGTCGGCGGGCTCGGCGAGGGCAGCCACTCGCGCTCGCTCCCCATTCGCGCCATGCCGTCGCGCGTCGAGCTCGGCACGACGACGGTCGAGGTGATCGCGCTCGTGAAGCGGAAGCTCGTGACGCGCGACTACGACGTGAAGGTGCAGGTCGTCGGGCTGCCGCGAGCGCGCACCGAGCCCGCCGTCGTGCGCGTCACCGTCGAGGCCACGCCCGAGCGCATCGAGTCGCTGCGCGCCGACAGCGTGGTCGCGCGCGTCGAGCCGAAGGGCGGCGAGCTCGATCTGGCGCACCCCGGCAGCGCGCTCTTGCCGATCACGGTCGACGTGCCGGACGCCAACGTCACGGTCTCGCCGGCGCGCGTGCTCGTGCGTTGGTGAGGCGCGAGGTCGCGGGGCGCTCAGCAACTCGTGGCGCAGAGTCGACGGGCACGCAGCATCTCGTGGCGCAGAGTCGCGGGGCCGTTCACTGCGAGGGGTGCAAGGTCCTTGGCACGACGATCGCGCGGCTCATGAGCTTGCCGCGAAGCTCCGCGACCCGCTCGCGCACCGCGGCCGGGACGCCCTCGGCGTGCGGACCTTCGCTCACGTAGCCGACGCCGTCCTCGCTCACGCCGAATGACGTGAGCCCCGCGCGGAAGCGCCCCTCGCCGACGGCGCGGATGGTCTCGAACACGGCCACGTCGACGCGCTTGATCATGCTCGTGAGCACCGTACCCGGCATCTCGTCGTGCTGATCGGAGTCGACGCCGATGGCCCACGCGCCCATGTCGCGCGCCGCCTCGAACACGCCGTGCCCGGTCGTGCCCGACGCGTGGAAGAGCACGTCCGCGCCCTCGCGGATCTGGGAGATCCCGATGGCCTTGCCCTTGGCCGGATCGCGGAACGCCTCGGGGGTCGTGCCGGCGTAGCCCACGTGCACCTCGCAGCTCGGGCACACCTCCATGACGCCGCGACGATACCCCGCCTCGAAGCGGTGAATGAGCGGGATGTCCATGCCGCCGACGAAGCGG
>SXGS01205980.1_pt1 | contig 17249 bp, 14 predicted proteins | sample 3174681 | NCBI WGS metagenome assembly SXGS01 (sample SAMN11356861, study PRJNA531348) | freshwater metagenome | isolation source: freshwater sample F1-80 | place: China: Fuxian Lake, Yuxi | collected 2017-12-25 | reverse complement strand
CACAGGCGGGGTGGCCGGCGAGTATCTCACCGGTGTCGCCGACGTGAAGAAGAAGAAGCAGGAGAACCTGAGCCTGATCCACCGTGATGTGGAGGAAGGGCTCATTGAGTTCAGCGAGAACACCGGCGAGCGCGAGCGGGTCAAGGCCATTCAGGCGGTGCTGAAGGTGCTGGAAGAACAGGTGCGCGGCCTCCTGCGGGTCGTCGAACTCTTCGAGGCGCGCAAGCCGAAGGGGCAGGCGATCATCACGGAAGTAGATGGCGTCGTGGCGGAGATCGACTCCAAGGGCCTCCGGCAGGTGGTGATCCACTTCGAAGAGAGCATCGAAGAGCCGTCACGGATTATCGGGCAGCACGCGGCCGAGGATATCCCGGTCCCGGGCACCTCGGATACGTTCCTGATCCGGGCACGCGAGCAGGTGGTCGAGAAGATCTTCCGCACCATCCGCGACGCCGGCATCACCCACGTCAAGCTGCGCAAGGAGCACCTGGTGCCCTATCGCGGCAACCTGGAAGTGGAAGAGGGAAAACTGCTCCAGGCCGGTGACCGGCTCACGGAAGGACCGCTGGATCCGCATCGAGTGCTGGAACTGCAGGGCGTTCGTGGAGTGCAGGAATATCTGGTCCGCGAGATCCAGGCCGTCTACAAGAACCAGGGCGTGGACATCAGCGACAAGCACGTGGAAATCATCGTGCGCCAGATGCTGAAGAAGCGCAAGATCGAGCATCCGGGCGACGCGATGTTCCTGCCCGGCCAGGTGGTGGACAAGTTCGAGTTCGAGGACGAGAACCGGCGGGTGGATAGTGCCGGCGGCACACCGGCGACGGCGACCTGGATGTTGCTTGGGATCACCGAGGCATCGCTGCAAACCGAGAGTTTCCTCTCGGCGGCATCGTTCCAGAAAACCACCCGGGTCCGCCCCGAGGCCGCGGTGCGCGGCAAGCGGGATCACCTGCAGGGCCTGAAGGAGCACGTGATCATCGGGCGGCTGATTCCGGCCGGGACCGGACTCCCGCGCTACCGCAATCTGGATGTGGGGCTTCTGCAGGAAGACGGCGAGGTAGAACTCGTCAAGGCGATGCCGAAGCCGGTATTCATGCATGACTCGGACACCCGCAGCGACGACTTCACCAGCGGGTTCGCCGGATTTGCCGCGGAGAGCCCGCGGGCGGACACCAGCGAGAGCGACGACATCGACTCCCGGCTGGCGGCCGCGCTGGGGGGACGGGCGCCGTTGCCGCCCCCCGACGACGAAGACGACAGCGAGTAGGAAGCAATCGGGACGGAGCGGGGCGTGAGAAGTGCGAACTCTTGCTCCCCGTTTCCAGTTTGACGAGTTCCCCGCCACGTGCAGGCAACGGCAGGCGCGGGTGTTCCTTCCTTGGGCCGGGTCGAGACCATCTTGGCGCCCAGATACGACACGTGTGCTGTACATCATCGGAGCTACGCCGCCATGAGCGAGAATTTACAACTACTCCAGTCCCTCACGAACCAGCCCGGAGCGGTCGCCTGGTTTCGGGGGCTGTTCCATCGGGTCCATCTGCACCTTACCGACACGAACGAAGACTTCACGGTAACCCACCACGGGGACCGGGTGGAGGTCGCCGCTGGCCTTGGCTCGGAGCGCCCGAACTTCGTGGCGCCCCTGGAGTCGCAGAACCTGCGCAATCTGGCCGGGTTTTTCTCGGACGGGGAAATCGGCCCCCAGGAGGAGTACCGGATCGTCAAGTTCATGCTGCAGCCCTGCCTGCGGGCCGGTCTGGACATGCCGATCCTCCGGAACAAGGCCTTCACCGCCGTCCTCAGGGTCGAAACCCACTGGCAGGAGGCCATTCTGGATCCCGACGGGAACGAAGACGAGCAACTCACCATCGTGTTCGTTAACGACCAGTGGCTGATCGTGCCTGGTTACCACGGCCGACCCAACCGGCGCCTGGTGATGCAGCCTTCGCAGGTGCTCGAATACCAGCGGCGCGTCTTCGCGGCGAATGAGAAGAACAGCCTGCCGCAGTGGCTGGACCTGGCTCGCTGGTATCTTTCATGGCGCGACGAGGTGACGGTCCCGGTGGCGTAGCGTGAGCGACCCGGCGCGAGGGTCATTGGCGTACCGCGCGCGCCTCTACCAGCGGGAGCGGTTCCCGCTGGCTCTCTACGCGCCGTTGGTCGCTACCTTTGCGTTTGCATCCGCCGCCTATTCGCGCGTGCTCCGGGGAGAGACCGGCTTCATCACCCCCGCGGTCTTCGCCATCGGAGCGGTCACGACGCTGGCGGTATTCTTCTGGCTTCGCATTCTCGATGAGCACAAGGATGCGGTAACGGACGCCGTCTACCGGCGCGAATTGCCGGTGCCGCGGGGGCTGATTTCGCTGGGCGAACTCCGCCGGATCGGGTTCTGCGCTGGCGCCGTCTGCCTGCTCGCCAACTTGCTGCTGGCGCCGCACCTTCTGCCGGCGCTCGGCAGCGTAGCGCTCCTGATGGCCCTGAGCGGGCGGGAGTTCTTCGTTCCCGGCTGGTTGCACGGCCGACCGCTGGCGACAATGCTCAGCCACATGCTCATCATGCCCGCCATGGATGCCTACACGACCGGTCTCGACTGGCTGGCCGGGGGTGGGCCCCCGCATCCGGCGCTGGGGCTCTTCCTGGCGCTCTCCTACACAAACGGTTGCGTTCTGGAAATCGGCCGGAAGCTCCGCGCGCCGGCAGACGAGCGGGAGGGAGTGACCACCTATTCCAGCGTCTGGGGTCCGGATCGCGCATCGCGAGCGTGGCAGGGGACCCTTCTGGCTGCGGGAGGCCTGCTCGTCGGCTGCGTGGCGGCGCTGGGCTCCGCGCTGGGTTGGTCGGTGCTGCTGCCGGCGGCGGGCGGAGTGACTCTGCTCGGCGCGCTCCTCCCCTGCGGCGGGCGGTACCGGAGGAGCCCGAGCCCACGGCACGCGGCGGGCATCGAGAAGGCTTCGGGGCTCTGGGTCCTCGGGTCCTACCTGTTTCTCGGCGTACTTCCGTTCCTGGCCCGCGTGGCGGCGGGAGGCTGAGTAGTAGTCGCAGTGGGCCCTCGCTTTTATCTCCCCGGCACCTCGGCGGCGCTCGACGCCGGCAACTTCGGAGGGAAGGCTGCAGGCCTTGCCCGGCTCGCGGCGCTCGGCGGGCCCACCCCACCCTGGTTCGCTCTCTCGGTCGAGGCAGTGGCCCACACCCTGTCGTTTCCGGACCAGGGCCACGAACTGATCGCCCACGCCGTGCGCACGGCCGATGGCGGCGCCCTCGCGGTGCGCTCCTCCGCCATCGGTGAGGATGGGGACTCCGCATCCTTCGCCGGTCAGTTCGAGAGCGTGCTCTCCGTGCAGCCGGAACAGGTCTGCGCTGCGGTCCGGCACGTGGCGGCTTCCGCCGATAGCCCGCATGCGCTGGCGTACTCCCGGCGCGCCGGGCGCCCGTTCCCGGCGATCGCGGTCGTGATTCAGCAGATGGTGGACGCGGCGGCATCCGGCGTAGCGTTCACCGCTGATCCGGTCTCCGGAGACCGCTCCGTCGTCGTGATCAGCGCGACAGCTGGGATCGGCGAGGCTCTGGTGCGCGGAGAAGTGGAGGGGGAGACGTGGCACGTAGCGGAGGGCGGTGAGCCCGCCCGCAAGGACCGAAGCGACTCCCCGTCCCTCCTGCAGCCCGGGGAGGTGACAGAGCTGGCCGCGCTCGTTGGCGGGCTGGCCACCAAAGCTGGAGTGCCGCACGACTTCGAGTGGGCGCTCACACGCAGCGGGGTGTTCTTGCTGCTACAGATGCGTCCGCTCACCGCGCTGGCTCCCGATCCGTCCGCAGGCGATACCGGCGGAGAGCGGCGTGTCTGGGACAACAGCAACATCATCGAAAGCTATCCCGGCGTCACGCTGCCCCTTACGTTCACCTTCGCGCGGCGAGTCTATGAGGAAGCGTACGTCCAGTTCTGCGAGGCGGTAGGAGTCGAACCAGAGGTCATCGCAGCCCACCGTCCGTACTTTGCACACATGCTCGGGCATGTGCGCGGGCGGATCTACTACAACCTCTTAAACTGGTATCGCATCCTGTCGCTGCTGCCGGGCTATTCGGTCAACCGGGCGTTCATGGAACGCATGATGGGGGTGCGCCAGAAACTCGCGGACCCGCCCGACCCACCCTACCAGCCGGGACGCCTGCATGACGCGCTGCGACTCGCGGGGATGCTCGGTCGGCTGGCGGAGTGGGACCGGCGCCTTCCGCGCGAAGTGAGCCGATTCCACGCCCATGTGGACGCGGTGCTCGCCGCAGCCGGGGCCGCCCCTCCCGAAACGCTCGCGCCGGACGCGCTCGCCGCGCTCTTCCGGCGCCTGGAACAAGAGCTATTGGGGCGCTGGCAGGCGCCGCTGGTCAACGACTTCTTTACTATGATCTGGCACGGCATCCTGGCACGAGCGATCGAGCGCCAGCTACCGGACGCGTCTCCCGATCTGATTCCATCGCTGCTCTCCGGGCAAGAGGGACAAGTCTCCGCAGAGCCCGCACGCCGGGCCGCGGGCATGGCACGATGGCTGCGGGATCGGCCCCTCCTGGCCGGACGATGCCGCACGCACGGGATCACGGCCTTGCTCGCAGACCCGGAATTGGCTCCTCTGCGCACTGATTGGGACGAGTTCCTGACCCAGTTCGGCGACCGTTGCCCGGGCGAGTTGAAGTTGGAGACCGAAGCGGCCCGCCTGGGTCCCGAACTGCTGGCTGCGGCACTGGAGACGGAACTGGAACGAGCGACCGACCCACCCGACCGGACCGCAGCCCGACGCGAGGCCGAGGTGTGGGTACGCTCCCGGCTCTCAGGGTTGCGGCGCCGGGTGTTTTTCAGCATCCTTCGCCGGGCCCGGGAGCGCGGGCGAGATCGAGAAAACATGCGCCTCGAACGTACGCGAGTGTTCGGGATGACCCGGCGCATCTTTGTGCAGTTCGGGCAGGACCTGTATCGGCGGGGCATGCTGGACCAGCCGCGCGAAATCTTCTTCCTGACAGTGGAGGAAGTGCTGGGGTGGGTCGAAGGCTCCGTTACATCACAAGCGCTCCGCGATGCTGCACACCTCCGGCGCCTCGAGTACGACACCTACCGCACAGAGCCGCCGCCGCCCGACCGCATCGAAACGTTCGGACCGCCCGATGTCGCTGCGCCTCGCCCAGCAACGGGCACTCCGGGCGGCGCCGCGGGCTCTGCGCTCACCGGCATGCCCTGCTCCGCCGGCCGCGTTCGCGGCATCGCCCGCGTGCTGCAGGAACCGGACCGGGCCACGGACCTGCGCGGCTGTATTCTCGTCGCCGATCGGACCGATCCGGGTTGGACCCTCCTATTTCCCGGCTGCGCGGGCCTGCTCGTCCAGCGAGGCAATCTGCTGAGCCACTCCGCCATCGTCGCCCGGGAACTCGGTCTCCCGTGCATCGTCGGGATCCGGGACCTGCTGGCCCATGTTCGCGACGGCGATGAAGTCATGATGGACGGGGCGGCCGGTACCGTAGAAGTCCTGTGCGCCGCGCCACCCACTCCGTGAACGAGGTCCGCTATGCGGCAGTTTGGGAGGATGCCGACATCCTGTGCGAGGCACTCGCTCCGGTGGCGACCGGGGAACGCCTGCTCTCCATCGCGTCGGCTGGGGACAACGTGCTCGCCCTCCTGACACTCAACCCCCGCGAAATCGTTGCAGTGGACCACAACCCCGCCCAACTTGCGTGTCTCGCCCTCAGGATCGCCGCCTTCCGCCACCTGGACCACGAATCGCTGCTCACCTTCCTCGGCGCGGGCGGCTCCGCCACATCCGCCTCGCCCGGCGGGCCGGCAGCGCCCTCGGCCGGCATCCACCGCCTGACCACGTACGCCGCCCTGCGCCACGCGCTCCCCGACGCCGATTGCGCCTTCTGGGACGCCCACCCCGAGCAGATCCGCCGCGGGATCCTCCACGCCGGACGCTTCGAGCGCTACCTGGCCACCTTCCGCCGCCGGGTGCTGCCCTGTATCCACTCCCGGAGGACAGTCGAGGCACTCCTGCATCCCCGCGAGCCCGCTGCCCGCGAGCAGTTCTACCACACGGTGTGGAACACTCCACGCTGGCGCCTGCTGTTCCGCCTCTTCTTCAGCCGGGGGATGATGGCGCGAACCGGTCGCTCACCGGCACACTTTCGCCATGCGCCGGGCGCGGTTGCCCTCCCGCTTCTCGCGCGTACGCGCCGCGCGTTGACGGAACTCGACCCGAGCACCAACCCCTATCTCGGCTTCATCCTGAACGGCGCCTATCCGCGCCACGCGCTCCCGCGCAGCCTCCGCCCGGAACACCACGCCACCATCTGCACTCGCCTGGATCGAGTCACCCTCCGTCCCGGCGACATCACCAGCAGCCCCGGTACGTTTCGTGGTTTCAACCTCTCCGACCTATTCGAGTATCTCTCCCCGGAGGCCCACGCCCATACGTATGCTGCGCTCGCCGCCCAGGCACTCCCCGGAGCCCGCCTGGTTTACTGGAACCTGCTCGCCGGCCGTGCCTGCCCTCCCTCGCTGTGGCCGCTGATCCGTCCACTCACCGAGACCGCGGCCGCCCTGCACCGGAGAGACCGTGCCTGGTTCTACGGCACCCTCCATGTGGACGAGAGGGTAGGGCCGGCGGACCCCATCTGAGCAGCCCAGCACGGCAGGGGACTCCGGACACCGATGTTGCCGGTGGACGACGCGGAGAAGCCGTGCAAGACTGGTACGGGTGCATCGTCCGCATCTTGACGGGCACAGGCTTTCCATCGCCACCTAACCGGACTCCCTCATGTCCCAAACAGAGTGTCCATTCGCCCAACCACCAATCCGGCCGAAAAAAAAACGTCCGGGTCGGTGTACCCGGTCCGGGATGCCGGCGTCCCACTTTCCCGGGGGGGCCATCGGGTTGCGGCAGTCTCGGCTATCTCTTCGCGAGCCGGTTGGCGAAAGGCGACGACGAGGAGAGCCAACGGGCGCTGGTGGCCATCTCCCCGGCGGGCGACCGCCTGCTCACCGGAGGCCACTTTGCCCCACTGACGGTCTGGGACCTGAGCACGGGTACTTCCATCTGGACCGATCCGCACACTGAGTACACCGGCTTCAGCGACCTAGCCTGGTCCCCGGACGGATGCCGGATCCTCGCCGGGCTGACCAACGAATCAGCAGTCACGATGCGGGATGCGGCGACCGGAGCGTTGATTCGCACCTGCGCCACAATTGGACACTGTTCGTACCTCGCCTGGGCGCCCGACGACAGCGCCTGGGCTGCCTGGAGTTCCCACAGCCCGCCCGGTCTGCGGGTGTGGGATGCGGACGGGGAGGCCGTCTGCTGGGAGGCCGCGTGGGTAACGGAGTTGGGCGCAGATGGAGCGCTTGCCTGGTCGCCGGACGGTAGGCATCCTGTTCTCGGCGACCGCGGCGGCATTTTGCACTTCTTCGACGCGCTCACGGGCACACCCGGCTCACATCGTCCAGTGTCCGACACGCCCTCGCGGATCTGGCACGTTTCCTGGTCTCCGGGAGACGACCGGATGGGGGTGCTCTCCGCCGGCAGCGCCCTCACTGTGCTGGATGGGACCGCCGAACGGCCGGCGCGGCGGATTGAGGTCGGGGAGCGTGCCGGCTGTACTGCCTGTTGGTCACCGGATAGGCGCCACATCGCGGTCGGACTGAGTGGGGCTGCCGCAGGGGTCGCGCTCTATGCCGTGGGCACCGGCCGCGAAGTACATCGGTTCTCGATCCCATCGGGCAGCTGGCGAGAAAGTACCGCCGACCTCGCGTGGGCGCCGAACGGCGCCTTCCTGGTAAGCGGACACCGGGACGGGATAGTACGCGGCTGGGATGCCCGCTTTCTCTACGCCGATCCCCCGTTTGCGCCGTCTCGAGAAGCGACCACCGGGCCGAGCCGGTTCCCGGAGCCCGCATGAGCGATCTGCTGCACGCACTGCTGCTGCTGGTATGCCTGGGCGCACTGTTCGGAGCAGCCAACCTGTGGCGGCGGCGCGGTCGGGCACCGGCGGAGTGGACGCGCAAGCTGATTCACGTGGCGGGGGCGGTAACCGGATGCGCGCTGCCGTACCTGCTGGGCTCTCCCTGGAGCGCAGCGGCACTCGGGCTGGTCGTCGCGGTGCTGCTTCGGGTCGGACGGCGCGGACGAGTGCTGCCCGCGCTTCACGGAGTCGAGCGCCTCACGGATGGGGATCTTTGCCTGGTCGCTGCAGTTGTGCTGCTGTTCCCCTTCGGCCGTTCCGAGCCGTCCGCTCACCTCGGGGCGCTGCTGGTCATGGGCCTGGGAGATGCCGCGGCCGCCCTGGTCGGTACAGCCCTGCGGCCCGCCGGCCGGAGGACCGCAGCGGGCAGTGTAACGATGTTCGTCGTGTCCTTTGTGGGACTGTGGGTCGTTTTCCTGGCGGCGGGGGCCGGTTGGGCCGAAGCCCTGATCTGGGCGCTCCTCGGGGGAGTGTGTGCGACCTCAGTAGAGGCGGTCGCCCCCGGCGGCAGCGACAATCTGCTGGTGCCGCTCGCCGTGTTCGCAGTGCTGACGGCGCCGATGGGGACCGCTGTGGTGTTTACGACAGCCCTATCGGGGCTTGCGGCGGTAATCCGCCGGCCTCGGCTACCATTCCATGCTGCGTGGTGCCTGGCGGTGATCCTCGCCGCCCGGGAAGCCGGCCGCCGAGCCGCACCCACCCGCTGATTCCCCCGGCCGGTGCGACGGGACCGGGTTCCGGGGAGCCACGCCGCAGGCACAGCCGTCCCGGAACGAATTCCGGGGCGGCGTCCCGGCACACGGAACGGCGTGCGCGGGACGCGGGCGTCCCCCCGCAGCGGCGACCACGGAATCGTGACCGCCGGCGCCGCGCCCGTTGGCCCGCCCCGGGATGAATCACCGGGGCTGTTCCATTTGGAACCGGTTGACAACCGGTTGGGGCGCCACCGGAGAGGGGAAGGGCCTTCGGGGAGGGGGGTACGACAGGCCCCGGAGCGTTTCCGCTCCAGACGGTCGGCAAGATGCCTGCGCCCACAAACCGCAACCGCGCCGTCCGCCCGTCCCCAACCGGTGTTCAACCGGTTTCGCTGCAATAGCCCCGGCGATTCATCCCGGGGCGGCGTACCGGGGCGGCTGGCGTGCCGGGAACACGGGACAGGGTACCGAATTACGGGCGGCGTGCCGGGACGCGCGCTGCCCAGCGCGGCGGCGACAGCGGGTTCGTGACCGCCGGCATGGTGCCGATCCCCGTGCCCCGCCCCGAAGTGAGTCCCGGGGCGGTATCTTGCCGACGGTTCCTCGGATACGGGATACCGACCCTACCCGTCCTCACTACCGCTGGAGCAGGCGGCTCACCGTGACAGGTTCGAGGCCCCGTTCGCGGAGGCCATCGAGGATTTCGGGGAGCGCATCGGCGGTGGGCTGGCTCCCGCAGTGAAGGAGGACGATGCTGCCGGATTGCACTCTCCCGAGAACGCGGTCCCGAATCTGTTCGGCACGGATGCCGCGCACGACAGAGTCATGGGAGTCCAGGGTCCAGTAGATGGTGGTGTAGCCTTCCTGCCCCACAGCGCGCAAGACACGCCCGTCCCGGGCGCCTTCGGGGGGACGGAAGTAGGGACGGGTCGAGCGCCCAAGCGTAGTGCGCACGATCGCCTCGGTGCGCTCCAACTGCTCCCGGATTTCCCCATCCGTCAGGCCGGTGAATGCCGGGTGGTCCCACGAGTGATTGCCCAGCTCGTGACCGGCGGCGACGATGCGCCGGGCGACCTGCGGATAGCGCCGCACCCACTCTCCGGTGAGGAAGAAAGTAGCGCGCAGTCCCGCACCGGAGAGTGCGTCGAGAATTTTCGGTACCGGTCGGTAGTCTGAACCGGCGTCGAATGTGAGCGCCACCTCGGCGCGTCCGGTACGGGCGCGGTCCACCTCTCGACCGGGGATGGGAACGACGGGAGGGAAGGGCGCCGGACGTGGGGTGACACGGCCGGGGATTTCGGATCGGCTTGTCCCGGGCGCCGGGTTACTCTCCGTGGGGAACTCCGAACCAGGGGCCGGGGAAGGTGTGGATTCCGGTTCACTCCCATCCGGTGGGAATGTGCGGACGGTCACTTCCGGACTGTTCCCGCCCGGTTTGACCGGGTCCGGGTCCAGGCGAGACAGCGCCTCCTGCCGGCCGTGGGTCAGTTCGTCCACTCGCTGACGGGCGGCCCGGGCAATCCGGGCTTCCTGCTCTTTCCGCTCCCCATCGGGAGCGGGTTGCGGCTTCGGCGGGTGTTCAGCAGGCGCGGTCGAGGGTTCGCGTTTCGCCGCCTGCATTTTGTCGGGCAGCGGCCCCGGCGCCTCGGCCGGGGATGGCGTCGGGGGAACGGAGGGCGGCGCCGGCTCGATCAGGCGGTACAAGCCGATCGCGGCGAGCGCCGCCAGCACTCCCGTGCGCACCAGTGCGCCGGTGCCCGACGCCGGGTTCCCCGCCCTCCGCCGCGCCGGTCCGGAACTCCGCTTTTTTCCCGTGCGTCGCGCCATACCCACTCTCCTGTTCTTTACGCCGTTCTCACCTTCCATAGTCGTCCGATCCGGGGCGCGCACCGGACATTCTTCCCGCATTCCGGATGCAACCACAGGAGAGTGCCAGGTGCATGGACAACGTCATACAATCGTAACGGAGAACACTTCGGTAGATCGGCTCACCGGCCGTATTCTCCACAAGGAATAGAAAGTGAACCCGATGCAACCCATGCAGCGCCATTCACGAGCCCGCGGATTCACGCTGATCGAGCTCCTCGTCGTTATTGCCATCATAGCCATACTTGCTGCGATCCTCTTCCCGGTCTTCGCACAGGCACGGGAGAAGGCACGGCAGTCCATGTGCCTCTCGAACCAGCGGGGACTCGGGACGGCCTTCATGCTCTATGTGCAGGACTACGACGAGAACTTCCCGCCGACGGACTACGACGACCCGGGCATTGGCCGCGTGACGTGGCCCACGCTCGTCGAACCCTACATCAAGGCAGGCATCGTGAAGCCCGTGGGCAGTCTGGAACCGAAGGACCAGAAGAAGTCCATTTTCGTGTGCCCCAGCATTGACGCACCGGTACCGGATTCCGGCTGGGTGGCCCTGAGCGGCTCGCCCGGGTCGCGCGCGCTGTTTTCCTACGGCACCAACACCTACCTGATGCCGGCCGGGCGGGGACTGGTGCAGCCGCGGGTGCCCGTCGTCGTCCCGCTGGCGGCGATCGGTACTCCGTCGAGCCTGATCATGCTCGGCCCGAGCCTCGGCACCGTCCCGGACCTCTCCGGGCGAGACGACGGCTACGACGGGATCAATCGCAACACACAGCAGTACATGCTGGCCCGCAGTCGCCATTCCGGCGGGGCCAACTTCACGTTCTCCGACGGACATGCCAAGTGGTACAAGGCGCCGGCCAACTACAAGGCGCAAAGCTTCAACGGCGTCTGCTGGCAGTCGCCGCGGCAGAATGCCCGCTATGCGAGTTGTTCCGCCTGGTTCTTCTCGCCGAGCGACTGATGCGGTGCAACAGACACGACGGCAACCCGGACCTGGCTCGGCAGCTCCGGGGGCACTCTGCCGGGTCGGCGGGAGGGATCCCCATGGCCGGAATCTTTCCCAACACAGCCGATCACGCCGGCGCATCCATTGCGCCGGCCTCGCCGCACAGCACCACCAGTCGCCCTTCAGCACCGTCCCACTGCGCCTTCCCAAGAAGGGCAAGCACCAGGTCCTGCAGGTCCACCCGGTAGCGCATCCCCGCGCTCCCCATCGCGAGCATCGCGTCTCGATAGGGGCCGAGCATTTCCGTGGAGGTCGCCCAGCAGGCCTCTGCGATCTCGTGCCGGTCCTGCGGATCGAGCACTGTGGCGGTCGTACGGGCCACGAAGACGTGTGTGGTCCAGGGCAGCATCTCGTCCCCGCACGAGAATTCCGCGCGGCAGCGCAGCAGGTAGCGTTCCAGGCAGATCTCCAATCCGGTCTCCTCCCACGCTTCCCGCAGCACCCCGGCGGAAAACGCCTCTCCCGGCTCCACGCCCCCGCTCGGAGGCCGAAACACACCCGGAGGATAGACCGGCTTGCGGATCAAAGCAAACCGGCCTTCGTGGTCGCGGATCATGAGGGTGATGTCATGCGCGCGGTTCTTGCGGCGGCAATAGTGCAGCAGGCCGAACTCACGCGGAGTGAAGACCGCCGCCGCAGTCGCCTCACGGGGGACGCCGAATTCGCGCCGGACGGGTTCCAGCACAGCCTCAGTCAGATACATCGGGAAGTCACTCCGCTGCGCCCGCGGCCGATGGAAGGGACGAGGCCCAGGGGACCGCGCCCCGCAGAGCGGCCGTGCGCACCGGAGCAGGCTCGTCCACGCACGTGAGGATGGCGGCCCCCCGCACCGCAAGATTCCCGGAACGCAGGAGTTGCTCGATCTCTGCCCGGGGCAAGTCCTGGTTCAGCAAGCCGCGCGTCGCTTCTTCATATTGCAGCGGAGCGAGTTCTCGGGCCCGCGCCTCGGGGAGAGCCACGTATTCGCGGAGAAACTCGCGGCTGCTCCGGCAGCGCAGACGGCCCAGCGCCGGCAGCACCGCCATCTTGACCCGGAAGTCTGTCCAGGCGAGCGGATTCGCTGCGAACCGCGGATCCTGTACCCGGCGGAGCGCGGGATCCGCCCGACGGTAGGCGCGCACCAGGAGCGGAGCTGCCCCAACGCACCCGTGCTTGCCGAGCACACGGGCTGCCTGGGCTCCGTCCAACCCGTGGAACATCCAATCCGCGTGCAGCGAGCGCTCCCAGACCCGCTGCTCGAGCTTGCGCACGTCGTTCCCCGAAATCTTTGCTGGTTCTCCGAGACGCTGGATCGCCACCGCACACGCCACGATTTTCTCCGTCGGCGTCACGTCCGCAAGCGCGGGAACTGCCGTCAGCCAGTCGCGCCATGACCGAGCAAAGTGAGGGAACTCGCCGGCCGGTCCCGCCAGGCAGACCGGCCACTCGCCCAGCGGCTGCGGCCGGGGCCGTGAGAACCGGGCCGGCCACTCTGCCCGGAGTCCGGTAGGGAGGGGCACGTGTGCGACCGGCTCCCGCCCGAGGACCTGTGCTGCTACGCGCGGATCGTCCACCATCACGAGCTGTCCGGGGCGCTGGAGCTGCGCGCGGACTGCGGTCGGATCGAGATCGTGGCGACCTTCATAGAGGCCAGGACCCTTGTACGCCAGCAGCCGCACTCGCGGATCGCGCGCCAGACCCGGCGCAGTGTCGCGGTTGACGGCCACCACGTGGTCCCACACGCCGGCTGCGTCGAGGAGCGCCGCAATCTGCCCATCCAGACCGGGGCGCTTGATGTCGAGGTGCAGCAGCATCGCCCGTCGGCGCACCAGTTCCAGCAGCGCCGCCAACGTCGGGGGTCGCGTCTGCGCAGTCGCGGTCCCGTAGACGCGACGGGGCCGCAGACTCAGCAGTTCGTAGTAAGTGGCCTCTTCGACCGTCCCGAACCCGGTGGTCAGGCTGTCGAGCATGTCGTCGTGGAACAGCACCAGCACTCCGTCGGCAGTCCGCCGGATATCCACCTCACAACCGTCGGCGCTGTAGTCCATGGCGGCGGCGTAGGCTTCCAGCGTGTTCTCTGGCGCAAAGGCAGCGGCGCCCCGGTGGACGATGATTGCCGGGCCCGCGCGCCGGAGAGCCACCCGCCGGCGCCGTTCCAGGCGGGCGGAGGCGCGCTCCGGCGGGAGTTGGGTTACATAGCCGGGCGCAGCCGGGAGCATCGGCCGCAGCTCCTGCGCCGACCCGGAGAGGCAAAGCAGGCCTACCACCACCGGAACAGACAGTGTGATGCGACAATACCGGAGGGAACGGTTACCATACATCTCATGACTCCCGAGACAACGCTAGTGCAGTGGCTGCGCGAAGCCCGTCGCGTACTGGTCTTTTGCGGCGCCGGCATCTCCGCCGAGAGCGGCATCCCCACGTTTCGCGGCGCGGGCGGACTCTGGGAAGGACATCGAATCGAAGACGTAGCGACCCCGGAAGGGTTCGCCCGCGACCCGGTCCTCGTCTGGCAGTTCGACGCCGCCCGGCAGCACGCCCTCCCCACAGTATCTCCCAATCCGGCCCATGAGATGCTGGCTGCGATGGAGCGCCACTACCCGGCATTCCTGCTGGTCACACAGAACGTGGATGACCTCCACGAGCGGGCCGGCAGTCGTGACGCGATCCACCTGCACGGCAGCCTCGACGAGGTGCGCTGCACCCTTTGCGGGCGACAACGGCCGCTGGGTTCCCCGCCGTCGCTCGCGGACGTGCGGCGCGGAGTGCTGCCGCATTGCGCGTGCGGCGGCCTGGAGCGCCCCGGCGTCGTCTGGTTCGGCGAAATGTTGAACCCCACCCACCTCCGCAGCATCGAGAAGTTCATCGAAACCGGCTGGAACGACGGTCCCGCGTTCCTGGTTCTCGTGATCGGAACATCGGGAGTCGTCGGCGGCGACTACGGGATCCACTCGCTTCCGGCTGCGTTGGGCGCCCGCGTGGTGGAAATCAATCCAGAAGAGACCCTGCTGTCCAGCGAAGTGGACCTGGCGGTGCGCGCCCCCGCTGGGGCACTGCTGGGGCGTGTCTGGCCCGAGGTGGGCAGCGCCGAACACCCGGCGGCGCGATAACGACACGCCCCTGCCGTTCATCGTACGCGCGGCACTGGATAAGATCAGTGCTGGGCGTGTGCAGACCGCAGGGGAGGGAGTGCGACTGCACCGATCCCCGACCACGGAGCGATGCGGACGGTCTCGACGATGGTCACGCGGCGGATGATTCCACCGCCGACGCCTCCGCCCTATCCTACGAGGGCGGTCGGAATACGTCACTCCCACCTCAAGAACCTGAACTGTGATCGCCGTGCCGAGGGAAACTCAGCCAAGTACAAACCGAAGCAGCACGGCGGCCGCGGAGATGAGGCCGATGACGGCGGCGACCACCACGTCGGAAAGGAAATGGACGCCGACATAAACCCGGCTGTAGCCGACCACTGCCGCCAGCAGGAACAGCGGGATCGCCCATGCCGGAAAGTACCACGCGACCACGGCGGCCAGCGCAAAAGTGGTGGCCGTGTGCCCCGATGGAAACGAATTGTGCCGGGTCACGGGCACGAGAAAGCGCACCTCAGTGTACGCCACCGGACGCAGCCGTTTCACCCGACGCTTGATGAGATGCACAACGGCGGTCGCAAGCAGGAAAGCGAGAATGGCCGCTGCGGCGAGGCTCCCACCCAGCGCCTGATTCCGATGAAACCACCAGACCATCGCCACGAGGGGCAACTGCACTCCCCCCAAACCCAGGAGCGTCACGACGGGGAAGAACCGGTCCAGAAGGGAGTGAGTGTACGTCTGGTTGATGAGTCCGAACAGGCGGATGTCACGAGTGGTGGGAATACGCATCGGTTCGCCGGAGGATCGGCCGAGCGCCGATCACTCCATTCTACGGTCTCCACCCCGTCGGCGTCCAGCCCACGGCACCCGCAGTAACATCTACCACACAGCTTAGGTTTCGGACGGCGGCGCCGCGGGCGGCGCCGGTCCCGGCAGGGGTTCGTCGCGATGGTACTGCATCTGATGACGCATCTCGGCCTCATAGGGCTCGGCGTGGATCGTGATGTCTACATCCGGGAAGGTCCGACGCACCTCGTCCTCGATCTCCTCGACCAGGTCGTGGGCCACCGGAAACGGAAGAGTATCATCCAGCAGGACGTGCACATCTACCAACCTCCGCGCCCCCGCGGTGCGACCGCGCAGCCGATGATAGGCCCGCACCTCCGCATGCCCCTCCAGGACGCGACGAATGCAGTGGAGGTCCTCCGGAGGCAACTGTTCATCCAGCAGCGGACCCAGCGCCACGCGTGCCAATCGCACCGCCTCGCGCAGCACAAACAGCACCATCACGCCGGCGATGAGCGGATCGAGCCGCGGCTGCCCCGTGATGCGGACGAGTACGAGTCCCATGACCACTCCGGCGCAGGCGAGGAGATCGCCTCGCAGATGCGCGGCTTCCGCAGCCAGGGCAGGCGAACCCGTCTCCCGCGCGACCGTGGTCACCCGCCGCGACACGACAAGGTTCACTCCCGCTGAGACGAGCAGCGCCCCGATACCCCAGTCCACCCGCGGCACCGCGGGATGCTGCCAGCGCTCCCAGGCGACGCTCAGTAGCCCCACACTCGACCCAAGGATCAACAGTGCCTGCGCCAATGCGGCCAAAGGCTCGAACTTTCCGTGGCCGTAGGGATGACGGGCGTCTGGCGGACGTGCAGCGGCGCACACAGTGAAGAGAATCAGCGCTGAGGCTGCAACATCCACCGTGGACTGGAGCCCTTCCGCCAGCACGCTCACCGAGCCTGACAACACTCCAGCGGTGACTTTCAGCACCACGAGAAACACGTTCCCCGTGAGGGAAAGGCGCGCCGCGGCCCGGCTCCGCCGGAGCAATGTGACTTGGAGATTGTCGCGCGAGACAGTGCTGGTCATGACGGTCAGTCTACCCCATCCGCCACACCATCGCGTTCTCGCTTGCGCTTGACATCCGCCCGGCACCTGCCTATAATCTGACACGTTGACGCTATCCGACTCCAGCGGCCGGGGTCCTTGACAACTGAACATCGGCACGAAAGTGAGCACGCAGGTTGCCGGACCCTCCGAGCATTCCTCTGCCGGCGTAGCTCAATGGTAGAGCAGCGGTTTTGTAAACCGCCGGTTGGGGGTTCGATTCCCTTCGCCGGCTTGTCCGGAGCTGGGTTCACTTTCGCTGCAGTATGGGTAGGTGCCCGAGTGGCCAAAGGGGGCGGACTGTAAATCCGCTGCGTAAGCTTCAGTGGTTCGACTCCACTCCTGCCCACTGATTCTGTCGCAGCAGCAGGCGCATTCGAGGTTTGTCCACGTAACCGGTTGAAGGTGATGCCTCCCTAGCGCAGTGGTAGCGCACGTTCTTGGTAAGAACGGGGTCATGGGTTCGACTCCCATGGGAGGCCTTCGGGGAACTGGAGCTAGGATACAAAGATGGCGAAAAAGGAAGATCGGATCATCATTGTGCTCGCCTGTGGCGATTGCAAAGAGCGGACGTACCCGACGTCGAAGAACAAGCGGAACGACCCGGATCGGCTGCAACTGCGGAAGTACTGCCCGAAGTGCCGCAAGCACACGGCCCACCGGGAGTCACGGTAGCCTTCAGGCCGGTAGAACTCCCCGTTCTACTTCGAAGGGGTGTAGCTCAGT
>SXGS01278191.1_pt1 | contig 17251 bp, 16 predicted proteins | sample 3174681 | NCBI WGS metagenome assembly SXGS01 (sample SAMN11356861, study PRJNA531348) | freshwater metagenome | isolation source: freshwater sample F1-80 | place: China: Fuxian Lake, Yuxi | collected 2017-12-25 | reverse complement strand
TTTGCTTGCACAATATTGACAAGCTGGAAGCTTATCCCACGTTGCATGAACCACGCCAAGAAATCTATGAACAGAAGGCTTTCATGAAATCACAAGCTGTCCCGGCCATCGTTGGTCGAGAGGTAATCGCACCTTCGGCGGAGTGAGCGAACACTTCGCGCCACGAGTCTTTGACGCAATACCAATGTGTTGGGAATCAAGGGTTTTTCAAATTCTGTCAACACCCTCGAAACGCACCGGCAGAGCAGCCAGTGCAATCGTTTTCTATCAATTGGACAGATCGGCGATGCGACAGCCAATGGCTGTTGCTGAGCGAAAAGTCACGTCAGTCCCGGCCCATAAAGCATCCAGGACGTCATGCAGATCGCGCTGCGTGGGCTGTGGTCGAGACTTGCCGAAGTCCACGTATCGGTCGTCGATTCGACCACGGTAGACCAAGCGGTGCGATCGGTCGTACACGGCCACTTCAGGTGTGATACTGGCACCAGCGATCTTCACCAAGTCGTGGTCCGGGTCCCGCAAACCTGGACACGGATAATCGTATTCGCGCAGATGCTCGCGGATCTTTTCCACTGTCAATGAAGGATCGGGATAAACGAGCCAGAATCGCACCTGCAGGGGTTTGAACTGCTCTACGATTTTCTTAACTTCAGGGGCATAGCGATTGGAAATCGGACAATCGCTCCGAGTGAAGATCAGGACCAGCGGCGCATGGGTTGATTCCGCGAAAGGACTTATACGACTGACGGCTTCGTCCTGAACAATAATCTGCTGGAAAGTGGATTCTTGCGATGTTGCTGGACCGTCGAGTGGCATCGTTAGCTCAGTGCGACGGCATCCTCCTAACGAAAGGCTTGCCATGCCAGAGAGCAGAATCAGGCACCAGAGTTGCTGCATAAGGAGTTTCTACGTCGTCAGGGCTTCGGAGCTTGTTTTATCGCCTCGCGGGCAAGATTCAGGTTGTGGCGTGCGTCTTCCAGGTCGGGGCTGAGCCGCAGCGCTTTCTCCAGATGTGGAATCGCATCAGCATATCGCCCCTGTTTACATCGGACCACACCTAGATTGTTCATCGACGGAGCGTGCTCCGGACTGATGCGAAGTGCCTGCGTATAGTGGGCTGCCGCGGCATCAAGCTCCCCGAGGCTCTCCAGCATGCAAGCTAAATTATATCGCGCCTTAATGTCCTTTGGTCGAATCTTAACCTCAAAGGCACATCCCATCAGTTCTGCTTCAAAATCCTTCTTCGCACGAGCTGCTCTCAGAATATCGCGATCTCGCTCGTTGCGAGGAAGTACTTGGACCCACAGATCGCCCATCTCATCGGACGACTCTGGGCCGTATGTCACACGACGCGGCGGCTGGCTGGGATTCCGGATATTCTCGGGAGAATTGTCATACGAGAATTCCATGCTCAGAGTCGCACCCTTCTCAACCGGAATCGGAGTCGGAAAGCGATATTCATCCTGCCACTTGAAATCCCACGCAGCGATTCGAATCAACGGTTGACGAAATCCGTCAGGGCGCACAATTTCACCCAACATCTGGCGACCAAGATAATGCGCGTGCGGATAGACACTGAGCACATCGACGTCCACTGGCAACACAAACTGATCCCGAATTCGGTAGTCGGAATCACCGGAAGAAATGTCGATGGTCCGCGGACCAACTCGCAGCACCATGGGAATTTTTGTGGGCGGTTTGTCGGAGAAAATCAGGCCGATCGCAGCCTCCACTTGTTCCTGTTTTCCGCCCGGAACCAAATGCAACTGGAGCACGATATCGGTACCAGGATTAAGGTCCCAAGCCATGTCCGCCTGAGCTTGAAACGGCATCTTACCGGGAGTCCAGCCGATGAAGAAGCCATCGGGACTGTGAGCGGCAGGCCCGTAAATCATCCCTCCAAAACCCGGCTCCACATCTTCTTCATCCAACTTGCGCGATTGGCCTGTGGAATCGATCAGCAAAACACCGTGATGGACAACTCGCGGATTTCCCGGTCGGATCTCCACGGCACGAACGTACTTTTTTTCAGCCAGTCCAACCGGTATCACGAAATTCCGGAAGACATCACCGCCACCGGAAGGCAAGGTAAAAGGCCGTGGAAACTCCAGGACCATGTCCGGCTGTCCTAGCTGCCAACCATTCACCCACTGTGGCTGCGGGGGCAAGTCCGATCGGTCGCCCTCAACGGCTCCTTCGTCAACCCACTGGCAGATCAAACCGATTTCAGTTGCTGACAGGACGCGCTGATCGGTATAGTTGACCAGCTTCGAATCCGGCAGCCAGGGCGGCATAATCCCGCGACGAATGACGTCGGCAATCTGCGACGCATGACTCCGACAGTCCGCATATTCAAGCAACGCAAACGGCCCCGCTTCTCCAGAGCGATGGCAGGCGGCACAATGTTGAAAGAATATCGGAGCAATATGGCGGGAATAGGTTACGCTATTCGGCGGCCGCAGCGTGAACGGTTCCGCCTCGGTGAGCTCTTTCGGCTGCGCTCGCTGTTGCGGCTCCGTGGGTTCCAGCGGTGTCTGCTGTTCCCTCTGCGCACGTGAGGCCTGCGTATCGTGCGCAAGACGCTGCTCCCAACGGAACACAGTCAAGAGTGTGCCGATCAGCGCGACACAGATCCCAGCAATAATCCAGTGCCGCGCTGTCATGAGTAATCACTTCCCCAATATCGGATGGCCATTTGGCAGTCAGTTTGCTGCCGCCTAGCCGCAATACCGTTCAACGAGCGAACGTGGGATAAGCTTCCAGCTTGTAAACATGTAGAGGAGTTTCGCCATTGCTTGCACAAGATATTGACAAGCTGGAAGCTTATCCCACGTTCGTTGAACGGTATTGCGCCTAGCCGACATCCGGCAGGCCATAGGGTGCGCGATACTTCTTGCTGAGCAGTTGGTTGGCTTCTTCGCAGTCGATGAAGCGCTCTTTCACGGGATCGAAGTCCAGGCGACCACGCACGCGGAAGGCAATTTCTCCTAGATGCACCAGCGCACAGCTTCGGTGCGCAGTCTCGGCCGACGCGCGCGTTGGTGTCCGATTGCGAACGGCATTCAGGAAATCGGTCATGTGTTCGGGATAGCCACGCTGGCTCCGAATCTCTTTCCCTTCGGTCGGGCCAGGAATTCCTTTAGAGCCCAGGAACGTGCTAAACGCGCCGCGCCGCGAGAAAATCATGTACCCCTCGGTGCCATAAAAGGCGTTGCCATTGTCGAATCCATGCAGACCATAGGCCGTAAAGGGATAGTTCTCATAGATCAGCAGTCGGCCATCAGGGTATTCATAACTCACGGTCATGTTATCCGGATATTCGCTGGCGTGACCGTCGAGCAGCATGCGGCTGCCGCGAGCCGTGATCTGCTTCGGCAGCGTGTCGATACCCAATCCCCACGCAGCCATGTCGAGATCGTGAATTCCGTCGTCGCCGATTTCACCGTTGCCGTAGTCTGCGAACATCCGCCACGTCACATGAAAGCGATGCGGATTGAACGGCCTCTTGGGAGCAGGGCCAAGCCAACGATCGTAGTCAACTCCCTTGGGAGGCATGCCGTCGGGCAACGGCTTGTCGACCCCGCGAGTTTCAGCCGTCCACGCACGAGCCACCTTGACTTGTCCGATGATCCCTTCCTTGAGCAGTTTCTCCGCTTTTGCAGTCACGGGACTGCTGCGCATCTGACTTCCTTGTTGTACGACGCGGCCATATTTCTTTGCCGCGGCGATGATCATCGGACCTTCGTCGTAGACGTGCGATATCGGTTTCTCGATATAACAATCCTTGCCAGCTTTCAAGGCAGCCAGCGCGATTGGGGCGTGCCATTGATGAGGCGTGGCGATGATCACTGCGTCGATATCCTTATCGTCAATAACCTCTTCAAAGCGTGCAGTTTGCTTGGGAGGTACAGCTTGAAACTCGCGCGTAACGTGTCTATTGATCTTCTCAATCTGGGCCGGATCGACGTCGCAGAAGCTGGCAATCGACACTGCTTCGCGTCGGTTAACGAGACCCTCGACGTGGCTCCCCATCATTCCACCGCAGCCGATAATTCCCAATCGGATCTTGGTGGGCTTTTCGTCGGCAAAGAGATGAACTCCGCCGAGAGCCGTCGCTGCCCCCATCACTGCCGTGGTCTGGGTGGTTTGTCGCAAGAACTTTCGTCGGTTCGTGTCTTGGTTCATTGGTCTTCCTCCAAGGATTAGAAATTGCATCAAACGTTCATTTCGCCTTTGACGTTGCTCAACGTAACTGAGCTATGGCAGTGTGTCGAGTATTTTATACCTTTTTTGATGTTTATTGTTGCTGCTCTCCTTGGCGCTCATTCGTTACTGCGCAAACTTGAAAAGCCATTCGACAACGCATTTAGCGACTCAGCATACAACGCCCCGTTGGACCTCGAGCCCACGTGGGCTGCAATAGGCTGGGCACAATCGGTTGATCATGGGCACTGGGCTAGCTATATTGTTGAACGGTCTAGCTATTAAGTTTCATTTTGGAGGCAACTGAATGTTCCCGAAATTCATGCTCAGATGGCCGATGCACGAGTCGCGAGCGACGGCGGATTTCAACTTCACTGCCATCGTGTGCACTTCGGTGCTTGGCCTGAAATTTCTGTTTTCCACGGTTGGGATGGTTACCTGCCAGGCCGAAGATTGGCCGCAGTTTCGTGGCCCCAATGCTTCGGGGGTATCCCCTTCAAAATTGGGCGTACCTACCGAGTTCTCATTTGAAAAGAATGTTGCGTGGTCCGCCAAACTTGGTGACGGTGTGGGTTCGCCGATCGTATTCGGAGGAAAATGCTGTACAACCGCGATGACTGGCGACGAACAACTAAGCGTTTTCTGTTTTGACGTTGCTTCGGGAAAACAACTGTGGAAACGCGATGTTGCTACTGGGAAATTACCGCGAATCACGCCCCCTAACAGCCACGCTTCGTCCACACCATGTACCGACGGCAAACGAGTTTACTTGCACTTCAGCACGCTTGGAATTCTCGCGTTCGATTGCGATAGCGGTGAGGAGGCATGGCGTTACGCGTTGCCCAAGGCGGCTTACTTAATGGATTGGGGCGCGGCCATGTCCCCCATCGTCCATGAAAAGACCGTGTACTTCGCTCAGGATGATGACTTGGCACCGACGTTGTTTGCCATCGACGCCCAGACCGGCACAGCGCGATGGCAAGTCGCGCGCCCAGAGATGCTGGGTGGATATGCAGTTCCCGTTATTTGCACAGTGGGTGACCAGACAGACGTGGTCATTGCGGGTACCGGCAAGCTCAAGGGATACGATCCCCAAACGGGACAGGAGCGATGGACTTGCAATACTATGCCTAGAACTGTCATGACGTCGCCTGTCGTGCGGGACGGCATCATTTACATATCGGTACAAAGCTATGGCGATGAAAAACGGACTCTGAAATTTGCATTGCTTGAGTGGTTGGATACCAATCAAGATGGCAAGCTCGCCAAGGCCGAAGTCCCGAAGGAGTTCTTTCCGCGATTTGAACAGTCAGACCAAAACCGCGATCAATTCCTGACGGACAGCGAACTCGACACCGGTTTCCAGTCGCGTGACAATATGGTCGGCGGCGGTACAACGATTCAGGCTGTTCGGGGTGGCGGCAAAGGGGATGTAACCAAGACGCATTTGCTGTGGAATGTGAAGAACAAATCGCCTTCAAATTTGAGTTCGCCACTCGTCTATAGCAACCAGTTGTTCGTCGTAAAGAAAGGAGGCATTTCTAGTTCGTTTTCGCCTGAGACAGGTGAAACGCAGTGGGAAATGACTCGCATTCGTAACATCGGTGACTACTACGCTTCACCTGTTGGCGCGGATGGAAAAATCTTCGTGACCGGTGAAAACGGATTTATTACTGTCTTGAAACCGGGACCAAAGCTAGAGATTCTTGCCAAGAACGATATGGGAGAGTCGTGTGTCGCTTCGCCGGCAATTGCCGATGGCCGAATCTTCATCCGCACTCGCAACACTTTATTTTGCATCGCTGATCAAAAGTCTAAGCAGTAATTGAAACGCTGCCCGGCCGCGCCGAGAACCTTCTGGGACACGTTTCCACATTTGATCCAATGATTGGTGATGTCATCCGCAATTCAAGCTTTCTGGGGAGAACAAGTTTTGAACCAATCTAAGTCGTTTCCTAACAGGCAAACTCGATTTCGTCTGCTCGCTTGTTTCACTCGGTCCGCGCTCGTGGTATCCATGTTCTGCGTTCACGCAGCGATGGGGCTGGCAGATGGTCCAAGAATTCAAATCGTTACAGCCAAACAGCCTTCCGCGATCGAACAGTTGGCTGCGCGCGAGATGTCAGCCCAACTGACCAAGCTGTTCGATGCTCGAGTAACTGTCGTTAAAGGCGCGGCAGATTCTGAGCAGCAGGCTATTGTCTTGGCCAATCAGTCTGCGTTGAAAGAATTCCCTAGTCTGAAACTGGATTTGCCGACTCTTGGCGAGCAAGAGCATGCGATCAAGTCGGCGCAGTTGGGCAATCAATCTGCTTTGGTTGTCACCGGAGGAAGTCCTCGTTCGACACTGTGGGCGGCTTACGAACTTGGATGGCGCTACGGCGTTCGATATTTCCTTTTTGGGGATTTGTATCCCGCGGATGCGCCCAAGTTCTCCACTATGGGACACAATGTTTTTCTAAAACCTGCCGTTGCGAAACGAACCTGGCATGCGCTCTTTCCTTCGTCCGCTGGACCTGAGTCCTGGGGCCTCGAAGAACATCGGAGAGTACTTGGGCAACTCGCCAAGCTCAAGTACACCGGCGCGGTCATTCGAGCTGCGGATCTGAAGGGTGGCGAACTGGTGGCAGGATCTGGACTTGCAGTAAGCGGTGATACGGTTGGAAGGTCCGCGTTTGGCGGAGCAAAATTTTTCGGCAACCCGGATTTACAGACAGTATCGCCAGCCGATCGAATAGCGACTTTGGAGAAAATGGTCGCCAGCCTGAGTAAAGAGGCCCAAGGTTTGGGTATTGAAACTGGAGCCGACCAGAATGCAACGGATGGGATCAAACAAAGCGATAATTGGCGATTGCCTGGAAACTGTGTCTTGCCAATTGTCCGGCTGGGCGCCATGTCCGAGCGCTTGCGTTCCCAGTCTGCTCGAGGAAGCCAAGTGCTTTCGATTGGAAATCCCAGCGATGCAACTCCCGAGATCATCTATTTGGGGCGTTTCGCCTTTGAGCCAACGATAGATGAGGCTACGCACGAGGTTACTCTACTTGATCCAGTATGTGGTGAGGGCGTCGCGGAGCGAGTTATCAAGGGACTGCAACTCTGCGAGTCAGCCACGAATTTGTTGATGAAAAACGATCCAAACTTCGGTTCGTTGAATCAGGGCACAATTTCACGAATCCATGCAAGTCAAGAATCCGTCCCAGCGTGGTGGGGAGAGGTTCGCGATCATTATCTCAATGCAATGAATGAAATGTACCGCGCCAACACGCGTGCGCGAGAAGGTGGTCGACAGTACACACTCTACTTCGCGCGCCGATTCGAATTTGGATTTGAATTCATGAATGCACTCGAAGCCGTTCGGAAGGCGGGTTTGGCCAAACACGCCAAGAAAAAAGATGAACAAGTCGCCGAACTGGAGAAAGCTCTCGACTCGATCACTGGAGCCTGCGATGCAATGGCTGCGGTCGCGTGCAGCAGCAGCGATAAAGGTGTAATAGCACTGATGAACGAATACGTTTACCGGCCCGTGCAAAAGCTGCTTGAACAAGCCGACTCCGAGTAACCAGCGGTGTAACCATTCGAAACGAATTGATCGCGTTGTTCAATTCATGAACACTTACTCGTACGCGGTCGTTGCCAGTGATCTTGACGGTGATGGCGACCTCGACGTCATCATGGCCTTCGGGATCGCCTTTGGCAGCCAGCCCGAATCGCATCAGCTCGCTTGGTACGAAAACGTCGGTAAACCCGGGTCTGCGACCAACTGGAAGAAGCACAAATCGTCGATCCGTTTCGCTCCGGCTTCGAAGTGGCGAAATGAAGGGCCAGTTAAGAAATAATTTACCCGATTTGGCGAGCGGCTACTGACGGCAAGAAAGCGTACTTGTGCGGCCGAAGCAAGCCAAACTTCGACGTGTCTCCGCGTGGCGAGCCTCGCAATGTTGAATCACTCATGCTCGAAAGCGACGATGGTCTGATTTGGCGCAAGCGAGCTGTGTTTCAAGAGATGGCTGGTGATGAGACCGTTTTTCTGTTCGAGTCCGATGGAAGTATCTCAAAGATTGGCGGATAAAACATGACGAGAGTATCCAATGTGCGGACGGACCATCACTGGTGCGAGGTTTGTACATTGTCGCTCGCTCTGTCGATCGCTTCCTGGTCGGCAGTCGTGGCCCAGGAAGCGCGGCGAATTCCAGTCGGCCAGCGGCAACTGTTCCTCGATGACGACGCGATTCAGCAGATCGCGAATCTGCAGCGGACGCTTCATCAACCGCAAAAGCGCGGCGCAGTCGTTCGAAGCGGCAATCCAGCCCAAACGATCCAGACGCGTGCCGCACCCGTATGGGATCCCGATGCGAAGCAATTCAAGCTGTGGGTCATGGGAACCGATGAACCCTTGCGAGTGAGCAGCGATGGTCTGCATTGGACTGCTGGCCCCAAGCCCAATCTGAAATTCGATCACGCGGTATTCGATCCGCAAGATGCAGATTCGGCGCGGCGATTCAAGGCGGCACTGATCAACGAAGGCTTCGCGGTATCTTCGGACGGCGTGCTGTGGACAAAGCTGGATGTACCGGCGGTTCAGAGTTCTGATGAGGCTAACATGAGTTACGATCCCCAACAGGGCCTGTTTATCCACTCGGTCAAGCGCCGCGGTACGTTTGGGCGAGCGGTGGCGATTGCCACCAGCCGAGATTTCAAGTCGTGGGATGACCTTGGCGTCGTATTCCAAGCCGACGAACTCGATCAGGAATTGGGTCGCAAGAATATCCAAGCGCGGACTACGGACCCGACGTTGCAGCAGACATTTCACAACGCCCCGCAGTCGCAAAATGTCGATGTCTACAATATGGGCGTGTTTCACTACGAAGGCATTTACATCGGCATGCCGGCGATGTTCCACGCCACCGGTCCAGTACCGAACTATCCGAACACCGACGGATTTCATCTGGTTCAACTGGCATGCAGCAGGGACTTGAAGTCTTGGGTAAGGCTGGGGAACCGCAGCACGTTTATTGGGCCCTCGCGACTGGATAGCGGTGCCTACGATCTCACGCAAATCCTGCCTCCGTCCGCTCCGGTGATGAAGGATGACCAATTGTGGTTCTACTACACGGGTCTTAAGTACCGCGCCAATTTCACTTACGTGGGAACATATCCAACTGGCAAGACGGTCTCGATACCCGGCAGGGACCGTGACGTGGGTGCGGTTTCTCTGGCCGTGCTGCGACGAGATGGATTCATTTCGCTCGATGCCGGCGAAGAACTCGGAACACTGTTGACCAAGCCGTTTGTGCTTTCGGGTTCGTCACTGCGTGTCAACGCTGATGCCACTTCGGGAACAATCGAAGTGACGGTGTTGGACGGCGCCAACCAGACTGTTGCTGCTTCCGAACCAATCATTGGAGATCTACCCAGTGCCTCGATCCAATGGAAAACGGGCGATTTGGAAACGAACAAAGGAAAAACCATGAGTCTGCGTTTCTCACTTCGCAACGCGCGCCTCTATTCCTTCTGGTTTGAACCATGAGACTCCCGCTATTGAATGCCGAAGGTTCGGCGGCTCGTTCGGAATGTGAAGATGCAATAGGGCAAGGAATGGAGAGACGATTGATAGCTCCGAGTCGCTCTTGCAAAAAGGCATCAAGCTGTCAACTCAGGCAGCGGTTGGTGATCGTTGACAATGTACTGAGGGCGACCGGTGAGATCGGATAATTGAGCAATGTTCGTGTCGATGCCCATGTGCTTGTACAAGCTCGCGTGGACTTCACCGTAGTGCACTGGCCGCTCAGTGATGCTGGCCGCGATGCGATCCGTGGCTCCAATGACTTGCCCTTGTTGAAAAGAACCACCCGCAACGACCCCGGCGCCAACCGCTGGCCAGTGATCGCGACCGGCATCCTTGTTGATGAGCGGAGTTCTGCCAAATTCTCCCCAAGCCACAACCGCCACGTCGCGCCCCAAGCCACGTTCATGGAGGTCTTCGATAAGTACTGCCAAACCTTGATCAAACAAGGGCATGTGCGTGTTCTTGGCTTCGCTGAAATTATTCGAATGGAAGTCCCATCGACCAAAATTCAAAGTCACCACGCGAACCCCAGCCTCGACCAGACGGCGCGCCAAAAGGAAATGCTCGAGGTTGCGAGGAGCGCCATCTCCGTAGTTCCTCGCATCGCCTTTTCCATAACGCTCGCGAATCTTGGGATCCTCCCGATCGATATCCAATGCCTCGGCCACACGACTGGAAGTCAATAGACCCACAGCCTGCTGGGAGTATTGATCAAAGGCTCGCATCATCCCGGATTGATCGGCGCCTCGAGCGTACCCATCCAAAGTAGAAAGCAGAGCCCTCCGATCCTGAAGACGATCAACCGAAATGCCTTGCAATTGTAGATCTTCAAGAGCCTCTCCGAACGGGCGAAACGCGCCATGCGAGGGTCCGAGATAACCGGGCAATCCTGGCGAGCCGTACGGTGGATGACCAGCTTTCGGAGCCAACCCAGCAAACGCAGGCAAGTCTGCCGCACTAGCTCCCTTCAACTTGGACACCACGGATCCGAACGATGGCCAACCTCCGGACGGTTGAGGCGAGCGTTTGTTGTGGCCGGTATAACAGATGAATGAATCGTGATCGCCATCGGGCGAACCGTACAAGGAACGAATGACCGTCATCTTGTCCATGACTTTCGCAAGTCTAGGCAAGTGTTCACTGATTTGAATACCCGGCACATTGGTTGGTATCGGCTGGAATTCACCTCGATATTGTGACGGAGCATCCGGTTTCAGGTCGAACATGTCTTGGTGCGGAGGAGCTCCAACCATGTAGATCATGATCACTGATTTGGTGGAAGAGCGAATGCCGGCTAGCGCTTCGCTTCTGAGAACTTGAGCCAGACTTAGACCGCCGATCCCTAAAGCACCAAACCTCAGCACATCACGCCGAGAGACGGGACCCGGACAACACTGCGACTTTCTAGACATCCAAGACTCCTGCAATTCAAAAAAACGATAGGACAGGCGATGTACTGAAAACGTAGCCGTTCATTTTACGTCGGGAGCCGTTCAAATTACTACTCATTCCCTCGTACTTGCGGTAGAGGTCTTTTTCAGGCCCTTAGGCGACGGTGTGTCGGGAGTTACGTTCTGCCACGTCCGCCCCATTTCGCGCATGGCACTCCAATCGACCGATGGGTACCCAAATTGCAAATGCGGGGTTGATATTGGCTTTCCTCCTTGATGATGCGAATGCATTGCCGCGTCCAGCGTGCCGCCCGCCAACAAGGTTCGCTCGGCGGGATAGGGTGGTACTTTATTCACGAAGAATACTTGGATCGCATGAGCCAGCGTTTGAAACAGCCCGCGACTGCCCCATGGCCCTCCATATAAAGATGTGCCAAGTGGCTTGGTATCTCCCTTCAACCGACAGGCTGCACAAAAACCGGCGCCTCCAAAACTGAGCACGCTGCCGCGAGTCCCATCGGTGTAATCGACCAAGATGGCTCTTGGAAGATTGCTAACCAACTCGCGAATCGGCAGCCTGCGATCGGTGAAACTGGCTTCGAGAGCCGCTTGAGCCAGTGGCACTGACCAGCGTCCTTCGTCGGCCGCCTTCCAGACAGCATCTCCCGATAGTTGCTGAACCTTCGAGATGCCCGTCTCGCCTCCTTTGCGTCCTTCGGCCAACGACTGAAGTATTTCAACACCGTGATAGTCGTAACCTTCCAGATCACCACCGTGAATTGCCACGATTTCTTCGATTGGGGCACCGAGCGGCAGATCCAACGCGGGCCGCCGCTGGGCCAACGGTACCGAGCTACCAGCCATCAACGGAATTCCTGCTTTTCGCGCGGACTCAAACATTTCCTTTCCCCAGTCCCAACGATAGGTGAAGTTTTTATCGTTGAACACGGGGACGATGCGATTAGATTTACTCAGCACGGCCATAACTTCATTCAAGAAGCGCCGCCGCGGAAACTCCCGATCCGACAGAGCGCTCACAGAACGATAACCGTATTCACCGATCATAAGCACTGCGTCCACGGCTAACTCCGATGTACCCAAACGCAGCGCTTCGGCAATGGTTGAATAAAGCGGGATGCCATAGCTCTTGGCGACATCGCGACCAATGTCGTCAGCTCCGAAGCCAACGCCTTGCTCCGATCCGTTGTCGTCGCTCTTGGAAGGAAATTTGTCGATGTAGAACGAAACTACATCACAGGGTGATGTGATCTGCTCGCCATTGAACAAGTAGGGTTCCAAAAAATTCTCGAGAATCAGCTCGGAATGCGACCCGGCGGTGAAGTGGCTGAACAACGCCGCGACTTTGGGTCGATTTGAACTTGGGGCGGCAAAGGCCGCGCTGCTAAGCCCCACGGAAGACGCTACCAAGGTCGAGCCCGCCAAAACCGCCGTGTCACCCAGGAATTCTCGACGTGTCCAAGCGCCGTGATCCGCAGCCAATGCCTTCGAATTTTCCGATTGTTTCATCATCATCTCTCTCGAGTTTCGGTGACTAGTTTGCAGGCTATTTCTTTTCTCGCACCCAAATGTTCCGGAAGTGCACCGGGTTACCATGGGCTTGCAGCAAGATGGGACTTGCCACTTTTTCGACACTCCGATCCGGCGAACCACCTGGCGGTACGGTAGACATTACATACCTATCGAAGACCAGGACGCCGTTGTGTCTGACGGTCATCATGGCGGGCTTTATCTTGTGGCCAGTGTTATCGAATTCCGCCGCATCAAAGTCGACATCGAACGTTTGCCAAGACAATGGCGGAAAGCACATGTTCAAGCGAGGGACGGCCATCTTCATGAGGCTGCCGCAGAGACCTTGAAGCGAGAGTCTCTCGAACTGACGATTCTCGGGCGTCCATCCAAAGGTATCTCCGATTTGAATTTCCCAGTCTTTGATGTACAGTCCGCTGTTGCTTCGGTCCATTCCCTGAGCCGTTGGCATAAATGGCAAGCGAAATTCGACATGCAACTGCATACTTTGGAACACGCGCTTCGAAGTGGCTCCATTATCCAACAATTTGCCATCGACGAACTTGGCGTCAGTCCATTCATCCGTGCTCGATCCATCGAACAGCACTAAAGTTCCTTGCGGTGGGCGAGTCCCAAGCGTTGGTGACTTGCGTTCGACTTTCTTCATCTCAAAGTTGGAATCATCCACAACATTGCGGAACATGTCCGCTGTTCCCGTAAGTTTTCCCTCTTGCAGCACGCCCATGAAGGTTGTGTTTTCATACTTCAATCGCTCACCATGCAGGCCAATAAACCGAGCTACTCCATCTTTGGTTTCACCTCGAAAATGAAACCGGTTCGTCTCGTCCCAGCCCGCACCGGGCAATCCGCCGCCGTACAACACACCTTCAAACTTGCCATCGCCCATGGCAATCACCTGTGCGGCAATTTGCTGGCTGCCTCCGACAAGTCCGACATACTCGCCTTGAACCAAGAAATCGGGACCGGCCTTGGATGGATCCGTAAAAGTTGGGAACTCTTGAGCATCGACTCTGGCCAAGAACCCAGCCAATATCAACCCCAAGACCAAAGTCTTTGTGGGATAAGCTTCCAGCTTGTCAAACAGCATTGGGTTAAGCTTCCCGCTTGCCAAATAGTAGTAAAGCCTTGCCATGGTTGGCACCTTATTTAGAGGCTATCCGGAAAGGGGTCTGACCCTTTGCTAAGTTTACTTTGCAGCGTCGAAAACGTAACAAAAACAATTCCTTACTATATCATTAGCGCCAAGTTTGTTGTTGCAGAGGCAAGATTGTAGAACATCTTGTCCTCAAGTGTTCATGGGCCAGCGCCTTGGTTGAGTTAGCGGCTAGATACCGGCCCGCTTCCGAGTCTCGGCCCATGAACACTTGAGGACAAGATGTTCTACAATCTTGCGGCTCGACCGCGCTATGCTTTGCGGCTTAATTTGCGAGAGGGTCAGACCCCTTTCCGGATAGCCTCTTAGACTGGACAAATTCTAGGACAAAATCTCGCCGACAACTGCCGCATTAGTCACTGAGGGATCTGTTAAAGTATCATACCAGTTCGCTCCATTCTTTTCGCTATCCATTGCCCGCGTCGATCAAAGTCGTTGAAATTTGTGGGAACCGGACACGCGGGGACGGTTGCTCTCGCACGAGATCGAAGGTTTAATGATGCTGATGATGCAATCGCAGGCAGGATGCCTACGCCACTTCCTCTTCGTTGAACGCGGTATTGGCGGTAAACGAGAGTTCTACCAACATGCGGCGCGTCCGATTTCCTGACTTGGAGCCACAACTGATGAACCAGATCACTGCTAGATTGTTGATTGCGCTGGTGACGACGATCGCGCTGTTGTCGTCTCGCGGCGCTGCCGCCGAACCGCTGTTGGCTGGTGTCGCCCGGATCGATATCACCAATCGACAGGGCCGAGTTAACGACCCGTCATATGCCAAGGCTCTGGTGCTGCGGCAAGGTGATGTGACGGTCGTGCTGGTGACTGTCGACGCGGTGGCCATCGGTGGAATCGGCAACATCCGCGACACGTTCTTGGGGTCCGTGCGGCAAGAGCTGGCGAAGGATCCGGGAATTCTACCCGCCAATTTGATCGTCAATGCCAGCCACTGCCACGGGAACGTGCGGAGCGATTCGGCCAAGTTAGTCGTGCAGATTGTGCGGGAAGCTGTCCAAAAGCTGACTCCGGTAAAAGTAGGCACTGGGACATCGCAGGAGAAGCGAATCAGCGAGAACCGGCGAGTAACCCTCAAAGACGGCAGCCAGGTCGATTTGCGGCGAGCGTACTCACTGGCTTGGGATAAGGAGATCGCCTCCATAGGTCCGATTGACCCGCAGGTCGGCTTGCTGCGCCTTGATCGCGAGGACGGCCGCCCGCTGGCGGTCCTTTACAATTTCGCGTGCCATCCGATCATGAACCCGCCAAGCAAAGGCACTTCGGCGGACTTCCCGGCATACGCGTCCGCGTTGCTCGAAAACGCCTTGGGCGACGGAGTTATGGCGTTTTTCGTGCAGGGGTGCGGCGGCGACATCAATCCCGTGCGATACAAAGAGGTTCAGCGCGCTCCCGATGCCGAGCCGTTGGGCAACCTCCTGGGCGCAAGTGTGCTCGACGGACTGCGAAAGGTTGCGACGGCCACCGGAGGAAAACTGTCCGTGAAACATCAGGTAGTCTCGATCCCGCGCGCCGCCGACTTCGAGCGACGGATCGGAGCACTGGAAGCCGAGCGCCTACGAATTGTTCAATCGCTGCGAAGCACCAACATAAACTTCAAATCGTTTCTGCCGCTCTTGATCCAGCAGCGGCTCGATCCAGAGTTTCCCGCAGTTCATCGCCAAGGATACTTGCACGATCGTAAGATCGAGCGCGACGAACTCGATCGGCAAGACGTTACGAACCGTTCTGAAGTGGAAGCGTATTTGGCGAACATCCAGATCATGGAGCAGCTAACCCGGCTGAACACGAACCTGGCGCTGCTCAAGAAGAATAAAGCGATGACCGATGCCGCGGCCGTCCGCACGCTCGACGTAGAGATGTGCGCGCTGCGCGTTGGGGATTTCAAACTGGTGACGTTTCCCGGCGAAGTGACCGTGGAGGTCGGACTAAACATCAAGCAGGCGGTGCAGGATCCTCACGCCTTTGTCGCCGGCTACACCAACGGGTATATTTTCTACACACCGACCGTCCAGCAACGGAACAACACTGGCTACGCGCAGGAGGACTGCGACTGCATTGTCGCCCCGGAATGGCAAAAGATCTTCGAAACAAACGCACTGGAAATGCTGCGCGGGCTGTAACTCGCTTTTTATTCGAGCCACTCGTACGCGCGAGCTATGGACGGCCCGCGCAATTGCCAAAGAATGAATTCTTTCGCCACGTTCCATCTGACATTTTTGGTTTCACTAAGCATCGTGCGGTTTTCTATTGTTGTCTTTCGCTCCGCGAAAGAGCGATGTAACGCTACATTCGCGGAGCGAAAGGCGACACTCATTTTTCGCCCGATGCCCCATCCTCGTCCTCGGCAGTGGTCCATGAGGCAAGTCCGCTATCTGATCGACGAAAGCGTGCGGCAGTCGGTGGTTGCGGCGTTGCGCCGTATCGAGCTAGCCATCGACGTGTGGCGGGTAGGACAGTCTAGCATGCCTCCGTTTGGATCGACGGACCGTGACATACTTGCTTTCTGTGAGCAACAGCAACGAGAGCTGGTCTCGCTCGACCGGGCTTCGATGCCAATTCATGTTGGCGCGCATATGGCATCAGGCGGACATACTTCACTCTTCCAACTTCACTCTTCATTACGTTCTTGCTGCGGGCGCTCGTGTAGTGCTAAAATGTGGCCATGAGTACGATCACTGAAATTGAAAACGCCATCGAAAAACTATCGGCAGCGCAGATGGAGCAGTTGGCGGAATGGCTGGAAAAGCTGCGTGTGAGACGGGCCACTCCCGCACGGGTTGAAGGCTGGCTAGAGCGCGCACGCGGGGCCGCGCTTCCCGGCGAGACGACGGCAAGAATAATGGCTCTGACACGCGGTGAGGAATGAATCTTTTCGACACCAACATCCTATTGGACATCGCTACGGCGGATCCGATATGGCTGGCTTGGTCTGAAATGCAGTTTCGCACTGCGGCAGCTCAGGGGCCAATTCTCATCAATCCGATCATCTATGCCGAACTCGCGCCGGCCTTCGCCAGCGCTGCGGAACTGGATCGATGGCTTGATCCGGACGTTTTTCAGCGGCTGCCTTTGCCTTACGCCGGTTTGGTTCAAAAACGGGCAACATTTTTGAACTTGATTCTTTGATTCAGTGTTTCGGCTAGAAGCGAATTAGCCTGTTGAAAACTTAAGATTGACACGGCATTTTCATCACGTTGGTTCAATGCGCAAAAAGAGGATAAGAGATTTGCGATGAGATTTTCCCCTTTGGCGTCCTACTAGCGGCTGGCCACCGTCATTTGATATTCCCCTTTGGCGTCCTTCGACCGAATCGAATCAGTTGTTTGTGCAGATCAGTTAGGACGCCAAAGGGGAAAAGCCAATGACGGTGGC
>SXGS01697715.1_pt1 | contig 17261 bp, 13 predicted proteins | sample 3174681 | NCBI WGS metagenome assembly SXGS01 (sample SAMN11356861, study PRJNA531348) | freshwater metagenome | isolation source: freshwater sample F1-80 | place: China: Fuxian Lake, Yuxi | collected 2017-12-25 | reverse complement strand
GTACAGGCAGTGGAATCAATTGCAGCGCGCAGCGGCTTTGGCGCCGTGCTTGGCACGGGCGTGCAGCGCATGAGCAAGCGCTTTGGGCCGGAGAGCACAGCTTTTGCGCTGACGGTGAAAGGCCAGGAGCTGCCCATGCACGAGCCGCGCCTCAAGCATGCGCTGGGCTTGGGGTATGCGGTTGCGCCTGTGGGCGCTGACCACATGATGAACATGCATGACACAGATTTCGCCTCTGCCGGCGAAGGCCTCAAGCGCGTCAACTCTGCGCTCACCGGACGCACCATCGGCCCGCTGCGCACCAGCGACTTAGGCGAGGACAAAATGCAGGTCTTCCATCACGAGCTGAACTGGATGCACTTTCAAGACTGCGCCGTCAACTGCCACTTCTACCCCTACACCTACACGCATCTGGCCGAGGCGCTCAGCGGCGTTACCGGCAGCCACTACGGCATTGCGGATGTGCTAGCCGTGGGCGCGCGCGCCCAAACTTTGGCGCGCCTGTTCAACCTGCGCGAGGGCTTCAGCGCAGACGATGACCGCCTGCCGCGGCGCGTGATGCGCGCATTTAAAAGCGGGCCGCTGCAAGGCGTTGAGATTTCTGAGGAAAGCTTCAACCTGGCGCGGCGCCGTTACTATGAACTGCTGGGCTGGGATGGCGAAAGTGGCGTGCCTGCTAGCAGCTGCCTGGCAAGCTTGCAGCTGCCCGACCTCGGCTTGCAGCTCTAACTACGCCACCTGGCCATCACAAACTCCAGCGCGATCAAACACTAACGCTGGGGCAGCGCCCGGCGCTATCCTGCGCTGCCACCCGCTCGCCCGCATGCACAGAAAATCCGCCCCTGTGCCCCCACCCCTGCATTACCCCAACCGTCTCGCTGCTCAGCAACCCGCCGCAGCACCCGCTGCCGCACTGCTGTCTGCACCCGCTCCACACATGCTTCATCCACCTCAGCCCTGCGAAACGCCAGCCCCTGCCGCCCCTGCCGCCCCTGCGCCACCACCCCGTCCAGCATGCACAAATGCAAATGCACGTGTGCGTTCAGCGTCGCGCCAAAAAGGATAGTGGTGGCGCCGGACGGTGGCGTGGCGGCTGTGGTGTGGTGCGTTCATATCGCGCGCTTGTAGACTGCGAGGTATCGCTCTGGTTTGAGCGCTCGAAGACTCCTGCGTGGGGGCTGGAGGGAGGACGGTCGGGGCTAGCGCCTGAGATTTTGATCGAGGGACCTGCCGAAACTATGAACAGCATTAAGCTTAAGGCGCACAATATCCTGGCTGGAACGGTGGTACGAACAGTAACCGGAGGGGGTGGCGGTTACGGCGTGTCGCTAGAGCGTGCCCTCGAGGCGGTACTTTCTGATGTTCGTGACTGCTATGTTTCAAGTGAGGGGGCGCGGCGAGATTACGGTGCAGTCATTGATCCGGAGGCACTGGCTGTGGACCAAGTGGCTACAGTTGAGCTTCGGAAGCTGAAAGCATTACACTAAGCTTCTTTTCTTTGTGTTATACGTATTTCTGGATTGGTTTCCCCAACAAACTCGGCTGGTTGGTGTATGCTTGAACAGGCACACTGTTCGTCAAGCACGCAGAATATCAACCCAATGTCGAGTATTTCTGATTTGGCAGTGCCAGCGAATGCTACTGATGCGACTCATTGATCGAAGTTGAAGCTCCACAAGACCAGCGCAGCCATTCGAAGCGAACATGATGTTTACTGGCTGGCTCAAGCATTAGGTTGGGAATGGCGCCATTTCCGGAAAGGATATTAGCATGCACGATAACGACATCCAAAAATTCATCGCCAGCGGCAAGACTGCTCTCGGGATCGAACTCGGTTCAACTCGGATCAAGGCAGTGCTGATTGGGGAGGATCATTCTCCGCTCGCTTCCGGAAGTCATGAATGGGAAAACAAATATGAGAACGGCATCTGGACGTATCCACTCGAAGACATTTGGGCGGGTTTGCAAGACAGTTTCCGCCAGTTTAGTCATGAAGTAGAGGAGAAATACCAGATTTCGCTCGATGTGGTTGGCGCGCTTGGCTTCAGTGGCATGATGCACGGCTACATGGCATTTGACAAAGATGGCAACCTGCTCGCCCCGTTCCGCACCTGGCGTAATACCATCACTGGGCAGGCCGCCGCAGAACTGACCCAATTGTTTGGCTTCAACATTCCCCAACGCTGGAGCATTGCCCATTTGTATCAGGCAATCCTTCGGCAAGAAGCTCACATCAAAGACATTCATCACATCACCACCCTCGCGGGCTACATTCACTGGAAATTGACCGGGCAGAAGGTGATGGGCGTGGGCGAAGCCTCGGGCATGTTCCCAATTGACAGTACGATCAACAACTACGATCGGCGCATGCTGGGGTTGTTCAATACACAACTCGCAGCCAAAAACATCGATTGGAGACTGGAAAACATTCTTCCCAAAGTTCTTCTAGCGGGCGATGCCGCCGGGTTGCTGACCACCGAAGGGGCCCGCTTACTCGACACGGGCGGCAAACTGCAAGGCGGTACTCCGCTCTGCCCTCCAGAAGGCGACGCAGGCACCGGCATGGTTGCTACCAACAGCGTGGCTGAGCGGACGGGAAACGTGTCTGCCGGGACTTCTGTCTTTGCGATGATCGTGTTGGAGAAAGCGCTCTCAAAACTGCATCCTGAGATCGACATTGTCACAACGCCTAGCGGTAAACCGGTGGCAATGGTGCACAGCAACAACTGCACTTCTGACCTGAATGCTTGGGTTGCGTTGTTCCACGAATTCTCACAAGCACTGGGGCTAGATTTAAGCCAGGCTAAACTGTTCGAAACGCTTTACCAGCAGGCTTTGAAAGCCGAGACCGATGGTGGCGGTATGCTGGCCTACAACTATATTTCGGGCGAGCACATCACCCGCCTCGAAGAGGGTCGCCCGCTTTTCGTCCGCACGCCCGGCAGCCGATTCACACTGGCAAATTTCATGCGCACGCACCTGTTCTCGGCACTCGGAGCGTTGAAGATTGGCATGGATATCCTGTTCGCGCAGGAAAATGTAAAACTCAACCAGCTTCTTGGGCATGGCGGATTTTTCAAGACCTCTGAAGTTGGCCAAAAAATGATGGCGGCGGCGATGAACGTGCCCGTTACAGTAATGGCAACTGCTGGCGAGGGCGGTGCGTGGGGTATGGCGCTCTTGGCAGCCTACAAACTTCGCAAAACCGAGGAGGAACCCCTCGAACTGTATCTCGCAGACAAGGTATTTGCTGGAAAAAAAGGGGCAACACTATCGCCCGATAAAGCTGATGTTGCGGGTTTCGCCGCCTTCATGATACGCTACCGGCTAGGGCTTGGGATTGAACGCGCTGCGGTGGCCGGAATGAGGGAATGACATATGTTAGAGCAACTGAAAGAACAGGTCTGTCAGGCGAATCTACTTCTTTCCGCGCACGGTCTGGTGACCTTTACCTGGGGTAATGTCTCGGGCATCGACCGGGAAAAGGAATTAGTGGTCATCAAACCCTCCGGCGTTTCTTACGATGATATGAGATCTGCTGATATGGTTGTCGTGGAGTTGGGCACAGGGAAGGTTGTCGAAGGCAAACTCAAGCCGTCTTCCGATACGCCGACCCATCGCGAGTTGTATCAGGCTTTTCCCAGCATCGGCGGGGTGGTACATACCCATAGCCGCTGGGCGACCAGTTTCGCTCAGGCCGGGTGTGGTCTCGCGGCACTCGGCACAACGCACGCTGATTACTTTTATGGCGAGATTCCCTGTACCCGCCGAATGACCCCTGCTGAAATCAATTGCGAGTACGAGAAGTCAACTGCGCTTGTGATCAAGGAAACCTTCCAAGGCAAGGATCCCGTGGCTATTCCTGCTGTGCTCGTTTATAGTCATGGCCCATTTGCTTGGGGCAAGGATGCGCTGGATGCTGTCCACAGTGCCGTGGTGGTGGAAGAAATCGCGTTCATGAATTTCCAAACCTTGTTGCTAAATCCCGGCTTACCGCCCATGCAGCAGGATTTGTTAGACAAGCACTATCGCAGAAAACATGGCGCAAACGCCTACTATGGACAGATCAAAAATATTACTAAGGAGTTGTAAGTATGATTGAGTTGAAGTAATACGAAATTTGGTTCGTAACCGGCAGCCAGCACCTCTATGGGCCGAAGACGCTAGACCAAGTTGCAGCGCACTCGCGCGAAATCGCCGGTGCGTTAGGCGTTTCGACCGTCATGCCATTCAAAGTGATATTCAGACCTGTTATGACCACTCCCGAGGCGATTAGCGAGCTGTGCCTCGAAGCTAATTCGACTAAGAACTGCATTGGCCTGATTGCCTGGATGCACACCTTCTCGCCCGCTAAGATGTGGATCGCCGGGTTGACCTCCCTCAAGAAACCATTCGCCCACTTGCACACCCAGTATAAACGCGAAATCCCCTGGGCTGAAATTGATATGAATTTCATGAATCTGAATCAGTCTGCGCACGGCGACCGCGAGTTTGGTTTTATCGGCTCCCGCTTGCGGTTGGAACGGATTGTGGTAGTTGGCTTCTGGCAGGAGGCGCAAGTCCAACTCGAACTGGGAATTTGGGCGCGCGCAGCCGCAGCCTGGGCCGACTGGCAGGGCGCAAAAGTGGCCCGCTTTGGCGACAATATGCGCGAGGTAGCTGTCACCGAGGGCGACAAGGTTCAGGCGCAGATCAAGTTTGGAAATTATGTATATGGCTATGGCGTGGGCGACTTAGTTACGGCGGTCAACGATGCCAGTAAGGCCGAAATCAGCCAAATGGTGCAGGCTTATCTCGATGAGTACGATGTTGTTCCGGCCCTGCGCCCCGGGGGCGAACGGCATGCTTCCTTGCTTGAAGGCGCAAAGATCGAAGTCGGGATGCGCAAGTTCCTCAGGGCGGGCAATATCAAGGCGTTTACCACCACCTTCGAGGCTTTGCACGGCCTTGCCCAACTGCCGGGCCTGGCGGTTCAACGACTGATGCGCGATGGCTACGGCTTTGGTGCGGAAGGCGACTGGAAGACCTCGGCCCTTGTCCGTGCCATGAAGGTTATGGCGGATGGACTGCCGGGTGGCGTCTCGTTTATGGAGGATTACACCTACCATTTCAGCTCCAGCGGCGATAAAGTGCTTGGCGCTCACATGCTCGAAATCTGCGAATCAATTGCCAAATCTGGCGCAAAGCCCAAACTGGATATCCAGCCGCTCTCGATCGGCGGCAAGGGCGACCCAGTGCGCTTGATCTTCGATGCCAACACTGGCCCGGCGATAGGAGCCTCGATTATGGATATGGGCCAGCGCTTTCGCATAGTAGCCAATGTAGTTGATGTGATTGTGACCGACGAGCCTTTGCCCAATCTGCCTGTGGCCCGCGCCCTATGGTTACCCCGCCCGAATTTGAAAACCGCCGCAGCAGCCTGGATCTACGCAGGCGGCGCGCATCATACCAGCTTTAGCTATGCTGTGACGGCTGAGCACTTAAGAGATTTCGCCGCAATTGCGGGTGTTGAGTACTTACTGATCGACGAAGAGACCGAGGTTGAGCGCTTCAAAGACAAGCTCCGCTGGAATGAGCTGTACTACTTTCTAAATAAGGGCATTTGTTAAATAAACTTCTAGACTGACCACAAGCTTTTGCTTGTGGTGAAATTGGATATTGCCTAGGTGGCACGGGGCTGGGGAGCAGCCTTGGCGGTACTTGTGGGGACAGTGGGGACACCAGAAGTGGTCATTGCTTTCTAAGCAATAGGATGGCATAAGCACCATCAATGTAGATAAGATTGATGCGGCCGAAGTCAAAGGGGACTACACCTATAGAACCGGCGCTGGTGCGGTGCTCGAGATGCCGGGCAGCTCGGCTCAGGCTTCTGAACAGGTTACTAAGAACGCCGCTATCCGTGGGCCGCTCTCTATGGCCGGCAGCTATGTGACGCCCATGGCTTGTGGACACCAGCCATGTCCGCAGGGTAACTTTGGCGGGGTCTTTCTGTTATGAACGCCGAGGGGGCAACCGCGAATTTCAGATAGTGTAGGATCCGTTCACCGTCAGAAAATCCAAACCCACTCCGGCCATAAGCCCCCCTCTACCACTGGATCACATTGCGGGCTTCCTTGCAAGGATCGCAGGGGACGATGAAAGCCGTGATATGTGGGTGTTGGTGCTGGTTCAACCGACAGTCCGGTAACGATCCGTTGTCACTCTCTGTTCGCGGCGAAAGTCTCTGGAGTGCCGATAATTCTGCGTTCAGACAACATGAGCCGCTCGCGTCAGACTGCGACAATCGGTAGAAGTATGTTTCGGGCGTAGACACCGTCGTCTAGGGTGAGTTTGTCAGGTTCGTGCATAGCGCGGGGACATTCATCCTCAACGATGATCCAGCCGCCGTAATCGGAATCGCGCAGGTAGGCTGTGATGCCGGGAAAGTCAATCACGCCGTCGCCCATGGCCGCCCACTCGCCATCGCTGCCCATATCCTTGTAGTGGACGTGATTGATCAGCGACCGGTAGCACTGGATGATTGCCAGCGGATCCATCCCGCCTGCGGCAATATGCCCGACATCCGGCGCATAACCGATCACAGAGTGGTCGAGGCCACTAAGGAAGAAGTCATAATCTTGCTCGGTGCGGACCACCGAACCCGCCGGTGAATTGGGGTGATAGCTACAAGCTATGCTCTTGTTGTGCGCCCGCTTCGCTATGGCGTTGACGCATTTGAGCAGATTCTCTTGACGCTCTCTGAGATTCGAGCGGTCCTGAGCCGGCATCTGTACTATCGCCAGCATTGTGCCGGGAAACTCCTGCAAGAATTTGATAGTCCTGTCTGCGTGGGCGCGTTCTGTGTCGGTTTCTAGGGGATGCAGCCAGTCCTCTACAAGCGTCAGCGCTGCCAGTTCGAGACCATTGGCGGCGAGAACCTTATGCATCAGGGCCGGGTCCCACAACCGTCCGAGAAACTGAGTTTCCGGCTCCAGGCCCACGTATTGCGCCTGGGAGGCAATCTGAATGATGTGTTCCAGTTTGTCCAGATATTTCTCACCGGACATCTGCCATGTATAAGTTTGGCATCCAATGCGAATTGTTACCATACCCGTACTCCCGATTAGTTTTCCCGCAAGAATGCGGTTGTCTTGCCGTTGAATTCAGCCAGCTTTTCCCAGTGATGCGCGTGGCCGGTTCTTTCCAGTACAAACAATTCTGACGCCGGGATCCTGTCGTGAATGGCTTTGGAAAAAGCATACGGGGTAAAGATGTCAGCATCGCCAACGGTGATAAGTGTCGGCACCTGAATCGCTTCTAGCCTAGCGAGCGCATCGTGGGTGATACAAGCGTCGCACTGGGCGTTGAAGGCGTGTTGCGGCATTGGGTTTGGATTGTCGCGCGCCTGCTGCTGACCCTGCCGAAGCTCGTCCAACTGTGCCGCCGTATGATCAACGGCAAAAATCCAGAGCTGCAGCAGTTCCATAAAATCGCCCGGGTCGGCAACCGCCCTCATTTTTTTGAAGTTCTCAAATACGATCTTGGTATAGGGATCACAGCGCGCCCACGTACTCACGAGTACCATGCGCTGGACTTTGCCTGGATGTTGCAAGGCCAGGCACTGGGCAATCGCGCCCCCCATCGAAATCCCAGCCACGTGAGCTTTTTCGATGCCGAGGGCATCCATCAAACCGGCGGTGTCGTCCGCCATCATAGCCGTTGTAAAGGGGCCTGGGGGTTTGTCAGAAAGACCTGCCCCCCGATTGTCCATCAGGATACAGCGGAAGTGTTTTTCGTAAGCTTGAGCGTGGAGTTCCCACACAGCGCCATCCGCGCCTAGTCCCATAATCAGGATGAGCGGTTCGCCTTGCCCCCGGTCCTCGTAATTGATGTTGATTCCATTGGCGCGCACCATTGGCATTTTGTCTTACCTCCACAAAGGATATTTGTTGACCGCTACCCTAGTTCAGCAACAAGATTTTTGATAAACGGCACGGCCTTGCGCCCGTCAACGTCGGTAGTGGGGCAAAAACAGAAGTCAACACACCACCACTCCATCGGCTCGATGATCGGCCTCATCGTCTGCAAAACCGCCTTGAAGTCGATATGGCCCTCGCCAAACGGTGTGTGCGTGCTGGTTTCATTGTTGTGCAAAGAGCCATCCGAATCGATTAGATGGAAATGTCCGATGTGTTCAGAGACCATCTGGGCGTAAGCAGCAACACCACCAGCCAGCGTCTCTTTTTCACCAGTCTGACGCGCGCCAACAACTGCGCCCATATAGGCGTGACTCGTGTCGAACAAAAGTTTGAAGTGGGAGTGATTGGTTGCTTCGACAATCGCTTTGACTTCGCTGGGTTTGTTCAACCAGAAACCCGGCTCGAATTCCCATACCAAAAGGACCCCAGCCTGCTTACACGCTTCGGCAGCGGTGCGCCATGTGTGCGCCAGATGCTCGAAGCGTCTTTGGTATTCATCTGCACTAAGAGTATCCGGCGGACTAACAGTGTCAACGCGCAGGACGCGAATGTCCATATTGCTGCAGAAAGCTAGGCATTTGTCGACAAGTGCCAGATAGTTGCTGGTAGGCACGACCGATGGCGGAACTGCGCGAAAGTCCGGCGCATAGCCGGAAATGCCCAGGGGAAGATCCGCAAGTTCAGCCTTTAATTCACGGCATTTGGCCGGTGTGGCATACACGTCTGGGTGGGGATGGGGATGAAACCCGTTGATCTCTACGCCGTCATATAAGGAATCGGCAGCCCAACGGATAAGCTTCGAGAACGACCAGGGGTTCTTCTCGAATGGGCCAAAGGAAAAGGCCCAGCTGCCAATTGATACATTTGGTTTCTTCATGGTGTTTGCTCCGTGTGACTCCGTTCCGCACCGGACAAGCTGACAAGCTGGCCGGGTTACATCATCCGTGTTCTAGAACCAAGGCAATCACCCATGGACGGCTTGCATAACGACGCACCAAACTGTTGCAGAGGGCGATGGACCAGTATCACCCAAGCATGCTGCTAGGCATTGCAACCTGCAAAGTGCGGCATGTTCAGATTAGTTGACGCAGGAACTGGAGCCCTTTGCGCCCCAATTCATCCTGGGATGTTTCAAAGGGCCGCCAGACCGCGGCCGCGCGTGCGATTGTCTTGATTTGGTTGGTAAAAGATTCGATCACTAGCGGGCCGTCATAGCCGATGTCGCGCAGCGCCTGGGCAACCTCGTCCCAGCGGATGTTGCCGGGACTGGGAGCACCCCGATCATTGCCACAGGCGTGTACATGACCGAGCCGGCTCCCGGCCGACCGGATGGCATCTCCAAGAGATTTTTCTTCGATGTTCATGTGGAAAGTGTCCAGAAGAACTTTGCAGGCAGGGCTGTCCACCCGATCCACAACTTCCACACATTGGGAAGCTAAATTTATGAAACTAGTTTCAAAACGATTCAGTGGTTCCACACAGAGTACAGCCCCCCTCTCTTTTGCATAGGCCGACAGGGAACGGAGCTGATTAACTAGCAAATCAATATCTCTCGCACGCTCATCCACCGACTGCTGCCAGAGCCGCCCAACAGCCGAATAGAGAGGCCCCCCAACGCTCGTTCCGCCCAGTGAGCGCACTGCGTCGATGCAATGGCGCACATAGGCCGCAGCGTTTTCGCGGATGGAAATATCCGGGTGAATCAGATCCCGATCCGGGCCAATCGCCACACATACATTGCAGCCCAACCCGTGCTCGGCAACGACTTTGCCGGCGTATTGATAATCAAGATCGTCCATTCCATCGATAGGGACCTCAATCCAATCGAAACCCATCTGCGCTATCTTCGGTACAAGCTCTACAAAGCTACTTGTGGTGACGGGCGCGATCCACACCCATGCAGTGATTCCAATCTTCATCAGCATACCCCTTTAAACAAACTTCTAATTTCCCGCAGGCTTGACAAAGGAGACACCAACCTCTTCTGCTTTCTGAAAAAGAAAATCTCGGGCCAGTGGCAGCTGTTCCGCGTTCAGGTGTTCAAGCATCAGCGGAATATCCTCGTCTAACTGAGCCAGTGCGGTCAAGTAGACCCCATAGGAAAGCTCGCCGTTACCTGTATAGGTCTCACCAATATGGTACGGGTACTTGTCGGCTGTTATGACGTCCTTCGAATGGCAACTAACGATATGTGGGCCAAGTTTGGCGAAGCACTCCTTCACAAACGCGCCGTTTTCATAGAGTAGCTTGGGGCTGGAAACAATATTGATCGGGTCCAGATGCACGCCAAAACCCTTGCGCCCGATTGCCTTAATCAGACGCAGATATACATCGGGGTCATCTGGGAAGACGTATTTCTCTGTTTCCATCACAAGTTTTGCCCGAGTTGGCTGCACCTGATCCACAATCTTTTGTACAGCTTTTACAGTCTCATCAAAGGCACGTTGGCTGAAGTTCTCCGGGTTTGGCTGGCCCCAACCGCCGGTCTGGTACGAGCCACCATGAATCACACAACAACGCACCCCTGTCTCATCGGCATAGGCAAGCTGTTTGCAGATTTCGTCAATGTTTTTTTGGCGCAGGGCAGGGTCTATTTCCAGAATATTAATTCCATAGGCGCCAAGCTCCGAGATCTGAATGTTCGCTTCTGCATACGCGGCACACAGCTCATCCCGCTTCCCTTTATCATCCATGCGCCTCGTATACGCGGCCGAGAATCCGTGCTTGCGGTGCGCATTCACAAGCTGCTGTGGATCTTCAGACGTGCTAAAAACCGGACCGCCTAGTCTCATTTTGCAATCTCCATATAGATTGGTTAAGCCTAATTCGCGCTTAGCCCCAAGGATTGATGACCACTTTTGCGCATTCGCCAGAAAGCTGAAGAGCCCAAGCATCTTGGATTTGATCGATAGGAAAGGTATGGCTGATGAGGGGATCAAGCTTCGGCCCCAGGTCAGCAATCATTGCCATCATTTGATGGGTGTCTGCCATGTTGTAGTGCCATCTCCCAATCAGCACCAGCCCTTTGCGAATCATATCCGGGCTGATCCGCAGCGGGGTATCAGCACCGGATTCACCAATGAAGGAAACCTGTCCCTTGCGCCGCGTAGCATCGATGCACAGGCGATGCGCACCCACGACCCCCGAACAATCCGCGGCCTTATCGACACCACGGCCATTCTTGGTGAGCGCAAGAATTTGCTGCAAGGCATCGTCATCAGTCGGATCAATCACCGCCTCTGCACCGAGTTCTAAGCCGCGCTGAGCTCGCCACTTGTTGAATTCCACTCCAATTACCCGTGCGCCGCGATAGCGGGCATTCACGATGCCGCCCAGACCCACAGCCCCCAATCCAGTGACCAAAACCGTGTCGTACCTGTCAACTTGCATTTGCTGAAAGGCACCAAAGGTGGGGCCAAGCCCACAGCACGCCATGCCCGCATGCTCATAAGACACGCCGTCGGGAATTGGCACAAGCAGCCAATCTTGCTTGACTAGATATTGCGCCATTGTGGCGCTGCCGTTTCGGGACCCGTGTAAGGCTGCGAAATCCACCGTGTCCTCGCAATGTATATATTCGCCCGCCAGGCAGTAAACGCACTTCCCACATGGATTCTGCGGCATTACAACTACACGATCGCCCACTTTCACCTTGCCGGGCTGCGCGACCTCAACTACCTCTCCAGCCGCCTCATGGCCAAACTGGTCTTGATTTACGCCGGCAGCGAAAGCTTTGTACTCGGTACAAGCTGGGGCCGCATAGATTTTTACGACAACCCAATCTTCTTTCGCTTTAGGGACTGGGCTCTCAGCTACACCCGCTTGTTCTTTACCGGTCACGATAACGCGCTTCATAAGACACTCCTTGATAGCACTGTGCTAGATTTCAGTTTTTATCGACAGCAACAAAATAATTGTACACTATGAAGAGTTATGGCTCTGAAAAAAACCTTGCCAAGACGAAAAGTCGACCCAACTGTCCGCCGGTTAACCTGCCGAAAACAATAATTTCTTCGCGCTACCGCAACCTATACTTGCGACCGCAGTGCGACGTAAAACCCTTTCGACTCCGTATCTCTACATTGTAATGTTTCGGCATCAAGGGATTATCTTTGTACATCCACTTAAAGCTGCGTTGCCTTTTCCTTGACACCACTCAAGAAATCCATAATAATGAAAACTAGGTCACTAGGGGCTACCTACTCGCGACATGACAAAAAAGTTATTTCTGCGCTACTGGCAATTGTATTTACTTTTATTGTTGCCAATGCTGTATCTCTTCATCTTCAAATACATACCCATGCTCGGGGTACAGATCGCATTTAAGAATTACAATTTTATCGATGGGGTGTGGGGTAGCCCGTGGGTAGGCCTTAAGCACTTCGAAACATTTTTTTCTTCGCCCCGTTTCTTAACTATTGTTGGGAACACGGCAGCAATCAGTTTGCTCTCAATTGCGTTTGGTTTCCCAACTCCGATTATTCTGGCAATTTTCCTGAACGAAGTAAGGAATGGCATCTTTAAAAGCTCGGTTCAAATGGGAACCGCTATCCCTCATTTTATTTCCACAGTCGTAATGGCTGGCCTGATACTCGTGTTTCTAGAGCCCAGGGGATTAGTCGCTCGATACATGTACATTTTCGGGTTTGACGAGGAAGTGAATGTTATGGGCCTGGCAAACTTATTCAAGTACGTTTATGCTCTATCCGATATGTGGCAGCATATGGGCTACAACAGCATAATCTACCTGGCTGCACTGTCCAGCATCAACCCGGAATTATATGAAGCCGCCAAAGTCGATGGGGCCAATCTGGTCAGAAAGATTATTCATGTGGATTTGCCAGGCATAATGCCGGTGATTATTATTTTGTTTGTATTGAACACGGGCTCAATTTTAGACGTAAGTTTCGAGAAAGTATTCTTGCTGCAGAATAGTTTGAATTTACCGGGGTCTGAAGTTCTGCAAACTTTTGTGTATAAGGTCGGATTGGTGAATGCTAACTTTAGCTACTCTACCGCAGTTGGAGTTTTCAACTCAGTAGTTTCTTTTGCGGTACTCGTCGTGGTGAATTTCATCGTTAGAAGATATTCTGAGAATAGTCTGTGGTGAGTCAGCTATGGTAAAACGCGCATTTTCTGGTGCTTTGGAAGACAAAATCTTCATGTTGTTCGTCTATATAGTACTTTTGGTCTTGTTTGCAGTAATTGCTATTCCTATTCTTCATATCGTAAGTTCATCGTTTAGCGACCCGTACTTTGTGTTGCGCGGGCTAGTGTCGTTTTATCCGCGGGGAATATCGTTCGAAGGCTACAGCAAGATTTTTTCTGACGAGTCTTACGTCTTAGGTTTAATGAACTCTGTTTTTTACACAGTAGCTGGTACGTGCGTGCAGGTGACAATGACAGTGCTATGTGCCTACCCGTTATCCCGCCGATCGTTTTATGGCAAGACTGTGTTCACCTGGGTCGTAGTTCTGACCATGTTCTTTAGCGGGGGCCTTATTCCAACATATTTGGTGGTTAAGTCTCTTGGCTTACTCGATACTCGGTTTGCGATGATTATTCCGGGCGCAATGGCGGGATTTCAAGTGTTGGTGGCCCGCTCCTTTTTTCAATCAGCTATACCCGAGGAATTAGTTGAGGCAGCGGAATTGGATGGCGCTTCTCAGATTGCGATCTTTACTAAAATTGTTTTGCCACTGTCCGCACCGGTTCTTGCCATCCTAGGTGTAATTTATGCAGTTGGTAATTGGAACGGCTTTTTTGAGGCTATGATTTATCTTAATTCGACCTATTTATTTCCTTTGCAAATAATTCTCAGAAACATTTTGATAGTTAACCGGCCTTTGGCAGGCTATGACGCCGAAACAATGCAGCAGATGCAGCGCCTGACGGCCCTGCTGAAGTATGCACTTATTGTGGTCTCCAGCGTGCCGATATTATTGTTTTACCCGCTGATCCAAAAGTATTTCGCGAAGGGCCTAACAGTCGGATCATTAAAAGGTTAGAACTCGCCAGTGTAAGCTGCCTAGTTTCCGACTGGCGAGCTGCAGCTTCGTCAAAGTTTTTTTTAAATTACTGTTTACTAGACTTGCAAATTGCTGCATCGCGTGTTACAGTATTGGGTAGGTTCAAGTTTCTAGGAGGAAACTGTTTTGGGGATTGCAAGGTCAGCGTTTGGTGTTAGGTTTTGTACATATAAACTTTAGGAGATTACTGTAAACATGAAACGAATTGCGATTTGGATGGGTTGTGCGATCTTGGTGTTAGGTGCATGTGCGCCAGCACCAGCTGCGGAAGCACCAGCTGCGGAAGCACCGGCTGCGGAAGCACCGGCTGCGGAAGCACCGGCTGTGGAAGCACCGGCTGTGGAAGCACCGGCTGCGGAAGCACCGGCTGGTCCTCTTGTTCTGCCTATTTTCAGCTATCAAGGCACTTTTGCTCCTGATATGGATACAAATGAGATGACTTTGCTCGTCGAGAAAATGTTTAACCTCGACATTCAGTTCTCTTCCGTGGCTCGCGCTGACGTAATTGAGAAGCAGAATCTGCTGCTGGCAAGCGGAAACTATCCGCCCGTGATGCTCGGTCAATTTACTCAAAATGACCAGATAAAGTATGGGAGTGGTAAATTATTTATCCCTCTGAACGATTTGATTGAGAAATATGGGGATAACATCAAGGTGGCATTTGAAGAGTCGCCTTACTTGAAAACAGGTGCAACGGCGCCGGATGGCAATATCTACGTGTTGCCGGGTTTGGAGGAATGCTATCACTGTACCTTCGCTCAAAAACTGTATATCAATACTGAGTGGCTGAAGAAGCTAAACTTAGAGATGCCAACAACACCTGAGGAGCTCGAGACCGTACTGCTTGCCTTCAAGAAACAGGATCCTAATGGAAATGGCAAAGCAGATGAAATCCCGCTGTCTGGTGCCGCTAACTGGTGGCACGCTGAGCCGCACGGTTACTTAATGAATGCATTCATTTATAATGACGAAGAGAAGTACTTGAATGTAAAGGATGGTGTTGTATTTTCAAATGCTAGCACCCCCGAGTGGAAGGCTGGCCTTGAGTATGTTACACGGCTATACGCTCAGGACCTAATTGATCCGGCTGCTTATACCCAGAATTATGATCAATTGTTGGTAATGGCAGAAAATCAGCCGGATAATCTTATGGGGTCTTTTACCGGGGGATGCTGCGTGCCCACACATGAAGTTGCAAATTCAAGATGGACAGAATATCAAGTAGTGCCGCCGCTGAAGGGCCCTGAGGGCGTGCAAAACGCTGCGTTTTTTGGTGAAACATGGGGCGGGATGGGTATTTTTGCCATTACTGACAAGGCAACTGCAGAGCAACAGATCGCTGCGATAAAGGTAATGGATTGGCTGTACTCCACCGAAGGATCGTTGACTGAGATGTACGGTCCGGAAGGGATCGGTTGGTCCAAGCCCAAGGAGGGTCAGATGGGGATCAGCGGTGATCCAGCGCTTTATGAAAGCGACGAAGTAGGCTCGCGGGATGATGGCCGCAAGAATATCAACTGGGGAACCGACCTCAAATATACCCCTGCGCGCCTCTTTAATGGTCGCTTCCAAAACCAGGATACAAAAGCGCCCGATGGCTTTGAAAGATATCTTGCGGTTGAGACCGACAAGATGGCTCCGTTCAAGCCGAAGGAGTACCTGCCTGATTTGCTTTGGTACAATCCGGACGATGCGCAAACGATTGCGCAAATGAAAACGGACTACATTGCATACATTAGGACCAATACGCTACAGTTTATTACCGGGCAGAAGAGTCTTGATAAAGACTGGGATGCCTACGTGGCGGGATTCGAGGGACTGGGTCTGGGTGAATATTTAGAACTTACCCAAGCAGCATACGATAACTACATCAAATAACGACTGTTGGTGTGTAATAAAAGGTCCGCCTTGGAAAAGGCGGACCTTTTTCATTTAACTGCTATTAAGGCTAGCCGCGCTACTATTTTTTATGTACTCGCCGTTGCCTCCGGTGCGGCCTTGCGCTGAGGCGAAGACGCGTGCAGCTGATAGCGATCTAGCCAGACTAATGAATTTGCATGCAAGGCCCTGATCACGCGTCACCCTGTGGCGTGCATAGCGGGTCGAATACTCCCAATGGAGGCAGAGTACGGCGCTCCGTTGTGTTTCAATAAAGCAGGTGGCAATAGCCTATGCGTGGGTATATTACCGCAACACGAGTGCCACTTCCAGTGAAAATTAGGTGGGTGTAGTTCAAGAGCCGACAGAGGGGGCTGGGTGTATTGGGCGGCGAGCGCTGCGCTATGCAAGCTGTCCGGATCAAGTTTTAGCCGGGGATCTCCACTCCTAATTTGATTAGATGCAGCATCTACCTCCAACAAATCGGCGGGCGGAGTGTGCGCTGCGTGTTAATTGATTTGAGGGGCAATTATTCTATTGCCACTTTTCACACTGGTTCTTACCATACCGGGCGTAATTTATGCGGCTGTTAAAAATTTGCCTTCATGCCGGGGTTGGCGCGACGAACTTACGATTATGCAGTTAGAGTTTGTAGTGCGAAGGCTTTACCCCCTTCGTAAACGCGAGAAAACCAAAGAAGGTGGGCTTAACGTATGGGAAATTCAAGCACTCCTGCACCTCTACATACTACACCTTATTTTTCCAAAAGTCAAGCACCACTTTGTGTAAGACTTAACCCCACATCATCTCTTGGCCATAGACCACTAATGTCACTTTATTTGGTAATTACTGCGGTCTGAGCCGCGTATCCAAAGCATTTTGCATTATTTATTCAATCCGGCATTGGCAGTCCTGAACATTCAGTGCGCTCTGTAAGCGGCTGCACCACAGCTGCCTATGCTCCGCCGCATGTTCCATTCCTCAGAGCAGAATTACCAACCCAATGAACCGAAACAAACGGACTGACGAGTCGAAATCGTCAACGAGGGACGAAAGCTAATAATCGGAGTGCAATGCACCCACATTAAATATTGCGGTCGGCAGATAACGCGGCTGGCGGCGATATTGGGTGGCCTGCTCAAAGGCATAAGCGTATTTGATCAAACTAGGTTCCTGCCAGGCTTTGGCGAAAAAGGAAATACCCACTGGCAAACCAAACACAAAGCCCGCCGGGACGGTAATATGCGGATATCCAGCCACCGCTGCTGGTGAGGTGCTTTCCATATCCCAATTGATCGCATCGCCGTTCGCCAGATCGATCAGCCACGCGGGTCCGCCCGAAGGGACGACGATCGCATCCAGTTTGTGTTTGCGCAGGGTCGCATCAATCCCGGCT
>SXGS01605870.1_pt1 | contig 17262 bp, 13 predicted proteins | sample 3174681 | NCBI WGS metagenome assembly SXGS01 (sample SAMN11356861, study PRJNA531348) | freshwater metagenome | isolation source: freshwater sample F1-80 | place: China: Fuxian Lake, Yuxi | collected 2017-12-25 | reverse complement strand
GGGGTAAGAGCCCACCGCTCGAAGAGTAATCAACGAGGCACGGAAAACCCCATCGGGTGCAAGGCCAAATAGGGAACCCAGGAGCGGCCCGCTCCACTCCCGTCCCAGTTTTGCGGCTGGCTTTTGAAGGCACGCTGGTTGCGAAAAGGAAGCTGCAAAACTGGGGCGGGAAGGTTCCGGGTATTGGCCGCTGAGACAAATGATCTTCTCCTGCGACCGTGCTTGCATGTGCGCAGCAGACAAAACTCGGCTTACAGCCCTTCCAAAATCATTTTTCCGATGAAGGTTAGACCCGCCGGCGATTCGGCCATCCGTGCCGGCAAGTTCAGCAAGCGACTTTCGAGAACAGCTCCGTGCAAACAATGCGCGCAGAGCCTTCAACGTCGTGACTTCGCTGCAACCAAAGGCTTCGAATGGCAGATTGACGAGAATTTGACTCAACATTTTCCTTGCTGCCTCGGAGCGCCCACCGGATAAACGCGTCATGCACATTTCCTCCCTCACAAAACGTTTCGCATTCACCGTAAGCACTGTGGCGCTGCTCGCCACGTCTGTCGCCGCGGCTGACAATCCTTTCCTCGGTCGCTGGGCCTTGACCATTCCCGGCGGTGGCGCTGGCTGGCTTGGCATCGCGGAAGAAGGCGGGCATCTCAAGGGTAGCATTCTTTGGGGTGGCGGCAGCGTGGTGCCTGTCGCCAGCACGAAGGTCGAGGGCGACACCCTCGTCGTCACACGCTTGAACGAGTCTCGTTCCAAGGATGCCGACGGCAAGACAGTGGTGAAGAAGTCCACCGAGACCATCAAGGCGAAGTTGGACGGCAACAACATGAAGCTCACCACTTCAAGCGTTGGCGACGCTGGGAAGACGACCGCGCGCCCCGCAGACTTCACCGGCAAGCGCATCCCGCCCGTGCCGCCCACACCCAACTTGGCGAAGTTGAAACTGGGCGATCCAGTCGCACTTTTTAACGGCAAGGATCTGTCCGGCTGGAAAACCATGGGCAAAGCTCCCAACGCTTGGAAAGTCGTGGATGGCATGTTGGTCAACGATGCCGTGCAGGAACCCGGCAAGCACAAGTCTTACGCGAACCTCCGCACCGAGCGTGAGTTCGAGGACTTCAACCTCAAGCTTGAATTCCGTGTGCCCAAAAAAGGCAACAGCGGCGTGTATCTGCGCGGAATTTATGAAGTGCAGGTGGAAGACTCATTCGGAAAGAAGAACGACACGCACAACTGTGGGGCTCTTTACAGCCGCATCCTGCCCACCGAGAACGTCTCCAAACCGGCGGGCGAATGGCAGACCTTCGACATCACGCTCGTGGATCGACATTTGACGGTGATTCACAACGGCAAGAAGACCATCGACAACCAGCCCGTGCTCGGCTGCACGGGCGGCGCGCTCTGGTCCGATGAATCCCGTCCGGGCCCCATTTACCTTCAAGGTGATCACGACAGCGTGGATTATCGAAACATCGTGCTGCGCCCGGTGGTGAAATGACGCGGCTCAACGGGACAGAGGCTGGCTCATGGCAGTCAGCGCGATTAGTTGAACTGTCCCTGTGGGTTTATTGCCAACGACTTCCGGTGTCTTGTCGCCTCCCCCGCCAGTTCATTGAACACACTGCGTATCCACGGCAGCGTATCCGCCAACGTGCCGTCGGAATCAAAGATGGCCAGGTGGTATTTCACAAAGCAATGCTCGTGGCAAACAACAGCGGAAACGGCTGTGCGGCGACGATTCGGTCAAGGCGTGGGTCGATGGTCATGTTCAATCGTTTCAAACTCCACGCGCAGGGCCGAAGGCCCGACAGATAATAGCCCAGGGCAAGCGAGACGAAGGCCGCGCCGCCCTGGGCTATTATCTGTCGGGCTTACAGCCCTTCGGTTCGGGACTTTGGCGTTCGGTAAGGCGGCGGTTCTTCATGCAGCGCGCCAGATTTCGACGCGGACGGCATCGGGCGAAGGGCGAGCGTGCGTTCATGCAGGGCATCCAGCATCGACAGCTTTTCCTCGATGGGTCGCGCGGCAAGTCGCTGGCGGAACGCGCGCTTGCTGGCGAGTATCTTTTCCAAGTCGAAGCTCATGGCATGTCACTCAGGAACTGTTGCACGAACGTCCCCCACGCGAACTCGAGTCCATGATTATCGATGATGCTTTGAAAGCGCGCGGAGTCGAGCGCACCGGCTTCGATAAACTGAAGCAGCCGGGCCTTGTCCTTGGCGTGGTCTGGAGCGCGATGGCGGCGAGATGTTCGGCGGTGAACGCCGGAGAATTCTTCGACGACTTCAACGGCTATGAGGTTCACCTTTATCAGATAATGGCGGAAAAATAACCGGCGAACCCAGCGTGTCGCAGGAGTCGCCAATTTCCCCACCTTGACCACGCGGATTTGGCGTGAGTAGGCTCGCCACATGAAAATCCTGATTTCGCGCGTCGTGCTTTTGGTTGCCCTGGTTTTGTCAGCTCCGGCATTTGCCCAGAATTCGGCGGCCGACGCGGCCAAGGCAGAAGCCTTCCTTGCGCAGGCTGAAAAAGAACTCGCCGCCCACTCGGTTATCGCCGGTCGGGCAACATGGATCAACAGCACGTATATCACCGAGGATACCGACGCGCTCGCCGCGGAATTCGGCGCGCGCGGCACGGAGATGAGCGTCCGGTTCGCCAAGGGCGCGGCAAAATTCGATGCCGTCAAGGGACTGCCTTTTGATGCCCGCAGGAAGCTCGATTTTCTAAAGCAGGGCATCATCCTGCCCGCGCCGGAGAAGCCTGGTGCCGCCGAGGAACTCAATGTCATCGCCACCCGCCTTCAGTCCCAGTACGGCAAGGGCAAGGGCACCCTCGAAGGAAAGTCGATCAATGGCTCCGACATCGAGGAGGCGATGGGCACCAGTCGCGATCCCGCCAGGCTCAAGGAGATGTGGGAGAGCTGGAACAACAATGTCGGCGCACCCATGCGAGAGGATTATGCGCGGCTGGTCACCATCGCCAACGAAGGCGCAAAGGAATTGGGTTTTAACGATGTCGGTGCGATGTGGCGGTCGGGCTATGACATGCCCGCCGACGACTTTGCCCGCGAGATGGACCGGTTCTGGATGCAGGTCAAGCCGCTCTACGACCAACTGCACTGCTTCGTGCGCGCGAAGCTGAACGAGCGTTACGGTTCCGGTGTGCAGCCGGCGACGGGTCCGATACGCGCCGATCTGCTCGGGAACATGTGGGCGCAGGAATGGGGCAACATTTACGATGTCGTGGCACCCAAGGGCGCGGGTGATGTCGGTTACGATCTCACGGAGCTGCTCGTGGCGAAGGGCTACGATGCCATCAAGATGGTGAAGGTGGGCGAGGGTTTCTACACTTCGCTCGGTTTGCCTGCGCTGCCCGGCACGTTTTGGGAGCGATCTCAGTTCACCAAGCCGCGCGATCGCGAGGTCGTCTGTCATGCATCCGCGTGGGACATCGACAACAAGGACGATCTCCGGATCAAGATGTGCATCAAGGTGAATGCCGATGATTTCGTGACGATCCACCATGAGTTGGGTCACAATTATTATCAGCGCGCCTACAACCAGCAGCCGTTTCTTTATCTAAACGGCGCACATGATGGATTTCATGAGGCGATCGGAGATTTCATAGCACTGTCGATCACTCCCGAGTATCTGGTGCAAATCGGGCTGCTTGATGCGTCCAAGGTGCCAAGCGCGGACAAGGACATCGGCCTGCTCCTGCGACAGGCGATGGACAAGGTGGCGTTCCTGCCTTTCGGTCTGTTGATGGACAAATGGCGCTGGGGCGTCTTCAGCGGAGCAACGAATCCCGATAAGTACCAGTCGGACTGGACTGCCTTGCGGCTGCGCTACCAGGGAATCGTACCTCCGGCAGAACGTCCGGCGACGGCCTTTGATCCTGGTGCCAAGTATCATATTCCGGGCAACACACCGTATGCCCGCTACTTTCTCGCGCGCATCCTTCAGTTCCAATTCTACAAGGCGGCAGCCGACCAGGTGGGATGGAAAGGTCCGCTGCACCGTTGTTCCTTCTATGGCGACAAAGCGGTCGGCGAACGCATTAACAAGATGCTCGCAATGGGCTCCTCCAAGCCCTGGCCCGACGCGCTGGAAGCTTTCACCGGCAGCCGCAAGATGGATGGCTCCGCAATGATCGCGTATTTCCAGCCACTCATGAAGTGGCTCGAAGATCAGAACAAAGGCCGCCAGTGCGGATGGTGAAATTCGTGTGCCTGGCGCGACCTGGCGCGAGGAAGAGATCAGCGGACGTTTCCCGCACGCAACGTTTCCAGTGGATAAAGCGTCTCGCGCCAGCGGATGCCGCCCTGGCGCAATGTCACGAAGGTCGAGTTGAACAGGGCGAAGAAGAACACGGGGAACATGAAAGGCACGAGGATCGCGCAGGGCCACGACCAGCCCAGCCGTCTCGCCATTATTCCCGCGGGCAGAATCAGCGAGAGTGGTGACAGAGCGGCGGCGAGTCCGGCTGTCGTTCCCGACAGCAGCCCGAGGACGAGGATGGCTGAGACGATGATCACGAACGCGCCTCCTGCCAGCACAAGCCAGAGCCGGTAATCCAGCGCTGCGAAATAATTCTTCTCCATGATCTTTATCATGCCCCAGACCGTCGTGCCCCAATGACATTCCACGTCGTCCACGCCGATAAAGGCTCGCGTCCGACTGTCTGAGCGGCGCAGAAGCAGGCCGAGCTTCATGTCATCCACCACGGTAAGGCGCAGCTTTTCGTAGCCGCCGCATTTTCGATAGGCCGTCGTGCGCACAAGATTGAATGCGCCGATGCCCATGAAAGACCGGCGCCGGTCACGATTCACTCCGGCGAACCAGCTCAGGAGGCTCGTGAGAAACAGGAGATACCACGCCCGCGCCCCCTGGCTTTCCATCACAGTCCCCGGCCCCAGCGTCACGTGATCGGCTCTGTCGCGTTCCGCCACGCAGATGGCCCGTGCGATGACGTCGGGCTTCAACCAGCAATCGGCATCGGTGAACAGAATCCAGTCGCCAGTGGCCGCGCTCGCCCCGATGTGGCAGGCGTGACATTTCCCAAGCCATCCCTCAGGCAGAGTGTTTATTCGATTCACCCGCAATCGCGTGTCCTCCTTTGCCAACCGCTGCAGGATTTCACTCGTGCGGTCGGTGGAGCGGTCGTCCACAATGATGAACTCGGTCTCCACCCCGCGTTGAGCGAGCAGGTGATGAATCGTTTGCTCAATCCGCGCTTCCTCGTCCCGGGCCGCGATGACCACGGAGCAACGGATGCGCGCCTCAGCCGGCGAAGGGAGTTGTTCCGCCGCATTCAACGCCTCCGACGTCGGCAATCGCCGTACCCAGCGCAGGTGCCTGAGCGCGGAAATTGTCCACGCCAGGAAAAGCGCCGTCGTTCCAAGGAAAGTGAGCGTCGTCCACATGGTCTGAGTCTGATCTTCCAAGCAAAAGGGCGGGTCGTTGCCGACCCGCCCATGCGATTACTTTGCCGCTGCCTCAACGGTCTGCGTTACGGCTTGATGGCGTCGTCCGCAGCGTCGAATGCGTGCTGCAAGGCCACCATATCCTCGCCCGGCTTGAGTGAATCCAGCACGGCCTGCTCGGCCTTGAGCTGTTCGGTCGAGTAATTCGCCGCCTTGATCGACAGACCGATCCGGCGTTCGGCCTTGTCAATTTTGATTACTCGCGCGGTGACCTCCTGCTCCAGCTTGAGCACGTTCTTGATCTTCTCCACGCGATCTTCGCTGATCTGGGAGATATGCACGAGACCATCGATGTCATGGAGCAGTCCAACGAAGGCGCCGAAGCTCGCCAGCTTGCTGACCTTGCCGGAAACCAGATCGCCCACCTTGTAATACTTGTCGATGTTGTTCCATGGATCTTCGCCAAGCTGTTTGACGCCGAGAGAAATCCGCTGGTTCGCCTTGTCGATTTCCAGCACGACCGCCTCGACTTCCTCGGCCCTCTTGAAGACCTCGGACGGGTGATTGATCTTACGCGTCCAGGAAACATCCGAGACATGCACCATGCCATCGAGGCCGTCCTCGAGTTCGACGAAGGCGCCGTAGCTGGTGAGATTGCGCACCTTGCCCTTGATGCGCGTGCCGGGCGGATACTTCTCCGAAACTTGATCCCAAGGATTGGTTTCGAGCTGGCGGATTCCGAGGGAGATCTTCTGCTCATCGCGGTTGATCCCGAGCACGATCGCTTCGATTTCCTGATCGGGCTTGAGAACATCGGAAGGCTTCGCGATGCGCTTGGTCCAGGACAATTCGGTGACGTGGATGAGTCCTTCGACTCCCGGTTCGAGTTCCACAAACGCGCCATAGTGCACGAGATTGACGATCTTGCCTTTGACCTTGGCGTTGATCGGGTACTTCGTCTCGATGTTGTCCCATGGATTGCTGAGTTTCTGTTTGAGACCCAGGCTGACGCGCTCCTTCTCCTTGTTGATGTCGAGCACGACGACGTCGATCTCCTGGCCGACCCTGAGGATCTCGGACGGATGACCGATGCGTCCCCATGACATGTCGGTGATGTGCAGCAGACCATCGAGACCGTTGAGGTCGATGAATGCGCCGAAGTCGGTGATGTTCTTGACCGTGCCCTTGCGGATGTCGCCGGGGGTCATCTCGGCGAGCAGCTTGGCGCGACGCTCGTTGCGTTCCTGCTCGATCAATTCGCGGCGGGAAAGAACCACGTTCTGGCGGTCCTGGTTGATCTTGACGACTTTGAAGTCGTAGGTGTTGCCAACGAACTGGGCGAGATTGCGGGGCGGCACCACGTCGATTTGAGACGCCGGCAGAAATGCTTCGACGCCGATATTCACGATCAGGCCTCCCTTGACCATCGCCTTCACCTTACCCCGGACAGTCACGCCTTCAGCGGCAATTTGGAGAATCTTGTCCCAGTTCTTCTTAAATTCAGCCTTTTCCTTCGAAAGGATCACCATGCCCTCGCGGTCTTCCAGCCGTTCGATGAGGACGTCCACTTCATCACCGATGCGGACGGCCTTGATGTCTTCAAATTCGGCGCCGGAGACAACACCTTCACTCTTGTAACCGATGTCCACCAGGACTTCCTTGGGACGGACTTCGATGACAATACCCTTGACGATTTCCCCCGCTGCAAAGCTGCGATCGCTCTGCTTCAGGGCTTCTTCCATTGTAAGCATACTAATAGAAACGGACTCTGCGTTTGTTGAGAAAACAGGAGGATCAAACAGGCGTTGCGGCCCGTCGAAACTCCATTGCCTAACGTACCGAACGTTGCTACGGGCAACGGAGGGTTGAAGGTTAGGTTACGACGTTAACTTCAATTTCTCAGCCTTGGTGAACCACCGCACACGCGGCGTTCGGGCATGGGTAACTTAGAAGTCATGACCCGCTTGGCAAGGTCGAATTTGCCCTTTCACGAGGAGCAAGAAAGGAGGGCGCATCACACCAGGGAGTTCGCGCGAAGTTTGCCAACGACGCCAGACTCGTCATACTCCGCCGCACATGGGCCTTAATCTTTCGCATCCTTGCAGCGGCTGTTCAGTTCAGGCGGTCTCACAGCACGTCACCGCAATCATGCGGCCAGACATCGGAGCGCTACGCCTTCTGTTCGTTTGGATTCAGCCAGGGTGATCTCCATGCCTGAACCCGTACCACCCTCCCTCGGGCGTCGCCTCGCGCCGTTGCTTGATGGCGGATTTTTCCGCCCTCTCACCCGGCCCTCAGCGGCCGTGTACATCGACTGCGCCGAACGGCTCGCGGAGGCGGGGGATGACGGCGGTCAAATCCCGCACGACGAGGCCCGTGTGTTGATTCGCGACGTGCTAGTGCAGCATCCCAACGTGCAACTGGACGAGGACGAAGGCGGGCAGTTCCGCGACTTGCACCAGCGCGCCAGCCAGTTCTTCAACAAGCTCATCGAAGTCCATTGGCTCGAACCGCGCCGGGTAAGTCTCGATGAACATTACGTGCTCATCGCCCCGGCGCTGCGACAGTTGCTCCGGCTGCTGGTGGAACTGGCTGAGAATCGTCCGGCCGAGTTGAAGGACTTCTCCGCCACGTTGCGCTCGCTCTGCAAGGATTTGCTGGCGGCGGATGACGACGGCAAGCCGGTATGCTTCGACCCCAATCGCCTTGGTCCCGAAGAAATGCGGCAGACCGTCAAAGACCTCCTCGCCCGCGCCCGCCGCGCTGGCGATCAGATGCACGCGGTTGAGACGCTCATTCTCCAGCACGCCACGGCGCAGCGCGTCAGCCAGTCCGCTCAGGAAACGCTCCAGCGGTTCCTCGTCGAGTTCCACGCGGGCGAACACATGCTCTGCTACGACGCCTTGCAGGAAGCCGGACTGCTCCCGCGATTGACCCAGGCGCGCAACGTCGCGCAGGAGGCGCTTTACGATCCGTTCACCAAGCAACGTCTCGCAGAAGGACTGGCGAAGCATCTCGAACTCGATGACACCGCCGCCTACGCCGAGGCGGAACGCTTGCTCGCTCAACTCGAACGTCAGTTGGCGGGCATCCCCGTCAAACAGCGGCTCATCGACGGGCGCATGGCCGAGTTCAGCCGGCTCTCGGCGGCGCGCTACAACTACCAGACCGAGATGCGCGGCCGGCGGCCTGAGCAGGTCAAAGCGTATCTCGACGAGGCCGCGCAGACGCACGCGGGCCAGACCTTCGCCGAGCTCGCGGCCCAGCCGGGCATGGAACTGCTCTCCCCGGTCGCAGAAGTGTTTTACGGCGCGGAATCGCTGTCGCGTCCGCGCCGGATGCGGACGCCGGTGAATCTCGGTTTCGAGCAGCCGCTGTCAGAAACCGACCCCGACGCCGCGCGCGAGGAAATCCGCCGGCGCAACCTGAACGTCCTCACACCGCAACGCGCCGCGCGGTTCGTCGAGCGGCATCTCCCGGCCAAAGGCGAGCGTCTCTCGACCGAGCATCTGCGCGTCAGCCTCGAAGACGACCTGTTGGATTTGCTCGCCGTGCTGGCCTTTGATCGCGGCCCGGCCAGCGGCTCGCAGCGACCCGTGCGTTGGCGGGTGCATCCGGCGCGGACGGACTTCGGCGTCGAGCCGGAGCGCATTCAACGCGACGCCGAGGCCGACCGACTGGTCGAGCGTTTCACCCTCGAAAGACTTTCCTGACATGGCACTTCCCTGGCCCACCTTTTCCACCTGGTCACGCATTCCCGAAGCCGACCGCGCGGCGATTTCAGACATCCTCTCGGAACTGCTCGCCCACGGCGCGCTCATCGGCGAGACCGGACGCGACCGCGAACTGTATCTGCTCGCGCGCGAATTCCACCGTGAACTCGCCGAGTATCTCGCGCCGTTGCAGCTCGAACTGCTGCCCGACCCGGACCGGCCCATCCTCCAACTGCGCCCCGTGCCCGGCGACTGCGCGTTGCTGGCGCGTTTCAACAAGGCCGAGACGCTGCTCGTGCTCACGCTCTGGCGCGTCTATCACGACGCGCGCATGGACAACGTGGTCGTCAGCGTGGTCGTCACGGCGAACAACCTTTGGGAGAAGCTGCGGCTGTTCTTCGAAAACGTCGCGCCGCCGACCGAGGCGCAATTGCGCGAGTTGCTCGGCAAGCTCCGTCAGCGTCGGCTCGTCCGCATCCAGTGGAGCGAAGACACCGCGCCCTTTGGCGAATCGCAAGTGGAAATTCTGCCCACGCTCGCGCGCGTGATTCCCTTCGAGAACGCCGCCGCGTGGGCGCAGCAGGCGGCGTTGTATCAGGCGACACCGGACGCGACGGAGCCAACCGCCGCAGCAGCCCGCACGGAGGAGGAAGCATGAGCCAGCGCATTTCGCTCACGCGCGTCATCGCCATTCACTGGTATGGCTTCCGACAGATCTTCGATGTGGACGACAACGTCCTCATCTCCGGCGCGTTCGGCACCGGCAAGTCGGCGCTGCTCGATCTGATTCAATACGTGCTGCTCGGCGGCGAGCGGCAGTTCAATCGCGCCGCCGCCGGCAATGCGCGCGGGCGCGACATCGTCAGCTACTGCCTGGGCGACACCAACCAGACGCGCAACGGCCAGCGTCACTTCCTCCGCCAAAGCGGCGTGACGCTCGTGGCACTGGAGTTCACGCGACCCAAAGAACGCGGCAAGGAACCGAAGCGAGAGACGTGGGGCATCCGCCTCGAATTCTCCAGCCCGGACGCCGCGCCCCGGACGACGCACTTCTGCGTGCCCGACCGGCTCGAATACGCCGCGCTCGCGCCCGACGGCAAGAACCTGCTCTCCGACGACGCCTTCCGCACCTGGCTCCGCCGCGAGTATGGCAACGACAGTTTGTTCGCCCGGCAGCGTGATTACCTGGAGGAGATGGCCGCGCCGCGTCACCTGAATTTCGATCCGGCGGCGTTTCACCGCACGTTCCCCAAGGCCATCGCCTTCGAGCCGGAGGAGAACGTCGAGAAGTTCATCCGCGAATTCGTCCTGGAGGAAAGCCCGCTGGACGTGCGCGACGTGAAGACGGCCCTGCGCGCCTACGAAGACACGCGCCAGCGACTAGAAAAACAGGAGGACGAAGCAGCGTTCCTCCAGCGCATCGGCGTGCAGCACGCGCTCTACGAATCTTCGCGCCGCGCCGAAGCGGTGCTGCGACACACGAACCACGCGCTGAAGCTGCTTCACGCGAATGAAGACCGGGAGCGCCACGCAGCGAAGTTGAAGAGGCTCACGGACGAGCACGCCGGAGATTTGCAACAACTGGCCAAGGCCACGGCGGACGAAACGAACGCGAAAGCGTTGCTCGATCAGGTTCGCTTTGAAATCGGCAAAGACCCGGACGCGGTGAAAATCGCGGCCCACGAGAGCGAGCGGAAGGAGTTGCAGACAAAAGTCACCGCGCTGCGGGACGCGCAACAGTCCGTTCGCAAACAGCTCGATGACCGGCACTATCGCTGGACGCACTGGCTCAAGCACGGCGCGGCGCTGTCGCTGGAGGGCTTGAAGGAAGCGCTGACGGTGGATGACCGATGGCTGGCTGAGTTGCGTTCAGGCACCGATGCCGAACGGCTCACCGCGATGCAGAAGCTGGGCGGGCGGTTCAATGAACTCTGGCTGGCCGTGGATCAACTGCTCCATCCGCTGCGCGCCGAAATCCAGTCCTCCGAGAAGCGGCTCCGTCAACTGGCCGAGGACTTGGAGAATCTTTCCAAGGGCCAGGCACCCGGTTCATTCCCACTCTTCGCCGCCGTCCGCCAAAAGCTCGGCAGCCGCGTCGAGCAACTGGGCCGGCTCATCGAGGTGAAGCCCGATGCAGAGCGCTGGTGGCCCGCGCTGGAATTGTTTCTCGGCCGCCAGCGCTGGGTGCTGGTTGTGAGTGACGCGGCGGATTATCGCGAGGCTCTCGACATCCTGCGCAAGACGACGCCGGGTCGCGACGCGGAGTCGCTGCTTCATCCTGCTGAGGTGCGCCAGTTGCGCAGCGGTGCGCGCGAGAACTCGCTCTTCAGCAAGGTCGAGGTGAAAAAACCCGTCGCCCGGGCCTATGTCGAGTATCTGCTCGGCGACGTGTTGTGCGTCGAGTCGGTGGATGAACTCGAACGCTGCGACGCCGATCGCGCCATCACGCCAGAGGGCGTCTTCAAGCAAGCGCCGCTGCGCCGACGCTTGAAGCCCGCCGCCTCCGTGGAACTCACGCTGGGTCGCGAGGGCCTGGAGCGAATGCGCGCCGCCAAGCTGAAGGAGCAGAACGAAACTCGCGTCCTTGGCGAAGCGCTGTCGCAGCGACTCACGGATGTGAAGACGTGGCTCGACACAGGGAAGAACGGCCGCCTGTCCGATTCCACTTTACCCGACCGCGCCGCTGAGTTGCCGCAATTGCCGGACTTGGACGCGAAGCTCGGTCGCATCCGCGAGACCATCGCGCTGCTGATGACGCCGGAACGCGAAGCGCGGCAGAAGCGGCTGGCGGAATTGGAGCAGCAACACACAGACGCGCTCTCGCGCACCGTCGTGCTGACCGAGAAGATGAACCGGTTTGAGCTGACCGTGCGCCCCGAGCGCGAGGCATTGGAACGCGCGGAGAACGACGCCAGGGCCGCGCGGCTGGACATGGAGACCAGTCGCGTCGAGTTGAGCCGCCGCTTCAGCGGCCTCCTCGAAGCCGAGTTGGAAGCTGCGCGCGACAAGCTGCACGTGGAGTTTCCGAAGTGGAACGAGTGCTTCGAGATGGTGCAAACCCGCGCCCATAGCGCCGGGGAAAAGGCCATCGAAGCCCGCGCGCAGCGAAATGGCGAACGCGAGCGTCTCGCCGGTTCGCGCGATGCGCTGGGTCACTTGCGTCACCCTGAGTATCAGCACGACTTCCCGACGGACGAGGACGGCAACGAACGCTGGTCGAATCGCCTGCAAGTCCTGGAGCAGATCGAACTCGGCAAATCGCGCCAGCTCGCCGCCGATTGCAAGGCCGCATGGGAACGCCGCTTGGAGGAAAGCGTCCTCAACGAACTGAACCGCCGCCTCACAGACGCACAAAACACCATCCGCCTGCTCGACCGTTACCTCAACCAGCCCGTTGGCAAGTTCCGCTACCGCATCAGCCAGCGGAAGGACACAGCGGGCTTTGGCGCGATGTGGCAGTTGCTCGGCTCCGGCTTGGAAATCACCGACCCGCTGCTCGGCGCGGAAGTCGAACGGGCGAAGCGTGAGTTGATGGACGCCATCCACGGCACCGACGGCAACAAGGACGCCCGCGCCCTGCGGCTCCTCGACTACCGCAATTACCACCACTACGACCTGGAGATGGTGCCCGCCGACCGGCCGGATGCGCCTCCGATCTCGCTCGGGCGCAGCGGACGCAACCTGAGCGGCGGCGAGAATCAGGCACCGTTCTTCATCTCGATGCTGGCGGCGTTCCGGCGCGTGTATGATCGCGGCGACCGAGGTTCCACCCGCTCGCAGCAACTCGGCCTGGTGGTGATGGACGAGGCGTTCTCGAAACTTTCCGGCGACGGCATCGAGGATTGCCTGGCGCTGGCGCGGAGTTTTCAGCTTCAGCTCATCATGGCCTTTCCTCCGGAGCGCCTCGGCGTGATGGTGCCGCACGCGCAGACCGTCGTGATGTGCCTCAAAGACGTGGAGCGCGACAAGGACGGCTACGTGACGCGCATCGCGAACACGCCGCTGCTCACCACGATGGCGGAGGCGATGGAAGCGTTGTCCTGAGCGATGAACCCCGCGCGCCTGCCGTTCGCCCGCGAGTTGTTCGCCCAATGGCAGCGCGCTCGCGGCGGACGCACGGAGCCGGCCACACGCCCGTTCTCACGCGGCTGGGAGGAACTGCTCGAAGACGCCGGGCTGCTGTCCGCCACCGAGCGCGCTGAGGCCGAGCGCGAAACCCGGGCGTTGGCGGCGGAAGGCTGGGTCGAACTCAAACCCGTCCGTTACAAGCCGCATCTGCTGGAACGCATCTCGATTCCCCTGGCCGACGAGGAGCGCTGGCGCGCGGCGTTCGGCTTCGTGCCGCCGTCGGATGACGAGGCGCGGTGCATTCGCGAATTCCCGTGGCATGCGCGGCTGGCGTTTCTGAGCGAGGCCCGGCTGAACATCTCTTTCACGGAACTGCGGCAGTTGCATGAGTTCCTCGCGACCGATGCGACGAAGCGCGACCTCGTGCCCATCAAGGAACGTTCCCTGCAAATCTTCGGCGACGAAAAGCGCCTCGATGCGCTGCTGACTTCAGCGCTGTTCCGTCCCGAACGCCTCGACCTCGAACGCGACCTGCGCTGTGAAGTCGTGGGCGAACCGCTCCCCTGGAAGCGCGGCCCTGCCGGCACCGGGCACCAACCCATCCTCGTTCTCGAAAACACCGCGACGTGGCATTCCTACTGCCGGTGGAACGTGGAACAGAAGCAGTTCAGCGCCGTGGTTTACGGCTGTGGCAATCGATTCGTGGATGGCGTGAGCTCGTTGGCCGACATCTTCGCCGAACTCGGCGGTGCGCGGCGGACTCTTTACTTTGGCGACCTCGACCGACGCGGACTGGAAATCCCACAAGAAGCATCCCGGCGCGCCATCGGTTTTGGTCTCCCCGCCATTGAGCCGCACCTGTGGAGCTACCTCCACCTGCTCGCGCTCGGCGAGGAACGTAGTCAGCAGTGGGACGAGGAGCCACCCTCAGCCGATTTGTGCAATTGGTTGGCCGCACTGGCCGCGCCTGCCTACGAGCTATTCAGCAAAAGACTGCGCCTCGCCCAGGAACACGTCGGCTGGGAATTTCTCCATAAGCAGAGTTTAGACGCTGGCTCGCATGCGCCCTCCTTGCAGCAGGACAGCAATGACATTTAGCCTGACTGCGCAGAGACAAGCACCAGGCACTCATCCTCACCGCCAACATCACTCTCCAGGACCGTCTCCTGGAGATTTCTGAACTGGCTGCTTACGACTGCTTGGCCACCGACGGTCACTGGCACAAACACCAGCGACAAGACCACGGTCAAGGCCTTTCTGGAGAAGGTGGAAAAGCAATACGGCAAAGCGCGGCGGATTTGGGTGATGGACCGTGGCATCCCGACCGAAGAAGTGCTCAAGGAAATGCGGGCGAACAATCCGCCCGTTCAGTATGTGGTGGGCACGCCCAAAGGCCGGTTGAGCGAATTGGAAGAAGCATTGCTGAACTTGCCGTGAGAGCAAGCCCGGCCCCAAGTTAAAGTCAAACTCCTGGCGGAGGAGGAAGAACTCTACGTGCTGGTGGAAAGCCAGGCGCGGGGGAGCAAGGAGCGGGCGATCCGGCGGCGCAAACTCAAAACGCTCTGGGCAAGATGCCAGGCGCAGTCAACATGTCGTTTCAGGACGGGCACTCCGAAACCGTGCGCCTGGAGAAGCTCTGGTCATTCTATTGGCACAAAGATTATGAGCCTCCGACAAAACGGCCTGGCCTGCAAAGATTCGGCCTGACTCGGGTCTTATGAAACGGCCCTTCGGGGGCTGGTCTGCTAACTGACTAAATCAACCGCCGCGTGTTTGATTCCCGCATCAAGCGTCGCGAACTTCAACCCATGCTTCGCGGCCAGATCAGCCAGATAGTGATCTGTTACCTGCTCAGACCGGTCTGGCCTGGAGTCCAGCGCGGGCAAATCACTGAGGATTTCTTTGATGGATTCGGACGAGATCGGCTGATCGGAAACGCCCACTGAGTAGCCAGCACCTTTCTCCACCTTTACCAGTGCCGGACGTGACGCGGTGTCGGGCGCCTGCGATATGCGGCGCAGGCTGATTTCGTCGGGGCTGATGATCTCCGGCTCATACAAATCACCCGGTGCGAGCACGGCGAGCTGGATTCGATGGGCCTCATCCACTTTGATCGCATTCACGCTCAAAAATCGCCCACGGCTTCAACCTTGGTTCAAGGGCAAGTTCGGCAGCTACATCACCCCCTGAAAGGAACAACTGCCATTGAACTCGTGTGAAGCAAGCCATGCCTTCCCGCACCCATACGGTCATCGAATGCCGAGTCGTCGGAGGATCCTTATTCCAGTTCGCGTTCAAGATGAGACTAACTCTGGCTATAAAAGTCCGGCTCCGATTGAATTTACGTGGTTTCGATAGCCTCATCTTGAACGCGAACTGGAATTACGCGAGGGTCGAGAATCGTTTCGAGTTGTCGATACTATTGACCCGTTCATGGTCGTTGGCGTCCGCTGCAAGCAAGCGGGCATGTTTTGGTCGGAGACCGGGGTGGAAAACGTCCTGGCGCTGCGTTGCATCGAGAGGAGCCGCCCGTGGGATCATTTCTGAAAATCCCGCGCGAGTGATCATATCGCCCGCAACGATGCCCTGGCCCTGGCCGCTTGAGATGAAGAATTTCAGCCTGCGCCCCTCTGCTGCTCTGCTGCTGCCGTTGAGAATTTTGTTCGACAACTGCCTGCGTTTGTGAAGATGGCATGCAAGATTTTTCAAGTGACTGTTTGACGCGGGAGAAATCCGTGAGATTATGGCCAGCTTGACGTTTTTCTAAATACGGGATCCAAACAAATGCAAAAATCAAAAACTCGAAAGTCACCTGTTAAACGCACAATAGACAATACGAGCAGCAATGGGCGCATTCCCCGTGCAGCCCGTTCTGATATCGAGATGCGGCCAGCCGGGTTGCTTGTCCACGGTGGCGGAAGGCTACACACCGTTCCTGAATCCTCGACCAGCATTACTCCTCTGGTGGGCGAAGCCATCAGCAGCACAAGCGGCGTGGATCTCACGGAAAAAATTCGCGAGTTATTGATCATTGCCAAGGAGCAAGGGCATCTGACAAGTGGTGACATTGAAGATACGTTGGTGGACAGCACCCTCGCCCCGGAGGATCTCGATCATATCTACGGCAAGCTGAGCAACCTGGGGGTGAAGATCGTGGACCAGGCCGAAGCTGACGGCGTCAAGGAGTCCGAACCGGAATCCGGGGCGGCGGAGGATGAGCCTCGTGCACGATTGGATATTCTCGATGATCCGGTTCGCATGTACATGCGGCAGATGGGGAAAGTGCCTCTGCTGACCCGCGAACAGGAAGTGGCCATCTGCAAACGAATCGAGGAGGCGGAGCTGGAGCAGAAACGAATTCTTTACCGTTTTGGTTTTACGGCCAAGGAGCACATCGCGCTAGCCGAGAAGCTGATTTCCGAACCTCCCAAGGAACGGTTTGACCGGGTCATCGTTGACAACCAGCTCGAGGGCCGCGAGCTGCATCTGAAGACCCTGCGAACTCTCGTCAAAAAGGTTCGTGAACTGGATCACCAGGTGGATGAAAAATACGCACTATGGCGGGATGCAGCCACATCTGGTTTGAAAACAAAGCGTTGGACCGAGTTTCAGGAGGCTGACCAAAAACTTCAGAACACTTTCTCCAAGTTTCATTACAAACCCTCCGTTCTCGAAGAGATGACGGCAGTGACGCAGAACATTCATGACAAGCTCCAGGGCAGTTGGACGCTTCTGACGCGGCTGGAATCAGGACGAAAGACCAAGGAAGAGCAGCTTATCCTCTCGGGCGAGCGACAAAAGATCCTGGCATTGGAGGCATTTGTCCGGCTCCCGCGAGAAGAGTTTCTCAAGGCCCACAAACAGTTGAGCAAGTGTGGAGCCGCGTGTGATGCCGCCCGTCGGGAAATGGCCGAGGCGAACTTGCGGCTGGTGATTTCCATCGCGAAAAAGTACGTCAACCGAGGACTGCCGTTTCTGGATCTCATTCAGGAAGGGAACATCGGACTGATGCGCGGGGTGGAAAAGTTCGAATACCGGCGCGGTTACAAG
>SXGS01166918.1_pt1 | contig 17263 bp, 14 predicted proteins | sample 3174681 | NCBI WGS metagenome assembly SXGS01 (sample SAMN11356861, study PRJNA531348) | freshwater metagenome | isolation source: freshwater sample F1-80 | place: China: Fuxian Lake, Yuxi | collected 2017-12-25 | reverse complement strand
GTCGGCATCGTGATCGACGACGCCATCGTCGTCCTCGAGAACATCCACCGCCACATCGTCGAGAAGGGCGAGAAGCCGTTTCCGGCGGCGATCAAGGCCACCCGCGAGATCGCCCCGGCGGTCATGGCCACCACCCTGTCGCTCCTGGCCGTGTTCCTGCCGGTCGCCTTCATGGGCGGCATCGTCGGCCGCTTCCTGAGCAGCTTCGGTCTGACCATGGCGTTCGCCATCGCGGTGTCGATGCTGGTGTCGTTCGCGCTCACTCCCATGATGGCGGCGCGGCTCTTGCCCTTGCCGCCGGCGCCGGGCGAGGAGATGAAGCGGTCGTGGCTCGAGCGCGCCATCGAGCGTTTGTACGGGCCGCTCGAGCGCGGCTACGGCCGCCTGCTCGACTTCCTGCTCCGCCACCGCTACATCGTCGTGATCGCCTCGATCCTGGTGTTGATCTCGGTGGTCCCGCTCGGCCAGCGGGCCGGCTTCGGCTTCCTGCCCGAGAACGACGAGGCTCAGTTCGAGATCTTCCTCAAGACCAAGGAGGGCACCAGCCTCGACGCCACCACGGTGCTGGCCGAGCGCCTGGCCCGTAACACCCGCAAGGTTCCGGAGGTGACCCACACCCTGGTCACGGTGGCCGACAACGAGCAGAAGGTCCAGAACGTCGCCAGCATCTACGTTCGCCTCTCCGACCCCGACAAGCGCTCGCGCGGGCAGGACGAGATCATGGACGACGTGCGCTAGCACGTGCTGGTCGATCTGCCGCCGGGCACGCGGGCCGCGGCCCAGCTCGTCAACGACTTCTCGCTCGGCGCCCAGCAGAACGCGATGGTCATGTACCTGATCAGCGGACCCGATCTCGATCGGCTCGCGCTCTACACCAACCGCGTCCTCGACAAGATGAAGACCGTCCCTGGCGTGGTCGACCTCGACTCGAGTCTACCCGAGCCGCTGCCGGAGCAGACCCTGAGGCCCGATCTCGACCGCGCCGCGGCCCTGGGCGTCGACCCCGCTGACATCACGTCGAGCCTGGCGCTGATGATCGGCGGCCTCGAGGGCTCGACCTACGAGGAGCGCGGAAGTCAGTACTCGGTGTTCCTGCGCGCCAGCGAGCGGTTCCGCCTCGACCCGAGTCTGCTCGGCATCATCACGGTGCCGTCACGCACGCTGGGGCAGGTGCCGCTGTCCGACGTGGTCACCACCGCCGACGGCACCGGTCCGTCGGCGGTCAGCCGCACCTTCCGGGCCAAGAGCGTGACCATCACGATGAACGTGGCACCCGGGTTCGGCCAGGGCGCCATCACCGCCGAGCTCGAGAAGGTCATCGCCGAGCTGAAGCTCCCGCCCGGCTACCAGGCCACGCCCTGGGGCCAGACCCGCGAGATGGAGCGCACCGGCCAGGCGTTCGCCTTCGCCTTCGCGTTGTCGTTCCTGTTCATGTACCTGGTGCTGGCGGCGCAGTTCGAGTCGTGGCTGCACCCGTTCACGATCATGCTGACCTTGCCGCTGACCCTGCCGTTCGCCCTGTTCTCGATCATCGCCTCGGGCAACCACCTCGACATCTTCTCGATGCTCGGGCTGCTGGTGCTGTTCGGCATGGTCAAGAAGAACGGCATCCTCCAGATCGACCACGCCAACCAGCTTCGCGCCCAGGGCATGCCGCGGCGGCAGGCCATCGTGCAGGCCGCCCGCGACCGCCTGCGCCCGATCCTGATGACGACTTTCGCGTTCGTGGCCGGCATGTTGCCGCTCATCCTCACCGAGGGCATCGGCTCGGGCTTTTCGCGCGCCATCGCCGGCGTGGTCGTGGGCGGCCAGACCCTGTCGCTGGCCCTCACCCTGGTCGCCATCCCGGTCTTCTACTCGATCGCCGACAGCATCTCGTTCTGGTTCATGAAGATGCTGCGCAGTATCTTCCGCCGCGAACAGAAGGTCGATCGCGGCGAAGGCGAGCTGGACGCGCCCGTCACCACCTGAGCCCGAGCCCGAGTCCGGCGCCGACGTGGTTGTCGCCGGCGGTGGCGCCGGTCGCACCCACGGTGAGCTCGGTGGCGAAGCGGCCGCCGAGCGGGATGGGGAAGGCGAGCTCGCCCTTCCAGCCCAGGCCGAGGTCGCCGTCGGTGGTGGTGGCGGTGCCCAGGCCCAGGCGCAGGTCGATGTGACGCAGGACCGCCAGCCGCGCCAGCGTGAACATCACCTGGATGAGCGACGAAGACTCGCCGCGACCGATCAGCTTGGCCTCGAGGCCGGCGGCGACGCGGCGGCTGATCCGCCGGTCGACGCCGAGGGCGACCTCGCCGTAGTTCTCGTCGGCCTCGCCGAGCCCGAGGCCGGCCGCCAGCGACAGGTGCAACGTGGTCCGGCGCGGCTCGTAGGTGCCGAACAGGCCGGTGGTGTCGATGCCGTCGACGTAGTACGAGTCCTCGAGCGAGCTGGCGCCGCTGAAGGAGGCGCCGTAGGCGTCGCCGACCGAGCCGGGCGCGACTCCGAGCGCGCCGCCGAAGGTGCGGCCGACCGGGATGCTCGACGTGTACTGGCCGCTGATCACGTTTCCGGCGGCCGGCGTGACCCCAGCCGGAAGCTCGACCGGGACGGCGACGGTGTCGGTAGGCAATCCTTCGGCGCGGGGGATATCGTCGATGGCGATGAACGCGGTCCACGGCGAAAGCAGCGCGTGCTCGAGCGCGACAGCCGTGACGTCGTTGACGATCTCCTGGTCCCACCGCATCGCCAGCCGGTCCATCTGCTCACCGATGCGCCGCCGTGCCCATAACCGGGCCAGGACGTCGCCGTCGCCCCCGCGATCGGGCAACACCACCGGGATGGTCAGCTCGAGGGTGCGGCCGGCGGCCTTGCCGGTGACCTTGACCGTGGCGCGGCCGCCTCGGCCGTAGCGCGCGGCCACCACCAGCGGCTGACCGGCGAACAGATCGGCGACGTCGCCGGGGGTGGCGTCCGTGACGTCGAGCCCGCCCCAGTCCACGCGCAGGTCGTGGAGCAGCGGCGCGTCGAGGCGGGCGTAGAACTTCTCGACCTGGGGCTCGGGCGCCTCCTGGAGCAGGAGGTACTGGGCCGCGCCCTTGCCGCTCCGGGCCAGGCCGTCGAGCAGGTGGCGGTTCACCGACGAGCCGACGCCGAACGAGAACAGGTGGGTGCGCTTGTCGAGGCGCGAGGAGACCGCCGCGAAGATCTCGTCCTCGTTGCCGATGTAGCCGTCGGTCATGAACACGATGAAGCGGTCGCGGCCGTCGGCGGGCGGGTCCGAGAGCGCGGCCTTGATGCCCTCGAGCATCTCGGTGCCGCCGCCGGCGTCGACGCCGTTGACGTACGACAGGCCGGCCCGCACGTTGTCGCGAGTGGCCGCCATCGAGCGGCCGTCCTCGAAGGCCGCAACGCTGGTCGAGAAGTTCATGATGCGGAAGCTGTCCTCGGGGCGGAGGTGCTCGAGGGCGTAGCGCATGCCCCGCTTGGCCAGGGCCAGCGGCTCGCCCGACATCGAGCCCGAGGTGTCGACGACGAACACCATCTCGCGCGCCGGCGCGCGGCCGGCGTCGAGCGGCGGTGGCTGTACGATCAGGGCGAGGTGACCGTGGCCGCTGCCCTTGTGGGCCAGCGTGGCCAGGGTCGGCGAGGCCACGGTCACCTTCCAGCGCAGGACGAAGTCGCGGTCGGCGACCATGTCCTTGTCGGCGAGGGCGATCTTGAAGTGATCAGCGGCGACCGAGGTGGTGGCGATGCGGTGGGTGGGGCTCTCGATGGTGGTGACGGGTAGCCCGGCGTCGACGTCGAGGTCGAGGGTGACGACGTTGCCGGTCAACTTGCCGGGGGGCGCGGCCTGGGGTGAGATGCGCGACGCGTCGGGGACGCGGTCGGTGTCGACCTGGACGCCGGTGCCCGACGACGGCGCGTCGATGGCCACGCCCGGGTTGTAGCGAGGGCCGACCACGGTGGGCAGGGCCAGCTCGTAGACGTCGCCATCGGGATCGAGCAGGACGTCGTAGGTGAGCGCGATCGCGATCGACTCGCCGGGCATCACGTTGGCGACCGACTGGGTGAAGACGTTGGGGCGCTCCTCCTCGAGCAGTGCCGCGGTCTTGCCCTCCTGGCGCGCGTCCTCGTAGGCGGCGCGGGCCTCCTCTCGCTTCTTGATGATGGCGCGGATCAGACGCGGGCCGATGCGCATGGTCATGGCGCCGACCGCGCCGTCCTCGTGGAGCGGGAACACATAGACCAGCTCGACCGGCTTGTCGGCGGGATTGCTGAAGGTCTGGGTGACCTGGACCTGGGCGATGGGCCCGCGGACCTCGACCCTCATGGCGCTGGACACCAGCGGCAGCTCGGTGCGGGTGTCGCCGTCGACGGCGAGCAACATCGGGCGCGGATCGTCGGCGGCGTGGGCGATGGATAGACGCGTGGCGAGCGCCATCACCGTGGTGATGGCGACGGCGAGTGAGCGGACCATGAGCTCCTCCTGCCGACTCGAAACGGCAAGGCTTGGCTCACGGTCTCTGACAGCCGCTGGCAGCTCAGGCTTCGAGTGTTAGCTCGAGCAGCTCGGAGGGTCGCGCCGGGTCGTCGGCATCGACCGTGGCCAGCACGCGATCGCGGGTCGGGAGCGCCACCAGCCCCTCGATCTTGGCCAGGAGCGGCGCGTTCTCCTCATCGACGATGCGGGTCCAGCGCGCCGCGCCGCCAGCGATCACGCCGATGGCGCTGCCGGCGACGGCACCGTCGTCGTACGCCGTGGTGGTGGCCTCGGCGGTGGCCGCGTACAGGAGCTCGTCGCCGCGGGCCTCGAGCTCGGTGAGGCGCAGCGGCGCGTCGCCGAGTCGGCCGAGCTCGATGACTCGCCAGGTGATCGCTGGCACCGGCGCGCGCGCGGGATCGTCGAGCAACGCCAGGAGCGCGGACAGCGGCAGCTCGGCGATCGCGTCGGCGGTGGGCACACCGTCGTCGCCGACGTCGCCGCCGCGGTTGCCGAGCACGAGGGTGTCGCCGCGCACGGTGGCGGCTTCGAGGTTGACGACGCCAGTGCCGAGGACGGGCTGGCGCAGCGCTGCGTACAGGCGCGGCAACGGCACGACGCGGACGCCGTCGCCGCTCGCGTGATCGACGTCGATGACCACGGCGGCGCGGCGCACCGCCAGCCCGCTGTCGGATCCGAACGCGATCAGCCGGTCGCCGGCGGCGATCACGCACTCGAGGTCGAGCTTGTCGGCCTTGTTGCCCCGGCCCTTGTCGAACTGGCGGCGTTCGCCGGGGGCGTGGGGCAGGGTGATGGCCTCGGTCTGGCCGGTAGCAGCGTCGATCAGGCCGGCGAAGCTGGCGTCGTCGGAGACCACGGCCAGGCGCCCGCGCCACCAGCACAGGCCGCTGGCCGCGCGCACGTGGCCGGGGCGATCGAGTGCGGCGTCAGCACCATCGCGGTGGTGGAGTGCGGCGCGGCGCACGACCCGCGCGCGCAGCCGCGCATCTTCCTCGGCATGCATCGGCCGCATGGTACCCTGTTCCGATGTCTCGCCTCGCTGTCCTCGCTGCGCTGGCCGCGCTCGTGGCGTCGGGGAGCGCGAGCGCCGACGAGCTGCACCCGGCTGCGGCGCCCGCCGAACAGGCACCGGGCCGCATCGCCGCCGATCTCGCGCGGGGCATCGACTACGTCGTCGTCGAGCCGTCGCCCCCGGTCTTCCACGCCGCGCCCGAGGTGCTCTACCTCAACCGCTGCGTCGGCGGGTGCAGCGCCTCGGCCGGCCGAGACGACGCCGTCGCCGATCGCTCGTCGATCCTGGGCCGCGACGGTACGCCGTCGTCGATCAGCCTGTCCCCGTTCATGCACGACGACGCGACCTGGGACGGCATGGTCGCCTGCGTGCGCGCGACCTACGCCATCTACGGGGTCTCGGTCGTCACCGAGCCGCCGGCCGGCGCCCACGTCGAGGTGATGGTCGCCGGCAGCGCCGCCGCGCTCGGCCTGCCCGGCAACACCCTCGGCATCGCGCCGCTGGCCAACGACTGCTCGGCGCTGGGCAGCGCCATCGCTTTCGCGTTCGCCAACGCTCACCAGACCGGGCCCGAGCTGGTGGCCGAGCTGTGCGCGACCACAGCCCACGAGGCCGGACACGTCTACGGGCTCGATCACGAGTTCGAGTGCAAGGATCCGATGACGTACCTGACCGGGTGCGGCGTGAAGGTCTTCCTCAACCGCACGGTGGAATGCGGCGAGTTCGACGCGCCGCGCACGTGCAAGTGCGCCGCCAAGCAGTCCTCGCACCTCAAGCTCTACGACGAGCTCGGGCCGGGGGCGCCGCCGGGCTCGCCTCCCATCACCATCCGCAGCCCGCAGCCGGGCGCCACCGTGTCGTCGACCTTCTCGGTGTTCGTCGAGGTCGATGGCCGGCCGGCCACGACCGTCGAGCTGTGGATCAACGGCGCCCCCATCAGCTCGCTGCCGGGCAAGCTGGTCGACGCACCCTACGAGCTGGTCACGCCCAGCAGCTTGTTCGACGGCGCGCTCGATCTCGAGGTCCGGGTCTACGACGATCTCGGCACACTCGGCACCGCCGCCATCACCGTGTTCAAGGGTGCGCCCTGCGTCAGCGCCGACACCTGTCCCGCTGGCTACAGCTGCGGCGACGGCCGCTGCGTCGCCCCGCCGGGCGAGGCCCAGGTCGGCGACGACTGCGCTGGCTCGGCCGAGTGCGCGAGCAAGGAGTGCGTCGCCCGCGGCGGCGAGGCCACCTGCACCCAGCCGTGCTGGCCCGCCACCGGCGGCTGCCCGGCGGGCCTGTCCTGCATCCAGGCCGACGACGAGCGTTTCGGTTGCTTCGTCTCCGACGCGGGCGGCTGCTGCAGCACGACGTCGGATCCGCGCGGATCGCTGGTGCTCAGCGCGATCATCCTGCTCTGCCTCCGTGCCCGTGCCCGTGCTCGCGCTCGTTCATCTCACGGGATCTGAGCGACGCAGCAGCCGTCGGTGCAGAACTGGCCGTTGAGGCAGTCGCTGTCGACGCCGCACTCGGTGGTGCCAGTCGGGCACTGGGTGGTGCACTCGTCGTCCTGCTGGCAGATGGGGCAGTTGACGGTGTCGGTGCAGATGTTCTCGAAGTTGCAGGTCGGCAAGAGCACGATGCGCACGCAGCCGTTGATGTCGCCGCAGCCGCCGGTCACGCCGCACACGGTGCAGCAGCCGAAGCAGTCGCACCCGGGGGGGACGGCGGGGGCGCAGTTGGCCACGCAGTCGTCGGCCACGTCGCAGGCCCCGCTGCTGAGCTGCTGCTGGCTGCACTCGTTGGGCGATCCGGAGGGGTACAGGCAGCACGTGTTGTAGCGGCAGCGATCGTCGCCGCCGCCGCTGTTGCCGTCGAAGAAGCAGTCCTGCCAGTTGGGATCGCGGTTGTCGCCGGGCTGGCCGGTGGCAAAGCTCGATTCGTCGTTGTCGCAGGCCGTGGTGCACTCGGGGTCGGCGAGGTCGATGGTGGTGTCGTTGTCGTTGTCGACGCCGTCGCTGCACTGCGACGTGCCGGTGATGCAGTCGCCGGGCGGCGTGATCGGCGCGTCGATGCCGCCGTCGCCGTCGTTGACGCCGCCGTCACCGTCGTTGACGCTGCCGTCACCGTCGTCGGTGCCACCGCCGTCGTCGCCGCCACAAGCGGTGAGGGCGAGTGCAGTGAGGAGTGCGAGGCAGAGCGAGAGCACGATACCGTCACGGCGCAGGCGCATGGGAGGCTCCTTCGTCGGGGGGCGACAGGCGGGTGATGAGGCGCGACGCGTCACCGGCATTGGCGCCGCGCGGGAACCGGTTCGTGTACTGGCGGGCCAGCGTGAGCGCCAGCGCGTGATCGCCGTCGCGATCGGCCAGGCGGGCCGCGGCGTAGAGCGCGTTGGCGGCCCAGGGACCGGCGCCGCGCGCGATCGTTCGGTAGGCGGCGAGCGCGGCAGCGGCGTCGCTGGGCTCGAGCGCCGCGGCGGCCTCGTACGCGGCGCGCGGATCCACAGCCGGCCGGACCACCCGTGGCGCCGGCTCGACGGCCGCGTCGGGCGCGGACCCGGGCTCGGGCTCGACAAGAGTTCGCGCAGCGGCGACATCGTCCGGGTTTGTGACCGTGGCTGAGCTTCGAGTCGCGGCCTCCCAACTGCGACTCGAATCCCACGAGCCACCGGCGAGCACGCGCTCGCGACGGCCATGGGCCACGACCTCGACCTCACCATGGGCGACATCGACACGAGCGGCGTCGCCGCTGCGCGTGACCGTGAAGCGGGTGCCGACGACGCGGATGTCGGCGGCACCGGCATGAACCACGAACGGAGGACGACCGCGGCGTGGTGCGACCGCGAACGTGGCGCTGCCGGCCTCGAGCACGATGTCGACGCCGCGGGTCGGCGTCCCGGCCAGCACCATCGTCGATTGCGGGGCGACGGTGATCTCGGCGTCACCGAAGCTCACCGTGGTCGGCGCGGTCGCGGTGGCGACGCGCGATGGCAGATCGTGCGTGGCGGGCGGGCGCGGCCACAAGAACACCAGCGCGAGCGCCGCCGCGGCGACGAGGCCGGCGCCGATCGCGTAGCGACCCCAGCGGCGTTCGATCGAAGGGCGCGGCGGCGTCGCGGTCGCAGGCTCGGCGGCGTCGAGCGCGGCCCACAGATCGCGTTCGACGCGGGCCCACGTGATGTCGGAGAGGACTTCGATGGCGGGTGGACCGAGTCGGCTCATGACTTCAAACCTCCCCTCCGGCAGCGTCGGTGAGGTCGGCGATGTACGCCGCCAGCACCGGATCACGGCCGGCCAATCGCGTGAGCTCCTTGCGCGCCCTCCACACCTGGGTCTTCACGGCCGACAGGCTGGACCCGGTCAGCTCGGCCACCTCCTGCAGCGGTCGCTCGTCGATGACGGCGAGGGCGAAGGCGACGCGCTGGGTGGGATCGATGCGATCGAGCGCGGCGTAGAGCCGGCGCGCGGCCTCGCGGGCCAGGGTCACTCGCTCGGCGTCGGGGGTCGTCGCCGGCAGCTCGACCGAGAGCTCGACGGTCGGAGGCTTGCGCGAGCGCAGGTTGCCGAGGGCGACGTGGGCGGCGATCGCGCACGACCAGGTGACCAGGCTCGAGCGCGCTTCGTAGCGCGGCATCGAGCGGAAGACCTCGAGGAAGGTCTCCTGGAGGACGTCCTCCATGTCCTGGTTGGAACCGAGGATGCGGAACAGGGTGTGGTGCACCGCCGCGCGGGCGAGCTGGAACAGGTCGCGCTGGGCATTGCGGTCGCCCTGGACGCAGCGAGCCGCAAGCTCGGCGTCCCGGCTACGTCCTGCCGGCGCGGGGGAGGTCACGGTGAGTTAGTGGCGAGTGGCCTAGAAAGGTCACCACCAAAGGCGCGGTCAGCGCAGGACCAGGCCGACACGGACCAGCCCGGCGGGCTCGATGTGGGCAGGTGTAATCAGCCGCACGTTGCGGTCCTGGAGTTCCTGGGCCCGGATTATTACCGTCGCACCTACCTCCGCGGACACCAGCAGCCACCCCCGGCGCCACTCGATGACGCCGGCGCCGTCCAGCCCGGGGGAGGTGGCGGTGGCGCTCAGCTCGCGGTCCACGGCGTCGGTGCCGGTGAAGGCGCTCCTCTGGAGGGTGAGTCCCAGTCGGGGCGCGACCGTGATCGATGGCGCCACGGTGAGGCCCCAGCGGGCGAACACTCCCGCCGAGACGGTCGAGAGGTCGCCGCTGAACATGCCGTCGCCGCTGGGGTGCGACGGTCCGAGCTCCACGCCGAGTGACACGTCGACCGGGCCTGTGCGGGCGCCGGCGCCCACCGCCAACCGTAGATCGGTGCGGCCGTCGTCACCGAGGTTGGTGCGGGCGCCGGTGGCAGCCTCGACCCGCAGGCGTGGGGCTGGCGCTGGCGCTCCTCGCCGCGCAGGCTGCGGCGCCGGTTCGGCGATGGTGTCGCCCACTGCGTCGAACGCGGCCGGGGCGCCGGCAGGGGGGGCGCCGAGGTGCATCCAGGTCTTGATCGAGAGCGCGAGCGCGGCGGCGCTGGCGTCGTCGAGCGGCATCGGCACGTCACGGCGTTCGCCATTGCCGGCCGAGGCGTCCCACAGCACCAGCTCGTCGTCGTCGCGCCACACCACGTAGCCAGCGCCCAGGCTCAGCGCCAGCTCGGCCGGCGTTCCCGAGGCCATCTCGATGACGATGATCTTGACCCGCCATGGCGCCAGCGAGGCGCGGACCGCCTCGTCGAGCTCGTCCGGCGGCGAGACCAGGACCAGGGTCTCGGTCGCCGCACTCTCGGCCGGAGCGTCGGCGCAAACCAGCACGAGCGCGAGCGTGGCGAGGAGGCGTCGCACGGTCACGTCGTATCGTACCGCGTTCGCCGGTTCGGGTTCATGTCCCTGCGACGGCGGCGAGGATGGTCGCGGCGTCACAGGGTTTGGTGAGCAGGCGCACGTCGCCGCGATCGATCAGCTCGTCGACCCGCGTTGACGAGGCGCCGCCGGTGATCAGTGTGAACCGGTTGCTGTATTCAGGCCTACGCGCGCAGAGCTGGATGTAGAGGTCGGCGCCGTTCAGCCCGGGCATGTTGACATCGCACAGCACGTGATCGAACGCCGGCCCTTCGATCATCTGGGCCAGCGCGTCCCGCGGCAGGATGAAGGTCTGGACCTCGTGCCGCGCCGAGATGAGCGCGGACAGCGAGCGCGCCACCAGGACATCGTCGTCGATCACCGCGATGCGCCGACGCGGGCATGGGCCGTCGGACGCCGGGGCCGGCGCCGCCGCCGTCGTCCGGCGCGCCACCGGCAGCCGCACCTCCATGCGGGTGCCGCGCCCGGGCCGCGACGCGGCGCTGATCGCCCCGCCGAGCTCGTCGACGATGCCCTTGCAGATGGTGAGGCCAAGCCCGGTGCTGGAGCCGCGCGGCTTGGTCGTGAACAACGGCTCGAAGACGCGGCCGAGGTCATGCTCGGCGATGCCCCGACCGTTGTCGGTGACAGCGACCACCACGTGGTCACCGTCCTCGGCGATCTCGATCTCGATGCGGTTGTCGGGCGCCGGGCCCTCGAATGCGTCGGCGGCGTTGAGCAAGAGGTTGACGAAGACCTGGCTGAGCCGCCCGGGGTTGGCGATCACCGGCGACACGTCGGCGGTCCGACGGACGACCTCGGCGCGCTCACCTAGCGCGACGCCCGCCAGCTTGAGCGAGGTGTCGACGACGTCGGTCACCGAGATCGACGAGGCCTCGTGATCGTGGCGCGCCACCGAGAGCAGGTCGCGCACGATGATCCGCACCCGTTCGCCGCCGTCGCGGGCGGCGGCGATGGTGTCGGCGAGGCGCTGTCGCGCGCTCGGGTCGGCGACCGCGCCGGGCACCAGCTCGGCCAGCCGCTCGAGGTGGAGCAGCATGTAGGTGAGCGGGTTGTTGACCTCGTGGGCGACGCTGGCGGCGAGCAAGCCGATCGCGGCCAGGCGATCGTTGCGCATGAGCTGGGCCTGCCAGCTCCGGCGCTCGCTGGTGTCGCGCCCGAACGACAGCACGCCCGGTCGCCCGTCGTACGTGATCGGCGTGGTCGAGATCTCCATGACCGCGATCGATCCGTCCTTGCGTCGTCCTCGGTACTCGCGCGGAGGCAGGGCCTCGCCCTGGAGGATCCGGCCCATCCGCTCCCCCATCGCCCGCGCCTCGTCGGCGTCGAGCAAGAGCTGCGACAGGGGCCGCGCCAGCAGCTCCTCGGCGGTGGAGAAGCCGAGCACGCGGGCGGCCGCCGGGTTGGCGTAGACGAAGCGGCCTCCGGCGATCACGGTGATGGAGTCGACCGATGCCTCGGCCAGGGTGCGGAAGCGCGCCTCCGACTCGCGCAGCGCCGAGGCGGCCTGCAGCCGTTCGCGGATGTCGCGCACGAAGGTGACCGTCACCGAGCCGTCGCCGAACGGCACGTTGGCCATCGAGGCCTCGACCGGGACCTGCTCGCCGGCCTTGTTCACGATCACGGTCTCGACCGAGGGCGGGAAGGCGCCACCGGCGGCGAAGCGGCGGTTCATCTCCTGCAATCGCTCGCGCTCGCCGGGAGGCACCAGCGCCGTGGGCACGATGGCGCGGATTTCTTCGGAGGTGTAGCCGGTCAGCTCGCAGAAGCGCGCGTTCGAGTAGATGCGCTCGAGCGTGGTGCCCTTGATGCGGATGATCGTGAGCCCCAGCCCGGCCTGCTCGATGGCGGCGAGCACGGTGGCAGAGAACTCGGGGGCAGAGACCGGAAGATCCACCTCGCCGCGAATCCTAACCCAAACCGCACGAGCCGATTCCGGGAGCGGCCGTCAAGCCGCGGCGCGCGAGTCGCCGTCGTCGAGATCGACGAAGTCGGCCTCCGTGGCGTCGCCGGGCAGGAGCTCGGGCACCGTGCCCAGCGCGGCGGCGATGGTCTCGCTGGAGAGCCGGGCCAGGACATCATCGGTCCGCTCGTCGGCGGCTCGCTCGCTGACCGCCAGCTCGATCAGCCGCTCGACCGCTTGCGGGAGGCGACGGGCCGGCACCTTGGCGACCAGGCGCGCGAAGCGGGCGCCATCGGCGAGGGTCCCGCCGCCGACGTGGAGCAGGTAGTGCGGCACCGCCTTGCCGCCGACCTTGCGCACGCCGCCTTGCAGGCCGATGCCGGCCACGTGGTGCTGGCCGCACGAGTTGGGGCAGCCCGAGATCTTGATCGACAGATCGGGAGCCTGCGCGACCAGATCGGCGCGAGCCGCCAGGAAGTCGCCGATCAGGCGGGCTGCGCCCCGCGACGTGGTCACGGCGAGCTGGCAGCTGGTCGCGCCCGGGCACGAGGTCACGTCGAGCACGCTGCCGGCGCCGGTGCGATCGAGGCCGGCCTCGACCAGCGCGGCGTGGACCAGGGGCAGGCGATCGGCGGCGACCCAGCGCAATAGCAGGTCCTGATCGTTGGTGGTCCGGGCCTCCCCGTCGCCGTGCGACTCGATCAGCGAGGCGACCGCGCGTAGCTGGGCGGCGCTCAGATCGCCCAGCGGCAGGCGCACGCGCACGGTGGCGAAGCCGGCCTGCTTCTGCGGGCGGGCGGTGTCGGCGGCCCAGGCCTCGAAGCCGGGCCGGGGCGTCGTGGCCAGCGGCAGGCGTGCGGGCAGGCGCGGCGGTGGCACCGGCGCGATCTGGTACGGGCGGCCGCCTTCGGCGCGGATGATCGCGCGCTGTTCGGCGTACAGCTCGCGTACCTGGTCGGCGCCGAGCTTCTCGACCACCCACTTGATGCGGGCCTTGGCCCGGTTGTCGCGGTTGCCGTGGTGGTGGAACACGCGCACCGTCGCCTCGGCCGCTTCGAGCAGCTCGGCGACGGGCACGAACTCCTCGAGCTCGATGGCAGAGCGGCGCAGCGTGCTCAGACCGCCGCCGGCGACGACCTTGAAGCCGGGCTGGCCGTCGCGGGTACGGGCGAGTAGCCCGAGGTCGTTGATGTAGGCCTGCGAGCAGTCGCGGCCGCAGCAACCGCCGATCGACGGCTTGAACTTGCGCGGCAGCTTCGACGACCACGGACCGCGCAGGAAGTGCCGGGTCAGGGCCTCGAGGTAGGGCGTGACGTCGAACGGCTCGTCGGCAGAGACGCCGGCGAATGGGCAGCACGTGAAGTTGCGCACCGAATCGCCGCACGCCTCGCGGGTGGTGATGCCACCCTCGGACAGGACGCGCAGGGCGTCCTCGACGTGCTCTGCGGGGACGAAGTGGAGCTGGAAGCACTGGCGGGTGGTGACGTGGGCGATGCCGCCGGCGTACCTCTCGGCGGCGTCGGCGACGGCCCGCAGCTGGCGGCCGCCGAGCACGCCGCCGGGGACCTTGGCGCGAATCATCGCCCGGCCGCCCTGCCGCTGCTCGTAGATGCCACGCAGGCGGCGGAACTTCTTCCAGTCGTCGCTGGTGATCGCACCCTGTTCGAACTGCTCGAGGGCGGCGACGAAGCCATCGACGTCGGCGAGGTCGGCGAAGTCGAGGCGATCGGGGTGAGGCGAGACCGGATCTTCGGAGATGGACATGGCAGCGGCTCCAGCGTGTGGCGATGGCGCGGGGCGTGGGAGTCAGGCGACGGCGACCGACGCGGTGATCGAAGGCGCGATCCGGGCGGCGACGCCGACCACGGCGCCGATGACGATCACGCCGGGCGACTCGGGATCGGGGCCGGCGGCAAGCGTGGCGAACGGTGCGGTGCCGAGCTCGGCCAGCGAGCCAGTCCACGCCGCCTGGTCGGGGTGTGAGGCGGAGAGCACCAGCGCGGCGGGCGTGGCCGGATCCCAGCCCCGCGCGATCAGGTGAGCGGCGAGGTCGCCGCGGCCGCGCACGCCCATCAGCACCACCAGCGTCGCCGCGCCGGGCGTGAGCCCGTCGACGATCGGGGCGTACGCCGAGGGCGCGTGGCCGCTGACCACGACGAAGCCGGCGGCCAGGCCGCGATGGGTGACCGGGATGCCGGCGAGGAGCGGGGCGGCGATGGCCGAGCTCAGGCCGGGCACGACCTCGAAGGCGACGCCGGCCGCGGCCAGCGCGAGCGCTTCCTCGCCGCCGCGCCCGAGCACGAACGGGTCGCCGCACTTGAGGCGGACCACGCGCTGGCCGCGACGGGCGGCGCGGATCATGAGGGCGTGGATGCCCTCCTGCGTGATCGAGTGGCGGCCGGCACGCTTGCCGACGAAGAAGCGGCGGGCGCGGGGCGCGAGCGCGAGCAACTCGGCGGGCACGAGCGCGTCGTTGAGCACGAGATCAGCGCGGGTCAGGCGATCGAGCGCGCGGCGGGTGAGCAGGTCGGGGTCGCCGGGGCCGGCTCCGACCAGCGAGACGAAGCCGGAAGCGAGTCCAGACGTGGAGGGCACGTTCATGACGGTTCTCCCTCGCGCGCGGCGGCGTTGCGCGCGGCGACCAGCGCGTCGAGCAGGTGGGCGCGGCGCAGCGCGATCGGGGTCTCGCTCTGCTTCCAGCGGGCGCGGTAGGCGCGGGCGATCTCGACCCAGGCATCGAGCTCCTCGGGAAGCGCGGCGTCGAGCGCCTCGCGCAGCAGGCCGGCCAGGGCCGGCGCGGTGCCACCGGTGGAGATGGCGACGGTGACGTCGCCGCGGCGGACCACCCCGCCCAAGAACGCCGACGCCGACGCCAGATCGTCGACGGCGTGGACGAACAGGTTGCGGTCTGCGGCGGCGGCGGCGACCGCGCGGTTGACCTCGGGCGTGGCGGCGGCGATCACGAAGCGCACGCCGTCGAGGTCTTCTTCGCAGAAGGGCCGCTCGACCACGGTCACTCCGTCGCGTCGGCAGCCGGCGCTGATCGCGGGCGCGACCACGGTCGGCCGGGCGCCGGCGGTGAGCAGGCCGTCGAGCTTGGCGGCGGCGACGGCGCCGCCGCCCACGACCAGTACCGGCGCGCCGTCGAGCAAGAGGAAGACCGGGTAGACGCGGGTCATCGGAAGTCCTTCGCCGTGGCTTCGCCGGGCTCGGCCGGCTCGGGGCGAGCGGAGGTCAGCGCGCCGACCGGAACCAGGGGTTCGTCGCTGACGTGGAGGCCGCACTCGGTCTTGACCGAGCCGCGCCAGCGGCCGTTGCGAGGATCCTCGCCGGCGACGACCGGCGAGGTGCAGGGCGCACACCCGATCGACGGATACCCCTGCTGGTGGAGCGGGTTGGTGGGGACGTCATGCAGATAGAGGTGGGCCCACACGTCGTCGTGGCTCCAGTGCGCGATCGGGTTGACCTTGATCAGGCCAGGACGGCGATCGCGCTCGACGACGCGGGCGCTGGCGCGCTCCGGCGTCTGGTCGCGGCGGATGCCGGTGACCCACGCCGCCAGGCCCTCGAGCGCGGCGGTCAGCGGCACCACCTTGCGCAGGTGGCAGCAACGGTGGGGCGCGCGCGTCCACAGCGCCGGGCCGTGCTCGGCGGCCTGCTCGTCGATCGACTGGGCCGGACGCACGCCGCGCACCTGGAGGCCGTACGTCGCCTCGACCTGGCGCCACAGCGCGTAGGTCTCGGGGAAGAAGACGCCGGTGTCGAGGGTGAAGACGTCGATCGGCAGGCGATGGCGCCCGATCAGATCGACCAGCACCAGATCCTCGGGGCCGAAGCTGCAGGCGAGGGCGAGGCGCGGGGCGAAGCGTGCCACCGCCCACTCGAGCGCGGCGACCGGGTCGCCACCCTCGAGCACCGCGGCCGCGCCGGCCAGGCCTTCGTCCGTCATAGTGGACATATGTCTACCACGACGGATGCGTGGAGTGTCAACATACAGGATGTATGTCTGTTATCGCGGACAACACAAGCGCGCGGAGATCCTCCTCTTTTCGGCTACGCCCGAGGAGGACTCATCACAAGACCAGAGTCACGCTCAGGGCGGCCTCGACGCTCAGTGGTCGCGCATGAGCCGCTCCAGCACCGCGTAGGTACGCGCGGTCGGGGCGATCCAGACCACGGCGAAGCCCTGGGGCTCGGCGCGCGACACCCGCACAACCTTGGCGTCTTGCACCGCATCGACCGCGCCGGCCGAGAGGTGAACACGCACGCGCTCGCCGAGCTCGACGTCGCCGTCGGGATGGAGCAAGAAGGCGCCGCCCAGCGAGAGGTTGTTGACGCTCGCGATCACGACCGCGTCGCCGCGCATCAACTCGACCTGGGCCAGCACGTCCCTGCGCTCGTGGACACGGCGCTCGGCGCCGGGCGGAGGCGGAGGAAAGGAGCTCACGGCGATCGATTCGACCACAAATGTCGATCGGCGAGGGGGCGCGCCGGGGTAATCCCGGGCTCAATCAGCCGCGTGTTCGCGGGTGGTCACGAAGCGAACGTCGGGCCAGTCCTGCTTGGCGCGGTTGAGCTGCCAGTCGTTGCGGGCGAGGAACACGGTGGCGCCGCCGTGATCGGTGGCGACGTTGTCGCGGTTGGCGTCGGCGAACTTCTTGACCATCTTGGGATCGTCGGCGTCGACCCAGCGGGCGCGCTCGAACGAAGTCCCCTCGAAGATCACGGGCAGCTCGTACTCGGTCCGGATGCGGTCGGCGAGCACGTCGAACTGGAGGCCACCGACGACGCCGACGATCCAGTCCGAGCCCAGCTCCATCTTGAAGGTCTGAGCCGCGCCCTCCTCCGCGAGCTGCTCGAGCGCGCGGCCGAGGTGCTTGGCCTTCATCGGATCGACCGGGCGCACCCGGCGCAACAGCTCGGGCGCGAACGACGGGATGCCGGTGAACCGCAGCACCTCGCCCTCGGTGAGCGCGTCGCCGATCCGCAGGCCGCCGTGGTTGGGCAGGCCGATGATGTC
>SXGS01015438.1_pt1 | contig 17271 bp, 12 predicted proteins | sample 3174681 | NCBI WGS metagenome assembly SXGS01 (sample SAMN11356861, study PRJNA531348) | freshwater metagenome | isolation source: freshwater sample F1-80 | place: China: Fuxian Lake, Yuxi | collected 2017-12-25 | reverse complement strand
GACGATGTCGAAGTCGAAGGGGAACGGCGTCGATCCGCTGGACCTGATCGACAAGTACGGCACCGACGCCGTGCGGTTCACCATCGCCAGCTTCGCCGGCGAGACCCAGGACGTCCGCCTCCCCGTCGGCTACGAATGCCCGCACTGCGGCCACGTCATCCCGCAAACGCTGGAGCACCAAAAAGCAGTCCCCGGCGGCGGAGCTAAACCGCGCGTCAAATGCGCGAAATGCAAACAGTCCGCGCAATACAGCAGCCCCTGGTTCGAACCCGATGCCGGCGAACCCGTCGCTCGCGTCGTCAGCGAACGCTTCGAGTACGGCCGTAACTTCTGCAACAAACTCTGGAACGCGGCCCGGTTCGCAATGCTGAATTTGGAGGGCTACACGCCAGGTGAAGTCCGTGGGATAGGCTTCCAGCCTGTCATCTCGACTGAGAACGTTCCGAATTCAAAGACAAACGACAGGCTGGAAGCCTATCCCACGGATCTCAAACTCGAAGACCAATGGATTCTCAGCCGCCTGTCGCACACCGCCGGCGAGGTCACGTCGATGCTCGGCCGCTACCGCTTCGATGAAGCGACGCGCATCCTGCGCGACTTCGTCTGGACCGAGTTCTGCGACTGGTATCTCGAAATGATCAAGCCGCGCCTGCGCGACGAAGCCTTGAGGCCCATTGCCCAGCGCGTACTGGTTTCCGTGCTGGACACGATCGTGCGATTGCTGCACCCGTTCGCGCCTTTCATCACCGAAGAGTTGTGGCAGCGACTCAATGAAATCGCTCCGGTGAGGGGAATAGGACTGATAGGACAGGATAGGACCGATAAGACTCATCAGTCGGCAGAGAAGCAAGCGGCGGGTTCTACTCTGACCACCGCGATCAACACCGAATCTCAAACCTCAACCCCATCGGTCCTATCAGTCCCATCCGTCCTATTTCCCAGTGTCATGACCGCCCCCTGGCCCGACGTCCCGACCTCGTGGCAAAACCGCGACCTCGAACGTCGCTTCTCGCGTCTGCAAGAAACGATCGTCGCCGTGCGGAACGTCCGCGCGCTCTACAACATCGCGTCGAGCACTCCGATCCAACTCCACATGCGCTGCAACGCCGACATCGCCTCCGAGATGCACGACGTCGCCGCGCAGTTCGAGAGCCTCTCGAAAGCCTTGCTCGCCGCCGCCGGAGCCGACGTGCAACCGCCAACCAATTCGCACAGTTGCAGTTTGACCGACGCCGAAGTCTTCGTCGCCTTGGACGGCCTCGTCGACGTCGCCGCCGAACGTGCCGCCGAACTCGAGCGAAAAGTCAAAGAACGAGACCGACTCCTCAAAGGGATCGACTCCAACGAAAAGAAGCTCGCCAACGAAGCCTTCGTCGCCAAAGCCCCAGCCGATGTCCTCCAACAAACCCGCGACATGCTGGAGAACTACAAGAAACAACTTGCGAGCCTCGAGGCGATCATCAAGGCGTTGGAGTGAGTCAAATCGCGTCGTTCGGATTGATCCGAGCCACTTGTCGGAGAGGGCACTGCTTCTATTACGGATTTCGCGATGAACGAACTACGCAAGATGTGGTCGGAGATTTGGGGCGATCAATTCCCCGGTTGGGCGTGGATCTATTTGTTTGCTGCCGCGATGGGCACGGGCGTGATTCAAAGTGGCCGGGCATTCTCAGGAGGCTTGGCCTCACTGATGCTGCTCCTTTCCGTTACGGCATTCGTGGCCGCGTATGCCTTGTTCAAGAGACGGCGCTGGGGCGGGTTGTACGGTGGGCTGTACTTGGCTGTGGTTGAGTTTGAAAGCATTCGGTGGTTGTTTGTTTTGGAACGAAAGTGGTCCACGTATCTCGGTCCAATCGTCGTCGCGTATGCCATCTGGGCGGTGATTCGAGACATGCGAAAGTGGTCGATTCAAGAGCAAGAGGCCGGTGACTCCAATGACCAGTCCTCACCCATGATCTCGCTGGTCTTGCTACTGAAAGAGCCGCAGCAACTGGATGCCACCATCTTGGCGAAGGTCGCCTCGAAGGCGTGGGATGCGGAGGTCAAAACGATCGACGAGTCCGGTGACGACGACTCAAACCACTCCTTCGTTGGTGGTGACTCGCCGCATTTCATCTGCTCGCACGGCGGCGGCTTCTTTGCCATTCACAATCTCGATCAACCGTACTTCGAGGACGTCGAGCACATCGCCAATGCCGTTCCAGAACTACGGCGTCAAAAGGCGATCCGAGAACACACCGCCTGGGTCTCTTGCGATCTGATTCGTTGGCTTGAGCCAGGGGATGGACTCAGTCAGGCGTACCGACTGATCGCGCGGTTGTTGTGCGAACTGCTGGACGACAATTGTTTGGCGATCATTGACCCCGAAGCTCAGCAAGTCTTTCTGAATGACCCTGAAACGGAATCCAAGCTACGCAGCGACGATCCGCGAGCCGCGCTGCAAGAGTCGTATTACGTTCCGGTCATAGCAGTGGCCCCCGACGACCCGCGAATGCTGGCGGCTGTGGCCGAAGCCAGAAGTCGCTTTGAGGAATTCGTCACCGCGTTTGAGCAGCGAGAAGAGTCCGGCAACGAATTATTCCTCAAAGCACCGTTCTCGGAAAATGACGTGACCGAGTTCATGTGGCTCAAAGTTGAGGCGATCGAAAACGGAGTGGTCTTCGGAACCTTGGGGAACGACCCCAACGACATTCCGTCGTTGTGTGAAGGATCAAGAGTGACCACCAAGGCCAGTGAACTCAACGATTGGATCATTCAACCTCCGAGCGGCGATTTCATCGGCGGATTCACGATTCACGTCTTGTCCGGGCAAGCCGAAGAGCAAAACGACGAAAGCGGCCCCAGCAAGTAGCAGGAGAACGGTGGTATCGGATGGCACAGCTTGTTTCAAGCTGTGTGCGTAGAATCGGCAACAAGAAGAAGACCTCGATTCACCGTTCAACTGGCAACTCGTGTCGATTCCAAGTTTCCAATGTCTTCGGCAACCCGCCTGCCGCGGCGGACAAGGCCACCCTGACAGTCTCTCGAGTTGTCGGAAATTGGAGTGGGAGCGTTCGGCGACGACGGTATGATCGGCTCGTCCCGAATTGGCTTGGTCCGTCTTCGTGAAAAGGAGCATGGACGATGTTCGCAAAATCTCGAACGACTTTTGTGGCTACTGCCTCGAAGCCGCTGCAAGGGTTGACGCTTGGCGAGTTGGTCACTGCAACCGCGATTGTGAGTGTGATCGCCGTGCTAGTTGCACTTTTCTTGCCGAGTGTTACGCGTTCGAGAGAGGTTTCACGGCGCTCTCAGTGCAGGAACAACCTCAAGCAGATTGGGTTGGCATTGCACAACTACCACGACAAGTATCAGGCGTTTCCACCAGCTTACACGGTCGATGCGGAGGGGAAGCCTCTGCATAGCTGGCGGACGCTGATCCTGCCGTACATGGACCAGAAGGAGCTGTACGACAAGATCGACCTGACGAAGCCTTGGGACGATCCGGTGAATGCGGAGGTTTTCAAGGCCATCGTTGAGGTGTACCGTTGCCCGTCGGAGTTGGGGCCTCCGACGCACACGACTTATCTGGCGGTCGTGACGTCCAACAGTTGCCTGCGCCCCAGTGAATCGGCGCGGATGTCGGACATCAAGGATGGCATGTCGAACACTCTGATCGTCACTGAAGTGGACTCCGAACATGCGGTCCCTTGGATGGCTCCGATGGACGCGGATGAGTCGTTGTTCCTGGCGATCAGTCCGACGAGCAAGCTGATTCACACGGGCGGAATGCAAGCCACCATTGCCGACGGCACCGTTCGATTTCTGAATGCCAGCCTGTCGGCAGAAATTCGCCGCGCTCTGATTTCAATTGATGGAAACGAATCACTGACCGATTACTGACGGACAGTTCGCCACAGTTTCAGGCGACTCAGTTCCAACAGGATCAGCGGCACGAGCCAGCTTGCCCAGGACGCGAGCGGGTCGAACCAAGAGGAGCGGACCTCCAGCACGGTCCCCAAGCCGCCGAAAATTCTGAGGACCACGGCCGAGCAAAGCAGCGTGAAGCTGCGTGTCATCCAGCGTCGGTGAATCGCAAATTGCCGCCTCACGGCCGCTCGCCAACCGAGTGCCGAGCACGTTGCCGTCGCGACCGCCAAGAGGGCAAAGCTGACCGCCGCGATCGTTCCGGTCGAGGTGTCGTAGGCCATCCACAAGCCGCTCGGCGACACGACCAGCAGCACGTTCAAGACGTGAACTCGACCGAGTCGTCGATGCCACATCGGAAATCGAAGTCGAAAGCGTTCGCTGATCAACAGCATTCCCAAGAACAGCGCCGCAGGCCCAGACACGATGTGCGGATAAAAGACCCACTGGTATGCACCGAAGAAATAGTCGTCACGCCCCTGCAAGAAGTCGGACTGAAAGTTCGGCGGGTAATAATTCGAGTACCCCAGCATCACCGCGACAGTGACTTTGCAAATCAACAGGGCCACCACGACGGCCAACGATCGACGCAGATTCGTTGAGATGTTGGACGGCATGACCACTCGCTTGCGCGTCGTGCTGAGGGTTCGTCACATCACGCCGGCGATGGGTTCGCCCGCGTGGCCGAATAGGACGGGGCGGTTGGTTGAGGTGTAAAGGGGTTGGTCGCGGTCGATGCCGAGCTTTTCGTAGATCGTCGAGGCGTACTCTTCGGGCGTGTGCGGCGAGTCGATCACATAGCCACCGTCGGGGTCGGTTTTGCCGATGACTCGGCCGCCGGGTGTTCCCGCTCCGGCGAAGACGATCGAGTAGGCGTGCTCCCAATGATCGCGGCCTTGGAAGGCGTTGAGTCGCGGGGTGCGGCCGAACTCGGTGATAAAACAGACCAGCGTCTCGGCGAGCAGGCCGCGTTGATCCATGTCTTGGATCAGACCGGCGAACGCACGATCGGTGCTCCCCATCATGACCCAGTGGCCGATACCGTAGCGTCCCTCGCCGCCGGCTTTGTCGCGGATCGTGCCGCAGGAGCCGTTCGTGTAGATCAAGTCGTGATGATCCCAGTTCAAGTTGAACCCGCCGGGGACGTCCTCGGAGAACGGCCAGCGGACATCGACGGTTACGAAACGGACGCCCGATTCAATCAACTTGCGGCCGACCAGGTAGCAGGCTCCGCGATGGCCTTTGCCGTACAGCTCGCGCGTGGCGGGAGACTCGGATTGCAGGTTGAACGCGGCATCGACTCGCGAACTGGTCAGCGTGTCGAATGCTTGGGAGTAGAAGCGGTCCATGCCATCAACGCTCCGCGCACCGGCGAAGCGCGCATCAAGTGACACCAGCATTTCTCGACGGCCCGACAACCTCGGCCCGGCATTCTCACCGCGCGGCAACAAGTCCGAGACTTTCCATTTCGGATCAGAGAGATCGTGCCCGCCCGTTTTGAAGACGCGCGATCCCGCTGGCAGGAAACCGGTGCGAGCCGAAGCATTCTGCTCGTCGTTGCCGGGGACCATGATGTACGGCGGCAGGTCACGGCATTCGCTGCCGAGAATCTTCGTCGCGATGCAACCGATGTCCGGCATCTCCATCGGACTGGTGGGGTGCGAGCCCGACAGCATGTATTGCGTCCCGTCGGGATGTCCGTTGGCTCCCGCTTTCGGATGTCGCATCGAGCGGACGACGGTCAGCTTGTCGGCGACTCGCGCGGTGTTGGCGAGCAACTCGGTGAATTGAATTCCGGGGACGTTCGAGGAGATCGGCTCGTGCGGACTGCGATGTTCGGCGATCGCGTCGGGCTTCGGATCCCAGGTGTCGATATGCGACAGACCACCTTGTTCGAGCACGACCAGCACGTTTTTCGCGGCGGCTTTGCGGCCGCTCGCCGCATGAGCCTGCGCCGCCAACCACTGCGGCAGCGACAGGCCGAGCACTCCGGCCGAGCCAACTTGCAACGCACGACGCCGAGTCCACGAAGGGGACATTGACAGAGATTTGCTGATCACGATTCACAACCTTGGGGCGGGAGTCGGACGTGGGGTTGGGGGCTGGGTCACAAGGGCACACAAACTAATCGGGCCAACGCGGGAAGAAAAGACCGCATTCCAGTACTCACAAAAGTCGTCTGCCGGCTACGCAGTTTTGAGGGAAAGGGTACGACGAATTGAAGGAGACGACGAATATGTTCGCCCGACACATTCGTCGTCTCCTTCAATTCGTCGTACCATTTTTTGTCAGACATTACGGCGGCACTTGCTTGCCTTTCTGAATGGGGTTTCTGACAGTCATTGCGCGAATGCCGCAACCGTGGAGGTTTCGATGCGTCGAGAGGTTGTCGTCTGTTTCAGCCTGTTGACCGTGACGATGACTCACCTCGTGTGGGGCGTTGCCGAGTCGGCGGATGAGCCGGGGCACTGATCGTTTCAATCGTTGCGTGGGATTGCTCCTCCGAAAGTCCATGACGCAGCTTGGCCAAAGTCCGACATCGACCGGTTCATCCTCTCCAAGTTTGACGAAGACAATCGCTCGCCGGCACGCGATGCCAACCGACACGCCAACTCACGCACACCCGGAGTGATGGTGGCTCCATCACGAGACAGCACGCGATCGACGGGAGCCTCGCTGCCGTCGGCGGGAGAATACCACCGCATCCTTCGCATCCTTGCCCATGTTCAATCCTCCCACACCAACCTTGGTGCTGAAGGATTCCTAATTCCTTCCCAAAAACCTGTCAGTTCATGATTGATCGACCACTACCGCACCGTCACGAAGTCGTGATGATTGAACAGCACATGAAGCAAGTTCTCGCGTACTCGCTGGGTCTCATCGGTCGATGGTGGCACGCTGCTGGACGTTGACGTTTTGAACCGAGTTTGCTTGCCGGACTCCGCGTGCGATTCCGATTGTTCTCCGAGAAACGTCTCGCACTCGGTGAGTTCGGCCTCGGTCGGCGGACGATTGAGCAGATGCTCGAAGGCAAACGACACGAACGCTCGCCGGCCGGGAGACGAGTTTAGCCAAGCTCGGTCGGTGTTCTTCGAGTCGGCCAATACTCGCTCGGCCAGCTTGCCGGCGAGGAGGCGTGACTGAGCGAGTGTCAGTCCGCTGTTGGCCATCGCGAGGGCTTGTTGCGGAGCGATGCTTTCCGAGCGGCGGTAGCACTCGGAGACGTTCGGACCGTCGAACAGCGACGTGAACGTCATTCGCTTTTCTTTGCTGTTGCGGAAATACAGGCTGCGACGACCACTCATCTGGCCGAGGTTCGGATCGAGATCGGGTCCGCCCGGCTGATGTTCCAATGAGCCGGCGACGTGCAGCGTCGCGTCCCGCACGGCTTCGGCTTCGAGCCGTCGCGAATTGAATCGCCACAGCGTCATATTCTCCGGGTCGATCGCGGAATTCTGTTTGGCCAGATCGTTCGTCTCCGGCGTCGATGACGTGAGTCGGTAGGCGTCGCAGAGGACGATCAGCCGATGCAGATGCCGTTGATCCCAACCGGAGTCCATGAACTCGACGGCCAGCCAATCGAGCAGTTCCGGATGTGTCGGCTCTTTGCCGTTGACGCCGAAGTCGAACACGCTGGCGACCAGCGGCGTCCCGAAATGCCGCATCCAAATGTGATTGACCGCCACGCGAGCCGTCAGCGGGTTGTCGCGTGACGCGATCCAGCGAGCGAGTGTCGAGCGCCGGCCGGTGCTGGTCGTCGGATAGTTTTCGCTCAGCCCTTTGTACTGATCGCTCACCGTATTCACGGATAACTTCGCTGCGGAGTCGCGGGCTTGTTCTTTCTTCGCCAAATCGGCTTCCGCATCGGTGACTGCCTTTTGTGACTTCGCATCGCCGGCTGTGGCAGACCGCTTGGCTTTGGCCAGAGTCTGTTCAGCGATGCTGAATTGGACCTCGGCCAGAGCGAGTGCGTGTACTCGTTCCGCATGTGACGCCGCTTGAGCAAGTTCCTTTTGCCTGAGCTGATCCGCTGGGGAGGTTCCGTACTTGGCGGCATCCGCCGCGATCACCGCTTCAATCAGTCGTGCGTTGGCTTGTTCGGCTTGTTCGACCCGTTCGGCGTGACTCAATGCTTGTCGTGCTTCGGCGAGCAGTGCTTCAGGATCGAGTTTGACGGGCGAAGACTTGATCGCAGCGACTGCTAACTGTTGCTCGGCGGCGGTCGGTGCAGTGTCGCGCAACGGCTTTTCGTTTGGCAGAGCGGTGACGACGCAGCGAGAGAACTCAGCGGTCGCGTCGTAGGTCCAAAGTGTCACTGATCCGCCAGCCTTACGAGGCATCGGGAGACGGTACACCAGGCAGAGTGCTCCGTTGACGCTGATGTTGGCGAGTTGATCGCGGACAACGACGCGCAATTCGAGGTCGCGATTGAGTTCGATCGGCAGCGCGAGTCCGCCGTCGTTCGGATAACTCGTCTGGCCACCGGACGTATGGGAGATTTGCAGCTTCTGTCCGCCAGCCACCGCGCTGAGATAGACGCCGTGGTAATTCGCCTCGTCGAACGCATCGAAACTGAGGCCGACCGATTTCCACATCTTGCCGCCGGTTGTCTTGAAGCGGAACGTTGCCTCGAAGTTGGCTGGATGCGGCGTCTTGCTGACCAGCGTCCCCATTCCGGTCTCCGTGTCGGTTTGCAGCAGTCGTCCGTCGCGATGCTCCCATTTCCCTTTCGTTGCGTTCCAAAGTTCCGGGCGAGCGGCTTTGAAATCATCGGCGATCACGGCATTGGTCGGCAGTGCATCGACGGTTGGAGCGTCGGCTGGTTTCGCAGCCGCTTGCTTCTCCGCGTCAGCCAATTTCGTGCGTGCTGCCGCGAGGGCTTGCTCCGCGCGAGCCAATTGCTGACGAGCCTTCTGTCGTTCTTCTTCTTGGACGAACGATTGCAGGCCGGGGTAGTACGCCTTCGGCGGCAGCGTGACCGGTTGGATGTTGGTTGGGATATTGAACAGGCTCGGCAGAGCAGGGGGGAGCGGCTTGTCCTTGATCGGCTGAGCTTCGTCGCCGCGCGCAAACAAGAACGTCGGCTGCGCGGCATTCGCGTCGAACGCGCGGACGAGACCGAATTTCTCGCGATCTGGCTCGCCCGGTAGTCGATCGGTGCGGACGTCGTATGGCTCGAAGAACGCTCGCAACTGGAAATACTCCGGCTGCGACAGCGGATCGTACATGTGGTCGTGGCACTTCGCGCAATTGAACGTCAGGCCGAGAAATGCCTTCCCGGTGTGCTCGACGGCGTTGTCGAGCCAGACGTTGCGGTTGAATCGGAACCAATGCCGCACGAGGAATCCGGTCGCTCGCAACGCCTCTGGATCGTCGGGTGCGACTTCGTCCGCCGCCAACATCTCGACCAGCATCCGGTCGTACGGCTTGCCGGAGTTGAGCGACTCGACGATCCAGTCTCGCCAACGCCAGATGTGCGGCTTGCTCTCGCGAACTTCGGCGGCGTACCCGTCCCAATCGCTGTACCGCCAGACGTCCATCCAATGCCGAGCCCAACGTTCGCCGTATCGCGAATCGGTCAACAATCGCTCGACGACTTTTTCGTAGGCGTCTTCAGAATCATCCGCGACAAACTCACGCAGTTCATCGGCGGTGGGCGGAATGCCAATCAAATCAACGAACGCTCGGCGAAGCAGTGTCCCTTTCGACGCGGCGGGCAACGGGGTAAGTCCCTTCGCCGTTCTGGTCGCGGAGAGGAATTGATCGATCGGGTTGCGAGCTGTTCGAGCGGCATCGTTCTTCGGAACCGCCGGTCGCTGAGGTGTCTGAAACGCCCAGTGGGCTTTCGGATCTTTCTGCGGTGCTTCGTCGGCCGGCGTGGCGGCACCCGATTCGATCCAGCGTTGCAGAAGCTCTGTCTCCTCGGCCGAGAGGCGATCCCCTTCCGGCGGCATCCGCTCGACATCGTCCGCAGCTCGAACACGTTTGAGCAACAAACTTCCCTCGGACTTGCCGGGGACGATCGCGGCTCCATGCTCACCGCCAACTCGGATGGCGGCGGCCGTGTCCAATCGCAAGCGACCTTCCTGCTTCGTCGCTCCGTGACACCGAAAGCAGCGTGCGGCCAAGATCGGCTTGACTTGTTTGGCATAGTCGACCGGGTCGGCCGCGCCGACTGGCAACGATTGATTCGCCAACACGCTCGCGATCAGCGCGAGCAACAACGGAAAAAAGAACCGACGGGTCCTGAGCATCGCCATCTCACCTCTGGTTAGTCGGAACCTCGTTTGATGAGGTCCGGACCTGTGCCGAGAACTTTCTCGTAGGTTCCGGCCTTGGACTTCTGATACTTCGTGAAGCCCTGGCGTTCGAGGCTCTTGTTGCTGATGTCGCCGGTAATCTTGCCGCCGGAGTATTTTTTCTTGACGCTCGGAGCGGCCATGATTCGCTGGACCTTCTGGCCCGTCTGCGGATGCCTCTTCAGCGGCGGATCGGCGATGCGTTGCAGCACCTCGAAGGTCTCCCCGTGGGAGCCATCGTCATTCAGGATCGCATACTCGTACAACGGCATCGCAGACACCTCACGCTAACCGAATTGACCAAGAATCCTGGCGAGTGAACTCGACAGGCCCCCATGATTTCCTCAGAATCCCGCCCGCTTCAAGCTTGGGAATTGCCTGATGGGCCAGATGCCAAGCATTCTATCACAGCCGCCTCCGGAGCCAATTCCATGTCCGATTCTCACTCCCACGAACCTGCCGCCGCGACCGGAGAACTTTTCGACAAGGCCGAACTGGCGGAGTTCGTCGCCGACGATCAATTGGCCGGCCGGCAAATCTGCAAAATGCTGTCGGCCTTGTTCGTCTACACGCTGATCGCGATGTCGACCGCCGCCACTTGGACGTATCTGGCAACCCACCAGTAGTAGCAGGCACACTCCGTGTGCCGTCTGCCTCAGGATCGGGAACGCAATAATTTCCTGAAGTCCTGTTAGCACCACGCGCAAGCGAGTGGTTCCGACCACGACCACTCGCTTGCGCGTCGTGCTATCTGCCCGTTGGGTTCGGGACGTTATTGTGCTCGCGCGACTTGTCCCGGTTTGCGAACGATCAATCGCACTGGCTTCGAGGCTTGATTCCCTTCTTGCTGCGAGATGCCGTAGATCAGTCGAGTCGACTCCGGCACCCAGCTTGATGCCGTGAGGAAGATTTGGCGTTCCGTCTCTCCTTGCCGAATCATCACGCCGCTGAGTCCGATGTTGTCCACGATCACACCGTGTGGCAGGTTGTCGATGTCAAAGCGTTGTTCGTTGTTGAACTTGTCTGCACGCTCAATTTGCAGCATTGCAGTGATGGTCGTGCCCGGAGCGATGACCAACTCTGGAATATCGTCCGGTGTCGCCGGGGAGTCAGCCGGTTTATTTTCCTCGACCTTGAGTGGCTGCCGATCGGGCTTGAGGAAGACGACAAACTTCGGCTTGTCTGCCAATTTAATCTCGCCGAGCGTGCCAGCCTCTTTCGTGACGGCTTGTCCGTGGATGATTGCCGTCGCGGTGATCTTCACGTTCGCCCAGGCTTCCTTCGGTGGAGCTTTCTCTTTGGCATCGAGCGATGTGCTCAACGCGGCGCGGGCTTGCAGGTGTCCGGCTTGAACGACGGTCGGTGTCGAAATCGAAAAGCCTTCCGGCAATCCGGTGACATCGAAGCGGACGTCGCCATCGAAGCCATCTGTACGGTCGATCTGAAAAGTGACTCGTGTACCGCTGCCGGAAGCGACGGTCGCATCTTTGCCTCCAGCGAGCGACGGAGTGAAGTCGGGCTTCGGTGCTCGAATCGTCAGCGAGTAGTCGTGCTTGTCACCGCCGAAGCTGCGTGTGTCGATGACTTTGACGAGATAGCTGCCGTCGGCCGGAACCGTGAATCGCAGGCGGCTGTCGTTGCCAAGTTTCCGTTCGCCGTCGTCGTCGTTTTCGAAGTTCAGCGGGAAGACCGGCAGACCATTGTCGATCAGCTTCGTGCCGACCGGATACGGCTCAACGATGTAGCAAATCTCATCGAGCGCGTGGATCGTCGCGCTGGTGTCGAAGTAGTCGAGTCGCTTGCCGCCGACGTTGTACATCTGCATGCCGGAGTCCGGCCCTTGCGGCATGCGAAACGTCTTGAGCACCTCGCCGCCGATGTACAGGAATTGGTTGAGGTCCATCTCCTCCCAATTCTTCAAGCGGATGTCGGGACCGTTCGAGTCGATGGGGCGGAACTCGTTGTACGTCTCACGGACGGCTTGCAGGACGAGCCGCTGCACCGGCCGGCCGTCGGGGGTGAGCACTTCCAGTTTCGTGTCCGCCAGCGAACCTTTTCGCCCCGCGTTCGTTTCGAGCATCCAAACCTGCCCCGCCTTCGCCTCGAAGCGGAAGAGGTCGCGATCCCCCGCCGCCGCGAACTTTCCGTTGACCGTTACCGGCAACGAGACCACTTGAGCCTGAGCGAACGCGTCGTTGGGTTCGACCTCATCGACGGTTTGCATCGGAGCCGAGTCACTCACAAACGGAGGAATCGGATCGCCTGTCAGCGGGGTCGAGGTTACAAGTCCCGCGCCGACGTTTGCGATCGTGTACGAGTGCAACGAGCCGTCCAAGCGGCCGACCAACAGCGTTGAATTGTCCGGCGCGATCGCCAATGCCTGCGGCCAATCGGGCTGAGTCTCCAAAACTTTGAGCTGCGTGAACGACTGCGTCTCCCACAATTTGATCCGCCGATCCTCGGCGGACGAGATCAACGTCTTCCCGTCGGGCGAAAAGATCAGCTTGAGAATGCCCCCTTCGTGCGCGTACCGCGAGAACGCGATCGGGTTCGTCCCCTCTTTGCCGCCAGCCGTGATGTCCCACACGCGAATCCGTTTATCGACACCGCCAGCCACAACCCGCTTGCCGTCGAGACTGAACGCGACCGCGTACTGTTCCTTCTCCGGCTGATTGAGCGTGTCGAGCCGCTCGCCGGTCGCGACGTTCCACAGTTTCACCGTTCGGTCGCCCGATGCGCTCGCCAGGATCTGACCGCTCGGATGAAACGCAACGTCGTACACCGCATCGTTGTGTCCGTGCAGAGTTCGCACTTCGGCACCGGTTTCAACGTTCCAGAGTTTGACCTTCTGGTCGTAGCTCCCCGTCGCGAGCAGCTTGCCATCGGGACTCAACTCGGCCGCGTAGACTGCGTCGCGATGTCCTTGAATCGTCCGAATCAGAGAGCCGTCTTTGAGATTGAACAGTCGGACCTCACCGAAGACACCCGGCTCACCGGCCGCGACAAAGGCGAAGCTCAGATCGGGAGCGACCCCAATATCGTTGATGACGCCGCGCAATCCCGTCAGTTCGTGCCACAGAGTGTCGGGGTTCACGTCTGGCACTCCCCGCATTCCTTCGGCAGGACGCATGCGAAACAGCTCGGCTCGGCCTTGCCGAGCAATCGCAACGGTCTCGAAATCGCGTGACCACGCGAGCGCCTGAATTGGCTGCCGGACTCGCCCCTTGGTCGCGAGCTTCGGAGTGACGAGCAGTGTCGGATCGGGAGCTTTGCCGCTCGGCCCTTTCGCCCCGGCGTCGATCCATGCCTTGAGGATCGCGATTTCGTCGGCCTTTGGTCCTTCGTTCCCCTCCGGCGGCATCACCGGCTTGCCCTTCTTTTCGACAGTCAGCACCAGTCGGCTGAGGTCGCTCTTGCCGGGAACAATCACCGCTCCACGCTTGCCGCCCTTGAGCGCCGCGTCGAACGATTCCAGGATCAGCCCGCCTTCTTTTTCGTCGGCGTTGTGGCAACCGTTGCAGTACTTCTTGAAGATCGGAGCGACCTGCGTGTTGAAGTCGGGGGTCACCGGCTTGGCATCGTCTGCGAAACATGTCGCCCCGGCCACAAGTCCCCACACAAAACACCAAATGGCTCTCTGCATGTCTCCGCCTCCGAAAAGAAATTCGCTCACATCAGACGGCGACAAGATATTTGAAGTTCGCCCACTTCTGCCATCATCTTTCGCCCTTCATTTTTCGCCTGCTACGTCCGAACTTTATTCGGAACTGGCGGAAAATGGAGGGCGAAAAATGAGGGACTGTCGATCTCAGTGCCGGACCATGCCAATCCGGTGGTGCATGTAGGCCAGCAGGACGGCGTCGATGTGCTCGCTGGTGCGGATGGTGCGGTAGTCGATCGTTTGCTGAGCACAGAAGTGGCGGAGTTCATCCAAGTACGAGTGCATCGCTTCGAGGTAGCCCTCGCGCAGCGAGCGTGGATCGCAGAGCACGTCGCCGAGTTCTTCCATTCCCTCGAACTTCGTCGTGCCGGTGAAGTTGAAGTCGAGTTCCTCGTCGTCGAGCACATGGAACACGAGCACGTCGTGGCCACGATGGCGGAGCAGCTTCAGTCCCTTGAACAGCCCCGGCCGCGGCACGAGCAGATCGGAGATCAGCACGATCATGCCTCGGCGACCTTGAGCCTCAGCGACGTGGCGGAGCACGTCGAAGATGTCGGTCTTCTGCTTCGGCTCCTCGGCTTCGAGGGCCAGCAAGATGTCATTGAGGTGCGTCCGTTTGCTGAGCGGCGGGACTTGCGTGCGGATCGCCTCATCAAAAGCCACCAGCCCGACCGAGTCTTGTTGCCGCAGTAACAAATGCGCCAGCGTCGCCGCTGTCGTGCAGGCATAGTCGTACTTCGTCGCCAACCCGTGTGGCGAGCGTCCCGTTCCGCTGCCGAACTGCATCGACTCGCTGAGGTCCACGATCAGCGTTGTCCGCAGGTTCGTGTCTTCCTCGTAGAGCTTCACATAAACCTTGTCGGTCTTCGACCACACCTTCCAGTCGATGCGCCGCACGTCATCACCGGGGACGTACTCACGATGCTGCACGAACTCGACCGACTGCCCGAAGTAGGGGCTGCGATGCCCACCGGATAAGAAACCTTCGACGATTTGTCTCGCCTGGATTTCCAGGCGAGCCACTCGCGAGATGACTTCGGGACGCAGATGCTTGTGAGTGGTCGCGGGCACGTTCAGGCCTTCGACGATGGTGAGTGATGGACACTATGCCGCGAAGATTTTTTGGAAGCGGGGGTCGCGGGAGAGTTCGCCTTCTTTGGCCGGGGTCGATTCGATCAGTTTGTCGATGACGTGGTCGGGGGTGATCCCTTCGGATTCGGCGGCGAAGTTGAGCACGATGCGGTGACGGAGGACCGGCTTGGCCATCGCGATGATGTCGTCAGTGCTGACATGCGTGCGGCCGTTGAGCAATGCTCGTGTCTTGCCGCCGAGCAGCAGGTATTGGACGGCGCGCGGGCCGGCTCCCCAGCTCAGCCATTCGTTGATGAAGTCAGGCGTGCCGGGTTGGCGGACTCGCGTTTGGCGAGCGATGGCGAGCGCGTATTCGACGACGTGATCGGTGACAGGGACTTGGCGGACGATCCGTTGCAGTTCGATGATGTCGTCGTCGTCGAGGACCGCCTCGACGACATCGTTGTGGATGCCGGTCGTCTGTTTCGCGATCTGTTTTTCTTCGGCGAAGTTCGGGTAGCCGACGTGGACCTTGAACATGAAGCGGTCTTGCTGAGCTTCCGGAAGAGCGTACGTCCCTTCCTGCTCGATGGGGTTCTGCGTGGCAAGCACGAAGAACGGATCGGGCAGGACATGCCGTGTCTGGCCGACGGTGACTTGGCGTTCCCGCATCGCTTCGAGGAGCGCGGCCTGAGTCTTCGGCGGCGTGCGGTTGATTTCGTCCGCCAGGATGACGTTGTGGAACAGTGGGCCGGTGATGAAGCGGAACTCGCGCTGGCCGGTCGTTTTGTTTTCTTGCAGGACTTCGGTGCCCGTGATGTCGGCGGGCATCAAGTCGGGCGTGAATTGGATGCGGGCGAACGACATCGACAAGCAGCGTGCTAGCGTGCTGATCATCAACGTCTTGGCCAGCCCCGGCACACCTTCGAGCAAGCAGTGTCCCCGGCTAAACAGGGCGATGAGCAATTGGTCGATGACGTCGTTTTGCCCGACGATGACCTGCGACATCTGCTCGCGAATTTTCCGATAGTTTTGGCTGAGTTTCTCGATGGATTCCCGTGCTGCCGTCTCTGTCGCCTTGACGTCGTCGCTCATGAGCCACCCAAACTCCTCTGTTTCAAACCCGAAGCGTGAACACGGGCGAGCGCTCACGGACCACAAATCCCACTAACGCAACAGAAGCGTTCGCCCTCGCTGGCGCGTCGGGTTAGTGTTTGCGGGCAAACTCTAGCGGTCGTTCCGAAGTCGGGCAATCAGACGAGCAACTGGGTCACCGGGCACGATTCCATGAAGGCGTTCTCATCGTAGTTGCTCGCCGCGTTCAAGCGCTACACCATCGCCGATCGTCGCAGCAGCGGTTTGATTTGCGAGGGAAGCAACATCGAACGACTCCGTTCATCGATTGAACGGCATTGCAATCAACCGGCCGAGCAAACACCTCAGCCGATACCTGGGACCGGGAAGCTCTTCGTGAAGTCGCAGATTTCGCTGCGAACAGCGGTGAGAACAGATGCGTCTTCGGGGGACTTCAGGACTCGCAAAATCCAGGCACCGACCTTCTTCATCTCGTCTTGCTTCATACCGCGCGTGGTCAGTGCGGCGGTGCCGATGCGGACTCCGCTGGGGTCCATCGGTTTGCGTTGGTCGTAGGGGATCATGTTCTTGTTGACAGTGATGCCCGCTTTGTCGAGGGCTTGTTCGCCGATCTTGCCGGTCTGGCCGATGCTGGTCATATCGCAAAGCATCAGGTGGTTGTCGGTGCCGCCGCTGGCGAGGCGGATGCCTCCGGCCATCAGCGTCTCGGCGAGCGTTTTGGCGTTGGCGACGATTTGGCGGCCGTAGTCTTTGAAGCTGGGTTGCAGTGCTTCCTGGAAGCAGACGGCTTTGCCGGCGATGATGTGCATCAGTGGGCCGCCCTGCATTCCGGGGAAGACGGTTTTGTCGATCTCTTTGGCGGAGGACTCGCGGCACAGGACAAAGCCGGAGCGTGGGCCGCGCAGCGTTTTGTGCGATGTCGAGGTGACGAAGTCGGCGACAGGGACCGGGCTGTTGTGGACTCCGGCGGCGACGAGGCCGGCGTAGTGAGCCATGTCGACCATCAGTTTCGCTCCGACTTCGCGAGCGATGTCGGCAAACTTAGCGTGGTCGATTTCACGCGGGTAGGCACTGGCTCCGGCGACGATGAGCTTCGGTTTGTGCTCGCGAGCGAGCGAGGCGACTTGGTCGAAGTCGATGCGGTGATCGGACTCACGCACGCCGTAAGGGACGACTTTGTAAAGTTGGCCGGAGAAGTTCGCAGCACAGCATTCACCAGTGCCACGGGCAGGCCATAGT
>SXGS01652302.1_pt1 | contig 17275 bp, 16 predicted proteins | sample 3174681 | NCBI WGS metagenome assembly SXGS01 (sample SAMN11356861, study PRJNA531348) | freshwater metagenome | isolation source: freshwater sample F1-80 | place: China: Fuxian Lake, Yuxi | collected 2017-12-25 | reverse complement strand
TGGCGCCCCCCATCGCCAGGCTTGGGCGTGCCGGCCTTCGGCCGTCGGTCCATTCCGCGCTCGGGCCTTCGCCCTCGGTGCTTCGCACCGGCGCTTTGCGCCGCACTCCATGCACCTCACGCGGTTGTGGTAGCGTGCTTGTGAAAAGAAGGCGGAACATGGCACCGAGTCGTTCGATGTGGTTGATCGCCGGTTGGCCGTTGGCGTGCGGAGGGGCTCCATCGGACGCTTCCGTTCCTGTGCCCGATCCCCAGCATTACGAGGGCGCTTGGATCAGCGCATCCTTCGTGGAGAAATTGCGCACCACCCAAAAGGTGAACGTCGCCGTCGCTGCAAGCGCGCATTCCGAGCTTCGGATCCTGCGGAGTTCCGCCTTGCCGGGCGGATGGGAGGTGCTCGTCGACGATGGCTCTCAGCACGAAGGCTACACCTACCCCTTGGTTGTGAGCGATCAACCTAGGACGTTTGGGGTGGCTGTTCGGGTCTATGATCCCGTCACCGCTGTGGCCGGTTCCAGCATCGAGCCCCTACGCGTGGGCGATGGGGGAGTGGTTTTCAAAGGACACACCTTTGTCCGGTTTGGATATGCCGTTCCCGGCGCCACAACCTTCGATGATGTGGTCAACTTGGCCACCATCGGCGGCCGATATCAAGGTTCGGATACCAAAGAATACCGGTTTGGTTTGGCTGGGGCTGCCGTAATTGCGGGCGAAGAGCGCGTCTATCGCGTGTTCGTCGACATTGCCGGCCTGGGACCTATAGAAGAAACGTGCGATGGGGCGATGTCGGTCTGGCCTCAGGGAACCCCGCCAGAAGCGAGAGAGTACTTTGGGTTTGTGGCGTCGGCTGAGGAGGTTCAGTTGTTTGTAGCGCCGGCTTTGGACGGTGGTGCTTTAAACGACTTTCGTTGCACCGGTGCGCCGGATCGGGTGCTGGTTCGCGAGGAATAAATTGCCGCTGATGATCAGGTCCCGGGTTCGGATCCGTCGGTGAAGCATTCGCCCGCCCCTGATGATCATGCCTCCCCTTTCTGTTGCACACCTCACGCGGGTGACGGACGTCCGTCACTCCGGCCGACATCTCCGTCGCCCAACCAACGAAAATGTACCTTCACCTGTACCTCTCTCCGGGCACGCCGTTTGCCAATCCTCCCGGCGGAGGTGCCTGTGGGTCGTTCTTATGCGGTTCCACGTTCGGCGGAAAATCAGCCAACGTCGGAGACTGTTGCGATGTCGGTGTTCGAAAATAGTGTTCAGCAGGACGCATTGCGCTCCGCCACTCATCGGGTTCAGCCAGGGGAGTCGTTGTCCAGCATTGCCGAGGATCGGTTGGGCGATGTGACACAGTGGCGTTCGCTTTACGCCTGGAATCGACACGTCGTCGGGTCCGACCCTGACCGAATTTTCCCTGGTCAACAGCTTACTTTGGCCGGAGCGGACGAGAGCGATGTGGCGGAGCTGAATACGAGTGTTGACATGTCAACACTCTCGGATTCGGCCTTGGACGACCGAATTGCCGAGTGGATGGAGTATGTTGATGATGCTTCGTTGGATCGGCACCGAGCGGCGTTTCCTCACTTGGCCCAGCTTCAACGCGAGCGGGAGATGTACGAAAACGGAGTCGGGGTGCCGCTGGACGTCGATTCGGCGCGGGAGTGGTACGCCAAAGCCGCGGCGCAAGGTCAGGCGGATGCCAAGAAACGCTTGGATGAACTTCAGAAGCCCTGATCAGGAGGACGCGCCTTCTGCGCTTGCACCGGTGTGGCGCCGGCCATCCGCACCGCACCCGATTTCTCCGTCAGGATCGGTCAGCTCGAAGGATGGTCTTCTGCTCTTTTACGCGCCTCTTCTTGCTCGCGCAGCCACTGAAACCGCTCCGTCATTTCATGAGCACTCTTCCGCAGTAAGTCTATCTCGTACGGTGTCAACATCCGGGGTCCTTTCGAGATAGCGAAGCTCTGATTCAGTAAGGCAGTCGAAGGTGTGACCGAACCGTTCGTACCACCAGGTTTCGAGTTTGAGTCCATGCTTTTTCCTCAAGGATTCGAGAGCCTACCTGCCCAGTAGCCTGGTCTCCGCCGCGAATGCGCGATCGCCAAAATCACGACTTCGCTGAGCTCCTCCCTGTACACATAAACTACCTGAAATGGGAAGCTTCGGACTGTAGTTTTTCGAACGTGGCGTTCAAGCAGCGCTCCGGCCTCCGGGTACTCGCGAAGCCGATCGACAGACGCAATCACCGCGTTTGTAAAGCGGAATCCCCATCCGGACCGCTGATTTTCGATCCAGAGCGCGGCCTGCTCAAGTTCCTGGACGCTCTCCGGGTGGTAGACGACTTTCATCGCGGAACTCAGCCGCCGAACTGCTTCCGCAGCGCGCGGTGAACGGTATCGGCATCAACCCCCGTCACTCGCCCTTGATCGAGTGCGTCGAGGCGATCTGCCGCTTCGGACGCCCAAGCATGTGTCCATTCGCGGTTAGTAATCGACTCGTCCTCTGAATCGAACGAGTCCATCAGCCTTTCGATAAGAGCGAGGCGATCTTCGTCGGAAAGCGCCAATGCTGCATGGACGATGTCGGCGTGGGTCATTCTACAAACTTACCCGACGTGGGTGAATGTGGTCCAACAAAAGTGTCCGCGTGGTTGCGATGTGGGCGCGGGTGACGTGGCGGGTACTTGCCACCACAACCTGACCTGATCGGCGGCATAACCGTGGGTATCGCCCGAAGCGCCCGGAATTGAGGGTCGCGGAGGCCGTGTCGCATGATTAGTCGACTCGCGCAGCTCGAACCGTAGTTTTGGACGCACTGGTCAAGCAATGGGGAGTTTGCAAGGTCACCATTCAGCGCCTTGGAGAGATGTTGTAGTTGCTCCATGTTGAGCTCTGGCTTCGGCTCCACTTCCGGTGAACATCCCCATGCAAACACAAAAAAGAGTAGACGTTTCATTGGCTGGGCATCCTTAGGGTTGCGCCCGGAACGATGACGTCCGGACTGGTGAGTTGGTCGTTCAAAGCAAAGATCTCAGGCCAGCGTTCGCCGTCGTGAAGAAAGCGGTCCGCGAGCTTGAACAGGGTGTCGCCGCTCACGACCTTGACGGTTGGGACGCTTGGCCCGGTGAAAACGGAGCCGCGAACTTCATTGCGCAGGGCTAGCGCTCCGTCAGGCCCCAGCGGGCCGATCGCCGCATGCCAGAAGGGTTCTGCTTGAGGCCCCGCCAAATAATTGCGGTCCAAGTCATCCAATGCGTCCCATTGAATGCGCCAGTCGGGCCCGCTGAGGGCGGCGCTCAGCGCTTGAATCCGTGGCGAATTGATGGCATTTCCCGAGGTGGGAACGGTGTATCGGTCGACCATCTGTTTATAGGCAGGATCAAAGGCGTAAAAGTGAGGGAGGTAGGCGTAGTCCTGTGTCCAACCGTCATCGCCGAAGTAGATTCCGTCGGAACGCTCGTTGAACATGTGCATGAAAATGTCGTGCTGTCGGGCATTTGCGAACGATGTCTGCACGGTCTTGGAGAAAGTCTGTTGGGTTTGGGGGTCTGAGGACTTCGCGGTGACCGTCACGGGAGCGGGGGCTGATTCCGAGGATGGCGAGTAGTCGTCGCCGTTGCCGCCTTCTGGATTCTCAAGCCAGTAGGCTCGGAACTCGCTCATGTGCAGGTTGTAGTAGGGTGTTTGGGCGACGGTTGTGGAGCCGTCGACATCCTTATTGGCCAACCAAGCGGATTGATGTTGATCCGCGGCATGCTGGGACTCGTGGATCAGGGTTTCCACCAGATCTCCCTCCGAGTACAACATGGGATCGACGAGGGTCATGATCCCGCTGCCCATCCCTCCCATCTGCCCGGTGAACATCACCTCAATTCCATCGGTGGAATGCGCATCCCCGTAGTCGGCTGCCCCTCCCAGCCCAAACTGCCGATTGTCGAAATAGGCGGTTTCATCATCGCCGATCGGCCGCAGATGCGAATCATGGGTCGGCGACAACACCTGAAGCTGCGCCACCTCCTGAATCCACTGAGCGGAGTTTCGAAGCAGATTGGTCCGGGACAGGTGCGACTGTGCCGGATCGACCTCTTGTGCCAAGGCCGACCGAAGCAGGGCGTCCACCCTTGCACAATTCCGTCGGTGCCGGGCCAACGCTTCCGCTTTGGTCGCAGGGGCGCCTGGCCGTGGCAGCGGTGCCGATTTGCTCGCTCGGTTCAGCTGTTCCGCGACGGCGGCGTTTCCGTATCGGGCATCACCTGGGGTGTCGAACGCCACATTTGCAGATTCGACGGCGATTTGTGAAGGTTCTTCCGACACCGTCGGCGAACGATACCCTTGACTCATGGAAACCTCGTGAACAACCTCCACAAAGCAAGCCGCATGCCGTCGCCGCCGAACCTTCCTACCGGCATTTTCGCGCGTTGGCGGTGACGGACGTCCGACACTCTTCCGTCGGTTCCGTCGGCGTTGTCGATCGCCGCACAAAGAAGCGGCGGGTTCGCAAACCGGCAGCTATGCTCCGGCCGCTGGAGTTCGGATGTTTCGATTTGTGCCGCTGCTATTGGCTTATGGATGCTCGGAATACGATTTGCATAATCCTGGGGACGATCCGAACACCGCCGTGGAAACCGAGGAACCGCCTCCCGAAACGGCCGTTCCGGATTGTGAGGAGGATGCCGACGGCGACGGCAGCAATGAATGCGATGACTGCGATGATCAGGATCCGGAGCGTTCTCCGTCTTTTTCCGAGATCTGCGGCGACGGGATCGACCAAGATTGCGATGGCGCAGACGCCGAGGGCATTCGGTTGGCGCTGTTGCCTGGTTGGGGGGGCGTCGCCAGTTCGCAGAACGAATCCCTGATTTGGTCGTCTTTCGATGACAATTGGGCCCTGTATGGCACCTGCCCGGTGACATTGATCGATGTCGGTGCTGGATTTACTGCGGATACCCTCATCAATACCCAGGCGACGGCTTTGATCCTTACGGATCCAGCGGGCGGCACGGTGGTGTACACCCCGGAAGAAAAGCAGGCCGTTCGCGACTTTGTCGAGGGCGGCTACGGCGGAATCATCGCCACCTACTTGGTGACGTGGGACGGATGGGAGCACACCCAGAACTTCGACAATAGCGAATTGGCCGATCTGCTGGGGGTTCGGGCGACGGGGCTGGCGCTGGCCCATGCGGAGATCGTGCAGACGACGGTCAACATGGTTGACGAAAACCACCCTCTGGCCGACAACATCCCTTCGACCTATACGATGTCGCCTTGGGACTATGCGCAGGGCAAGTCGGTGCCCACCTGGGAGGAGGCACTTTTGCCGGGCGCGACGGTGGTGATGGAAGCTTCCGACGGCCATATGGCGACGATCGCCTTTGAGGGCGACGGCTGGCGCGGGGTGTGGTTCACCGGGATGGCGGACTACCAGACCGGTGCCCCACAAGCCATGTACAATGCCGCGTTATGGACGGGGGCCCTCTAGGATTGCCCATTGGTCAAGTAGGTTGACTACCTGCCAAGGGCCAGCGGTTTACACCCACATCGTCGATTTACGGCGGCGCAGGAACACGCCGAGGGCGCCCAGCGTGCCCAGACCGCTGATGGGGCCTGCCTGGTTGCATCCTGCCGCTTCCACCTCGTCTTCGGTGACGCATTGTTCGGCCGACTCCACCGACTGGGCGCCGTCCAGCGTGAAGGTTTGGAGCGTGTAACAGGGCAATTCACCTACATCTTCGAGAATCGTGAGTGCCTCTGCTTCCCCAGCGGCCTGAATCCTGGTGGCCCGCAAGCCGTCACCATTGACGATTTGCACGAGTCTCGCTTGAGTTCCAGCGGGGATGGACACCTCGATCTCTTGTTGATCCTCGGTCTGGCCACAGGAATCGTTGGGGATACCCTCAACGATCGCTCCGAGGTTCAGCGAAAATTCGGCAGCTTCCAACTCGACGGCGCCCGGTTCGTTCCCCACAACGAAGGTGGTTCGCTGAACCGAGGGCTCGGACAGATCGCCGGCAAACGCCGTTCCCACGAGGGCGTAGGTCTGTCCGGTCACCAGCGGTTCGACCGGCTGCAACCGGTGGACCGAGCTTTGAATGGCGGGAATCGCGTCTTCCTGGCTGGAGTCCGATGCAAGTTCTACGGTTTCGACGACTTCGCCCGCGGCGTTCTCCAGGTGAACTTCGAATTCGCCTTCCCCGCTGACGATCCGGGCGGCCAGCGTGGCGGAAGGGGCGACATCGACCGCGCCATCCTCGGGGTAGGACTCCACCATGTGCGGGGCGGCCAAGGAACAGGCCAGAGCGGAGGTGGTCCCAAAAATGCCAAATAGAGCGGATGCAACGACAAAGTGTCTCATGTGACCTCCGCTCGGTGAATTGCAAGCGCAGTGCCAACGTAAAGGACGGCGTTGAACCTTTATTTTTGCGGCGATACGGGTGTGCATCGCACCTGACCGCGACGCCCGTGTCGTAGGTTGTAAATGGGTATTGCGTCGTTCGCGCAAAACGAAGATTTTAGGCGGACTGGTCCTTCGGTGGGCATGCAAGCCGGTTGACATCGGCTTTGCCTTTGAAAGGATGTTCGCACGTACGACGCTTGGGATCCGACGTTTCCGCCCGGACTGAGTCCGGACGGACCCAGGTTTCGCCGCCTTTCTATCGACGGTGAAACTGGAAATGGCCGGACAATGCCCCTTGGCAGTCCAACTCGTCCGCAGAGGAGTCGTAGGAGCAGTCGGTGTAGGAGTCGATTCCTGCGAGCGTGGATACCGAATCAAAGTCCAGAATCCCGCCAACGGGGAGCCGGATCAGGCCCGAATCGAAAAACTGAGGCTCGCCGTATACCGAGTAGTCGTAACCGTCGCCGTCATCGGAGTAATTTAGTACGGACAAGTGAAATTCCCCCTCTCCCAGCAACAGGGAAGCGGAGCCGAATTCGTCGTCGGTGTCCCATTCCCCCAACGCCGACAATTCCGCCGAGTCCCCGGAATCGCCGCCGCTGCAGTCTTGCGCGGACAGTGCCACCGTCGTGAGTTGCGAAGCGAACGTGAACAGGCCGAAAAGTCGCATAAACCCTCCCGGTTATCGGTTGGGCGTGTTGTACCCGAAGCCGGCACGCAACGGTGTTGCGGGGTGTAGCGCGGGTGATTTGGAGACACGACGGTGAGGGCCGGACGAAACCCTCCGGCCGCGATCGCGCAACGCAAAAGGGGTGATCATCAGGCGTGCCTCAGCGGCACCAGACGGGCGTGCCGGCTCCGCCGTCGGTCCATTCCGTGCTCGGGCCTTCGCCCTCGGTGCTTCGCACCGGCGCTTTGCGCCGCACTCCATGCACCTCACGCGCTTCACTCCATCCGCGCCGCCGCCCGCTCATGCAAGTACACCTCCAAATTGGTGTACCCCGCCGCCGAGAGCTCGGTTCCATTGCGGTCTTCCGGGTCTTGCGGATCCAGCTGATGCTCCGTTTCCCATGCATCCGGCATGGCGTCACCGTCCGAATCCACAGGAAGTTCGGTCGCTGGTGCTAAATCAAAGAAGTCATCGGCCTCCGGCTCCGACCACGGAAGTTCGACCAGATCCCCGGAAGTCACCCTCGCAGCGACACGTTCTTCAAATGCGCCCCGCGGCCAGGCCCCCACCCAGGGCGGCAATGCCGTGGCCAACTCATGGGCAGGGGTGACCGGCACTTCCGGGAAGTCGAGCGGTTCGGTGGCGAGGGCCACGTCGGTTTCGGCATTCCAAACGTGCGGACCGTACAATGCAAAGTCGTTGCAGCAGTACGCCAATTGTTCGTCGGACCAATTCGGGTAAATGCTCAGGTGGTTGTCGTCGAAATACAGCTGGTTGTCGTGCTGCAATACGTCGGCTTGAATCATCCCAAACGGGTAACTTTCGCGCGTTTCAAACCAATTGGAGCGCCACTGGAGATCGATGAAAAACTCCCCAGTCAGCTCGGTGCTCGCGGTTCCGCCGTAGCTGACAAACCACCCCGGATCCCAATTGAGATTTGACGTCAGCTCAATGTGCGCGCGGTGACCGTCGCAGTCTGGGCTTTCACAGGTGATTTCAGGCTGACGGCCGTAGAAGCGGTACCACAGGTTGTGGTGGATGGTGAGCCGATCGAGGGGCTCCTCATCGGAAGAATAGTTGAGGAGCATCCCTCCGTATTCCGCATGGTAGCCCACGGTTTCGCCGAGAATGCTGTTCTGAATGGTGATGTCCGACGCCATCGAGATTTGAGCGCATTCGTCGGCCGCCCCGGCCAAGGTCAGGTGGTCGACGATCACCCGATTTGCCCCGTCCAAACGGAGCGCGTCGTCGATCACATAGCCGGTGGCCGGCCGATCCCCCGCCGGGATCGAGCGAAGATGGCGGAGAATGACGTTGTTGCACTGTCCCTCGTACTGCGAGCCGCAGACGATTCCGCGGACGGTGATGGTTCCAGGTGCGGTTTCGCCCGCGATGGTGACGTTCGGCGACACGATTTCGGCGCCGGCTTCGATCACCCCGGAGACGTCGAACACGATCGTTCGCGGGCCTTCCATCGCTAACGCGGCGTTGAGGCTGCCTTCCCCGTTGGCGTTCAGGTTGGTCACATGCACTACCGCCCCGCCTCTTCCGCCGGACGCGTTGGCGCCCCAGCCGTACGCACCTGGAAACGCCAATAATTCTTCCGTCGGCGGGACATCGGTGTCGGTATCGACAGCGGGATCCGAGTCGGTATCGCTCGGGGCGTTGGAATCGGGAGTGTCGGTTTCGATGGAGTCCACAACCACGGTTTCGTCGGATTCGGTGGCCTCCGAATCCACCGTATCCATGGGGTTTGGCGAGCCGCACCCGAACACCAACAGCCATACCGTTTGACGCAAATTCACCTCACCCCAAACGGTACGCGATATCGACGTTTACGTGTGTGAGGGTTCGTACTTAGTCAAGTTACTTGACTAATGGGGTTCGGGCCGCATCCACACCACGTCGCCCAGCCGTTCCCTCCGGTACAAAGCTGGATCTCGAACGAGGTCGTTGAACACCGCCTGGGCTTCGCGATCGGAGGCGCCCGATTCCGACGCAAAGCCGCCAAAGTGCGCAGCCGGGTGGTGTGCGCGAAAGGTGTATTTGAATTCATCGTCGCCGACGTACGCCAGTGCGATCTTGCCGGTCCAATCGATGCGGAAATCACTACCTCCGACCCTGGAAAACTGCCAACGGTGATCCGCGACCGCGTCATGTCCGAGCAAATAGATGCCAAAAGAGCGCGTCTCCCGAAAATCGGCCTTGCTGATGGGGAGGGGGTCTGCCGTGAGTGTTCGCAGTTGGGTCAGGTCAAACGGCCGATTTTCGTCGCCAACGAACACACCCCGATCACCCCATTTGCGCGTCGACAGGGTGCAGTGGTGGTAGTTGTTCCAGGCGATAGGGGCGGTCCAGTCTTCGGTTCCCTCGCTCCCGCTGTCGCCTTCGTCGTATGCTGCCGTCTCCAGGTGGAAGTCGAACCACAGCCCCTCCAGATCGTACCGTCCGGTCCAGGCGAATTGAGCGATGCGGTGTCCGTCCGGCCAGGGGTTCCCTGGGAATACGATGCGGGGCATGTGTGGCTTTAATCGGTGGTTCCACCACCGGCATCCTCACGGGTGTGGAATTAGTAAACCGCTTTACGAGTGAATTGTCGCAGGGTGTACCAGGTTGTTCCTAGCGCTGGAGCAGGCGAAATCCGGCGGCTAGGTTGCGGAAGAGGTCATCATGGAAGTTCCACCCGACTTACTATCCCGCGGTCAAAGCCTTCTTTCCAACGATTTCCGCCTGCTGGAGTTGGACGAGCGCGAGCGGCTCCGCGAAGCGGTGCTTTCCGACGCGCGGCGCTTCCCGCTGGGGGCGGAGTTTCAACAGGCCTGCGAGCGTCGGATTGAGCGTTCCACGCCGGTGATGGTGGGTGCGGAGCGGGTTCGTCGGCTGTCCAAGCTGCCTTGTTTTCAGCTTCTGTTTTTCGATCCGGAGTCCCCTGAGTTTTTATGGGCCTCGTTCGTGAGCAATCCCGCACTCTTGTGGTCGCGGGTGGAGCTGGAGGCATCGGCGCTGGAACGCTGGAAACAAAGCTACTTATTGGGGGATACGACGCCGGTGAGCCAGCGAAAGTCGTACCGATCGGTGCGCATTCTCGGCTTGGAGAACCGGGAGCCGATCGAGGCTGCGCTGGAGCAGGTGGAAACCTGGATGGATGACGCCCGATGGTCGAGCTTTCACGTAGATGATCCGTGGGAGAACGTGAGTCGGCAAGTGGGCATGATGCGGTTGCACGCCGCGCGAGAGGATGCAGAAAAGGAGCATCCTGGGCGGTTTCCGACCGTAAGCGCGCGGACCTTGTGGTCCGGCGGCGTGTTGCGGGTGGAGCAATACCACTACGGAGTGTGGGCGTTTGAACTTCGGTATTCTCCGGCGCCTGACCATGCGGTGATCGAGGCGGTCAACGCCGCGATCGGACTGGACCTGCCGCTGGATGTGCCGGTCGATCTTGCGTCTTCGGTGTTGCGGGGGGATTCGATCTTGGCTGCGAATTTGGAGCAGGACTCGGATAACCCGATTCATGACGCCATTTTCCGCTGTGTGTTGCGTCCTGGCGAGATGACCTCGTTTGCCGCCCTGCGCGCGGCGATCTTCGGCGCATCCGATCCGGCGATTCAACGCGAGTTGGTCGGGATCGCTTCTCAGTTCGGCATGGACGGCCTTCTCTCCGAGGTGGCGCTGTTGACGAAGGACGCCGATCTTCGCGCATCTTTGTTGGCCCATTTGCAGCCGAAACCGTTCGAGGAGGCGTGATCATGGCGTTGAACGTCTGGGTTGTGAAAGAAACGCTTTCCCACGAACAATTTGCCGCGTTGGCCCGGCAGGACGGTTGGACGTTGGTATTGGACGAGCCGTGGACGCACGGCTGGCGATCCAGCCAATGGGAGAGAGCAGGGGAAACCGTTCTTTTTGAGGTGGAGACGAGATCCGGTGCTGGCGTGCTCCGCGCATCGCCGACGGTAATCCCTAAAGTTCCGGCATTTCCAACGGACGAGCTGATAAATGCAAATCCGGCTACCCCCTTGGAACAACTTCGGCACCTGGGGTGTTGCGCGGCGGTGGTGGCCAGCCAGCTCGAACCCGAACGATTCCTTCGAGAGATGGCGTCGTATCTGATGTCCCCCGAGCCGTTGGTACGATGGGAGGCCGCTCGCGGGTTGGTCGACCGGCCCGTTGCGGCGGTGGCCGAGCAGTTTCGGGAGGCGGTGACGCAGTTTCCTGATTTGGAGCCGGATTTTCTTCGGTACCAAGCCCGGCTGGCGAGCGCCGAGGAGGGAACCCTCTTTGATGCACCGACCGACGATTTTTGGACGTTGATGGCCCGAGCTCGCGAGGGTGCCGCCAAGAACCAGTGGAAGCGGGTGGCGGTCGCGATCAACGCCGCCTTGGAGGAGTTTCCAGATCAGCTGGAAGCGCTGGCATTGCGAGCGGAAGCTCACTTTGGACTGGGTGAGATCGGACTCGCCGCCGCCTGGGTCGGCGCCTTCCGAGAGGAGCAGCGCTGCCAGAAGAAGGCGCATGAAGGCATGCAACCTGACAATTTTTCGTTTGCAGATCCGGCGCTGGAAGCTCGGGTGGAAGCCTTGTGGGCGAAGATCGCCAAAACACCGCTGGATGCGTTGCCCGCAGAAGTCGAGGAGCGCCTGGTTCAATGGGTGGAAGCCGACGAATTGGGGCTGGCGGTGGGTGCAGCCAAGGTGCTGGAGTCCCTGTGTCGGGAGCCATCCGTCCTGTTCGACTGGTTGATCGGTTTCTATTATGGCGAGGTCGAACGCTTGCAGCGGGTCGCGGCGGCGGTCCCCGATTTTGCTGAGGTGTGGGTCGAGCTCGCGAAACGGAGCGACGAATCGCACTATGCCCGCGCGAGAACGCTGCTCAAAGGGGAGCGATCCCCGGAAGTGGAGCGATTGTACCGTCTCATCAAGGCGCCGACGACCGAGGTCGATATCGTTTCAAGTCTGGCGCGACGGGCGTACGAAGCCGAGGATTGGCAACGGGCGTGGGAATTCGGCGATGAATTGGTGACCTTGGACCCGAATTCGACCTATGGCTGGCAGATCCGGGCGAATGCGCGAACGTTTGGGCTGCGGCATCCGGAGGCGGTGCTGGCGTATCGGGACGCCCTGGAATTCCTGCAGCGGGAAAAGGCGGACACCGCCTGGTTTGGGGACAACCCGGCAGAGGCGTTGCGGTTCAATCTGAGCTGCGTGCTCGCGAAATTGGGGCGTCGCGAGGAAGCTTTGGAGGCGCTGCGGGTGGCGGTCAACCTCAATGAAAAGTGGAGCGCCGACGCCCAGACCGACGACTACTTTGAGTCGCTGTGGGAAGATGAGGAATTCTTGGCGATCTGCGCGGGGGATCCTCTGGCGCGGATCCCGACGGCCGAGCGAACCGAGGAAGTGCTGGGGCAAAAGCTGCGCTTTGGCTCGGCGCGGATCTACCGCGGCGAAGCCGAGGAGGCGGTCGCCTTGTTGTCGCGGGCGTCGGGGATCGCCGCATGGCTGGATCAGCCAGGTCCGAGGTCGAAGGCGCTCTCTCTGTTGGGCCGGGCGTACGGCATGCTGGACCGAACGGAGGAAAGCGAGCAGTCTCTGGACGAGGCGGTGGCGATCGCCGGTGATCCTCGGGTGTCGCCGGGCGAACGCGCCGAAGTGCTGAACGAAAGGGCGATCGGCCACCATCGGGTGGGGCGTTGGGAGCAAGCGGAGGCGGGGTACCTCGAAGCCATGGCGCTCAGGCGTTTGGTGCACGGCGATGCCTCGCCGCTTTTGGCCAAATCCTACGGCGAATTGACGCGCTTGAGCGTGGGTCGGGGCGATGCAATTGAAAACGCATTTCAATATCTGGCGCCAGGGATTCAGCTTCTGGAAGCTTACTTAAAGACCGCACCTACGTTGGAGGCGGTTCCTGTGGACGATGACCGGTTGGAGGCGCAAGCCGATCTGGCGCACCTGCGGCTGATGCGCGGTCGGTTGCTGTTGAGTCAAGGCAGGTCGGAGGAGGCTTTATCGGCAACGGAAGCGTTGATGGATTGCTTGGAGGCCATCGCTGCCGAGAAGGGATCCGCGAGCGCTTCAGTGGAGGCGGCTGCGGAAAGCCTGTTGGAAACGCTAGCAGTGACACCGGCGGTGGATCCGGTGCGGCTTTCCGCCCTGCAACAGCGGGCGTTCGCCTTGAAGCCAGGAAGTCCCGAAGAAAGGGTGGAGCGGCAGTTCTGGCGGGAGGTGCGCCGTCGGGTGCAGAGCGTTCGCGCCCGCGGGGTGCCGGACACGGAGATCGCCGGCCAAATCCGGGAGGTGTTGCGTTCGGGCACCACCGCGTTTCCGGAGTTTGAGCCGTTGGTGGCAGGGTTTGCGCTTCGGGTGGAGCGAGTATCGAGCTTCTTGGTGTTTACCGCCATGTCGCTGGAGATGGCGCAAACCGGGTTGGAATCACTGGATGCGGCGATCGAGAATCTGGAGGAAATCGCCGTCGGCGGGCTGTACGAGGAGGAGTAGGGCGCCCACCGCGGTGGAGTGGAGAGCGCGGAGACCCGACGAAAGCGTGCCGAGGGATGGAGTGAAGCCCAAGGTGCCCAAGTGGTGCATCAAAATTGCGCGATGGTGTGAAGTGTCATGCACCGGTGGAGTGTGCCTGGAGTGCGCATCGCCGGCGCGCGGTTGGTGCAATCTGCGACAAACGGTCGCGCAGCTATCGGGCATACAAGGTCGGCCGGGTAGCGAACCCTTTGGAGGCCCCGTGTTTTTTGGTAGCATCGATTCGTTTGTTCGCCTGTTGTCGCTCAACGCTCATGCCAAGGATCCATGCGCACCCAACGATAACGACCCGCCAACGTCCCAACTCCAACCCCTGGTCCCGCGCCGACTCGGGGCACCCCGGCGCCGACGGTTCCGGGGGTCGGCCCATAGATTCCCGCTGCCCTGTAGGATTATTAGGGCTCTGCCTGCGGTGTCCTGATAGTCAACCCGCTTTACGATTGGGCCCGCCCAGTAGCCCCCCCTTGCTCTGGGCGATTGCTCTTCGGGCACCGCGTGTTTCGCGGGTTCCGTCGGCTTCGCCGACCGCCTCCGGCGCCGCTTCACCCGCTATCGCGATCGGTGGTACCCTTCGCCATGCCTTCAATCCTGATCACCCAGTGTCTCCAGCGCGATTTCGTTGGCGCGGTATCCGCCCATGATCCGCTTCCCAACAAACTTCACGTCGGCGCGGTCGAATCCCAACGCCTGCTCGGTCCCGACGCTGATGGCGGACCCATCGCCCAATTGATGACCTGGGCCCGACAACAACCGGCCGACCGCCTCGCCGTGATCCACGTTCGCGATTGGCACTCTGCGGAAGACCCCTCCCAAACCTCACATCTGGCCACCTTTGGGGCCCATTGCCTGGCAAACACGGACGGCGCCACCTTCGTATTTGGTCCGGCCCTTTCGTCCGAGCACATCGTCAATGCCACCGGACTCAACGACTTTGAGGGCACCGATCTTCCGGCGCTCCTCGCTTCCTTTTCGGGTCCGCTGCGGGTGGGCGTGGTCGGCGTCTGGACGGAAGCGAAGGTCACCTTCCTGCTGTACGACCTCAAAACACGCCTCGGGATTGAAGAACTGGCGACCTGCTCGGCGCTGACCGCGAGCAATTCCCGCGGCCAACATTTCAATGCGCTCACCCAACTGGAAAAGATCCTCGGCGTTCAAGTGTTTGACGCGATCGGAGAATTCACCGACTGGCTGGCCGGAAGCTCTGCCGAAAGCTGGACTCCACCGCCGGGCGCCGCGCCAAAGGGGCTGGAGTCCTTTGACGCCGCCGATCGGGATTTGATTGCATACTTGTACCGCGATGCAGCGAGGGTGGAGTGTTCCCCCTTGGGCGGCGGCTTTTCCGGCGCATTGGTGTTCCGCACCCGCGCCTGGGACGCGCTCGGTCATGAATTGGCACCCTCGGTCACGAAGGTCGGACCGCGGAAACTGATTAGCACCGAGCGCGCGGCCTTTGAGCGCGTCGAAGGGATCCTCGGCAACCACGCGCCGCGGGTGCACGGATTCGTGGATCTCGGCGTTCGCGCCGGGATCCGATACGCTTTTGCTTCGATGGGTTCGGGCAAGGTCCAGACGTTCAAGGGGTTGTTCGCCGAACCGGGCGCCGATGCCAAGATTGAAGCGGTATTGTCCGAGGTGTTTGACGAGATCCTCGGCCGGTTTTCCGCAGCGGCCCAGTACGAAAACCTCCCCGTTCTCGATCATTATGGTTTCAAACCGGAGTTTGCGGGCAGCGTTCGCCGCAATGTGGAACGCTTGGTGGGGACCGCGGTCGATGCACCCCAGCTGACCTTCCCCGGGGGATTTTCCGCGACCAACCTGGTGCGTTTCTATACGGAATTCCTCCCTTCGGCGGTGCGCCCGCCGGAATCGCACTACGTCAGCTATGTGCACGGCGATTTGAACGGTGCGAACATCCTGATCGACGCCCGCGACAATGTGTGGATGATCGATTGGTTTCACACCGCGCGCGGGCACGTTCTCAAAGACTTGGCGAAGCTGGAAAACGACCTCCTGTTCATTTTCACTCCCATTGAAAATGAGGCGGAACTCGCCGAGGGCATCCAACTTCTGCAAGCGCTTCGCCAAGTGGACGACCTTCGCGCCGAATTGCCCGCCACCCCTCCAAGCTCGGTTCCCGCACTCCAAAAAGCCTGGAAGATCCTTCGGCTGTTGCGAGCAAAGGGTGCGGAGCGCGTTCGAGAAGATCGGGATCCACAACAACTGAGGGTAGCCCTCCTCCGGTATTCGGCGCACACCCTTTCGTTTGATGAAAGCTCGGATCTGCAAAAGCGGTGGGCGCTCGCCGCCGCTTGCGGTTGGGCGGAAGACATCGCGAAAGCGGCGGCGTTGACCGGGGATCTTCGCGTCGACTGGATTGCCGAATCCGATCACCGTCTGCCCGGCCGCCTCGGCATGACCCTCTGTCCGGGACGGCGTGATCGCGGCCGATCTTTGGACAAAGATCTCCAAAGCCTACTCGCGCAGGGCGCTCAGGGGGTGGTGTGCTTGTTGCCGCAGTCGGAGTTGGACCTTCTCGGAGTTCCCGATCTCGCCGCGCGATGCATCGCTTCCGGACTCACCTTTGAACGGTTGGCGATCCGCGATCAGTCGGTTCCGGAGCTCGCTGAAATGCGCGACCTCGTTGCTGGTCTCGTAGCCCGTCTCTCCAAAGGCGAGGGGATTGTTGTCTTTTGCATGGGTGGTCTCGGCCGAACCGGCACCGTCGCCGCAAGCCTGTTGGTCGAACGGGGATGGGCCCCGGAGGCTGCCATCGCCCGGGTTCGGGCGATCCGCAGCCCGCGAGCGGTGGAATCGGAGGAACAGGAAGCCTTTGTTCGGCGGTTGGATCGATCGTAAAGCGGTTTACTATCGACGAGCTGGCGATCGCGGCGCGCCGTGGCCCATCGAGGCGGCGCGCATCGGACGGCCCGTAGGAACCGGGCCGGTCGGTTCTTGTTAAGGTTTCACTGTCTGGTTGTTGCGTGGGATCGCCACCTTGGAACGTACCGGATAATGATCGGAGGCCCTTCCGGCGCTCTTCAGGACCTCTCCTTCAAGGCTGTCGGCACCATTTCCCGCAAAAATGTAGTCGATGGCTTCGGCAGTGGATCCAGGCCCTTCCTGCCGAGGAGTCCCCGATTGTCGCAACTTTGTCTGGAGCTTCGGATCGTTGGATTCTTGCGTTGGAAAGGTAGGTTCTTCGCCCTGATGGGTCTCGAAACCCTCCGCAGCGTACGGTCGTCTTGAGTCCTCGTTGAAGTCTCCGCCAACGATGGTGGGAAGGGTCTCGTGGTCGGCTTTCTTTGTCAGGTTCGCTATCTGTTGCTCTCGTACTGCCGGGTTGGGTTGCTGATGTTCGTCCCAGCGCACAGCGTGGGTGTTGTACACAACGAATTCGGTACCATCCGGTGCCCGAAGCTGCACCCGCATAAACTTCCGGCCGTCGGATTCGGTTTTGGTTCCTGGTGATACCTTCAGGTTCTTCCTGTAGAGCACAGCCAAAGGTTTTGCCTTTATCAGCTCCATGCCCAGAGCCTCAGCAAGGGCTTTGAGTGTCAAGGGGCGCCTCAACTGATCCTGTCGGGGGCGGCCAAACTGATCCGGTGTTGAACCCTCGAACGACCCTCGTCCGATCGTGATCAGCACGTTGCAGATCTCGGTGCTGCTCGTTGTCAGCGCTGCGATCCGGGGGC
>SXGS01255458.1_pt1 | contig 17276 bp, 23 predicted proteins | sample 3174681 | NCBI WGS metagenome assembly SXGS01 (sample SAMN11356861, study PRJNA531348) | freshwater metagenome | isolation source: freshwater sample F1-80 | place: China: Fuxian Lake, Yuxi | collected 2017-12-25 | reverse complement strand
GCTGCGGCGCGAACGCTCCCAGCCTCTGATCGACGAGATCCGCCGCTGGCTCATGCGTAAGGCCGCCCTGCCGCGCTCCGGTCTCGGCAAAGCCGTCGATTACACGCTGAAGCTCTGGGACGGGCTGGTGCGCTTCGTCGACGACGCGCGCATCCCCATCGATACCAATCTGGTCGAGCGCGGCATGCGCCCGCTCGCCGTCGGTCGCAACAACCACTACGGCTCGAAGTCCGCGCGGGGCACCCGCGTCGCCGCCCTCTTCTACTCGCTCATCGAGTCGGCCAAGCTCGCCCGGGTCGAGCCCGCCACCTACCTCGCCGAGGCCACCCGCCGCGCCATCGACCACGCCGGCACCGTCACTCTGCCGCGCGACCTCGCAGCCGCCTGAACCCTCAAACGCGCGCATCAGGGGCGAGCGTGGCGCGCCTTACCTCGCCGCGCCAGACGGGGGCCGGCGAGCACTTACGGTCATGGTCGTGGGAAATGACACGCCTTGCAGGTCGGGCCCACTTGAAATTGATTTTCAATTTCGGCATCCTCCTTGAGCATGATCGTCTGCCTCTGTCAGGGCGTTAGCGAGACGAAGGTCCGTGCCGCCATCGATGCTGGCGCCCAGACCCGCCGTGAGGTCACAGCCGCCTGTCGCGCGGGTGCGGGCTGCGGGGGCTGCCATCCGACGATCCGAAACTTGATCCGGGAACGCCGGGCTCAGGCTACCTGCCCGAATCCCGCCCGTAGCTGTCCCTCAGAGGACTTCGTGGCCTTAGAGTCCTACTGAACTCCAAGGCCCGCCTTGTTTGGGCAGACAGCGAACCCTTAGCGGCGCAGGCCGGGGTATCCGGATCGCCAGGGCTGTTCCTTGGAGTGTGCTGCGCCCTCTTTCTCGAGCGGGGATGCTCCTGCCGAATCGCAGGGGCTGGGCTGCCCCCAAATGGTCTGATCTAAATGTGGCATCGCCTTTGCGTTGGCTCCTGCTGGGGAAAACCCGGGAGGCGAGATCATGTTGCAGCGCCGCGGATCCACATACGAGATCACTTGCGAGGGTAGACGACGTGGTCGGAGAGAACGATGGACGCCTTGGGACGAGGAAGGGGCTGATTTGCGCTCTCGTGAGCCCCAGTCTGGCGATTCAGACTCGGAGCTTCCGGACAGCTTGGGAGAGAGATGACGACCATTCCCTGACTCTGGTGCCGCATCGAGACTCCCTAAGACACCGGAAGTTATCGCTTCTTTTCGATACGTCCGTCTCTGAAAGGTTACAGTTTGCCGGCGACAGCAGCGAGAACGACTGGTGAGTTCGATTCCGAAACAGCACGGCTTTCTTCGCATGGAGATGCGGGGCACCGTCTTGAACCTAAGCCTCAGCCAGTCGGAGCGGCGAAACGTCCTCGGTTCCGCCCTCTTGGTGGAACTCGTCACTCGACTTGGCGAGGTGGCGACCGCTCCGACTGTTCGTGCGGTCGTCCTCTCAGGCGACGGCACCGTCTTCTCGGCAGGCCATGACCTCCGCGAACTCGAGAGCTGTAGTCCAGAGGAAGCGGGCGCTCTCTTCAAGTGCTGCGCAGAACTCATGCTGACGATCCGAGATCTTCCGGTCCCCGTGATCGCCAGCGTTCGAGGTCTCGCGACGGCGGCCGGCTGTCAACTCGTTGCTGCGTGCGATCTGGCGGTCGCTGGGGAGCGAGCACGCTTTCAGACGCCCGGCGGGCTCATTGGGCTGTTCTGTTCGAGTCCGGCGGTACCGCTCGTGCGCGCCATCGGGCGAAAGCGGGCCATGGAGATGCTGTTGCTCGCCGAGCCGATTGACGCGAACACGGCGGCCGCCTGGGGCCTGGTCAATCATGTTGTTCCCGAGGCGGAGTTGGATCTCGAGACCGATCGGTTGGTGGCTGCCATCCTCCGGTCGAGTCCAGATGCAATCGCTCGAGGAAAGGCTGCCTTCTACCGACAGGCCGACCTGGATGAGCGAGCGGCCTACGACGTTGCCACACAGGCCATGGTGCGAGACGCATGCTCAGCGGATGCCACCGAGGGGATGCGGGCGTTCCTCGAGAAGCGGCCCGCGGTCTGGGGGCCGCGGGGAGCAAAGCGACGATGACGAGGCTTGGTGGTTGCCCGGTGGTGTTGGCGACAACAGGGGACGCGGCCGCGTCGTAGTCCGCAGGGTTTTGGCCGAAGGTTTAACTCGACGCAGCTCGACGAGAACACCTATCAGGTCCGCGTGGACTGGAACGAAAATGCCATGCGCGAAGGCATTTCACGGTAGGGGCGCCCGCGTCTTCGCGGGCAGGGCTGGGAAGTCATGAACCAGGCGAGGATGGCCCCGATCTGTTCTCTGCCGAGTCCCGATCAGGGAGGATCGACTTGCCCCCCGCATTTTTACCACGGAGAGTCTCAATCATGCCTTCTACGCCTTCCGAACTGACCAACTCGCCGATCTGGGCGCGGAAGTTCGAGACAAGGCTGATGTCTTCTACGATGACGTCGATGATACGCCAGCTCTCGTTGAAGGGGCGCATCCGATAGTTGATAGAGATCGGGGCGGCATTCTTCCCCCGGATCTCGGTCCGAACAGTCCGATCGCCCCGTGTTTCCTCGCGCTCCGCTACCACGATCATTGTCTGGCCGTCGTATCGGTCGACGTAGCGTCCGTAGGTGACAGCAAGGTGCTCGTGGAACTCGCTGCCAAACATCTCCTGCTGCGACGCCGTCATGACACGCCAGGCGCGGGCGGCGACCAGTCGGGACATGGTCTGAAAGTCGAAACGCTCGCTGACGATACCTTCGATGAGGGTGATCTTTGTGTCGCGACTGGCTCGGGTCTCAAGTACGGCGACGATACGATCGAGCGTCGTCTGTGCGGCCGCGGAAGCGCTCTTCTCCTGGGGCACCTGCGCTCGGGAGTCCTGGGGCGTGACGAGAGGCACGCTGGCAGTGACGAGCAGCAACAGAGCGCATGTTCGGGTTTGTCCAGTGATCATGCGTCTCCTCGTCTAGCGAAGGCATCTGGGGTGCTCCAGACACCCCTCATTCCCCGAGAAAGTAGAGCTCCTCTTCTCGCGCGGCACGGGCCTCGTCTGGGCCCAGGATGGCATCCTCGCGCTCTCGCTCCCAGGCGTCCCGCGCCGCAGCGTAGAGGTCGAGGGACGCACCTCGTGCAGTCTCGACATCCTCCAGATGCATGGATCTGCGGTTGAGCGCGTTAAGTCCAGTGGAGCCTACCAGAATCGGCACGTCGACAAAGAAGGTTGTCACTCCGAGATACCCATCGATGAGGACGCCAAAGGTGTCGCGAACGCTCGAGGGCCCCCAGACGGGCCAAACCAGGTAGGGGCCCGCAGGGGTGCCCCAGCGTCCTAGCGTTTGGCCAAAGTCGGCACGCTTGGCCGCAAGACCCAGGCGAGCTGCCGGGTCGAGGGCACCGCCGAGTCCGATCGTCGAATTCAGAGCAAAGCGCCCGGTCTCGATCGCCGTGTCCTTGAAGCGACCCTGAAGGGTGGTGTTCACCAGCCGGACAGGGAAGAGGAGATTTTCATAGAAATTGACGATGCCCGTTCGAAGAGAGTGTGGCACCAGCCAGGACCATCCGCGCGCCACCGGCTCGAGGAAATGCAGATCGAGTTCATCATTCAGCCGGAACATGGTTCGGTTGAAGGGTTCAAAAGGGTCGCGACTTAGCCCCTCGGGTCTCGAGTGTTGGGCCTCTGTCGGGGGGCGAGTGGCGGGGGCTCCCGAGTTCAAGTCAGATCCAGCGCGGGCTGCATGGGGCCAAGGGGTGCTGGCCAAGGCGACCACAACGAGCCACTGCAGCGTACGCTTCAGCCCAGAGCCGGAGACCGGCCGCCTGACCGGATGACTCGATGCTGGCCCCTGCGGCGCGCTCACGGTTTGTTGCCCAAGTTGTGAACCAGTTTGCCGAGGAGCCGTTCAAGAACAATTGCTGATTCTGTAAACTCGATCTCGTCGCCATCAGCCAGGAACTCATCGGCCCCGCCAATCTGCAATGCAAGATAGCGGTCCCCCAGAAGGCCGGCTGTTACGATCGAAGCGCTGCTGTCCGTGGGAAGGGCTACGTCCGACTCGAGCTCGAAGGTGACCTCGGCGCGATAGTCCGGTCTCAGTGCGATCTGGCGGACACGGCCGACGGTCACTCCTGCGATGTCGACTGGCGCGTCTTCCTTCAGGCCAGCGACTTGCTCGAAGGTCGCCCGGAGCGTGAGCCCGCCATCGCCGAAGCGAGGCCCGGTCCCCACTCGTAGAGCAAGAAATACGAGAGCGCAGAGCCCAGCTGCGACGAAGAGACCGGCGAGTAGGTCGCGGAATGGCGATCGAGGCATCATGGACGAAATCCCCAAAGGGCAGTGACGACGTAGTCGGCCAGCAAGACGGCGACGGACGTCGTTACGACCGCGGAAGTGGTGGCGGCGCTGACACCGCTGGCATTTGGTACCGCATGGAATCCTCGATAGGTCGCCACGACCCCGGCGATGGTGCCGAAGACGAGCGCCTTCACCAGGCAGATGACGATGTCCTGGTCGAAGCGGACCGAGGCGTCGAGGCTGGCGCGAAAGTAGCCAGGATCCAGCCCCATCAGCTCTACGGCTACCAGCCAGCCTCCGGCCAGCCCGGCGAGAATGAAGAACGCGGTGAGTAGCGGCAAGACAAGGACGAAGCTGACGAGCTTGGGTGCCACCACGAGATTGATGGGATCGATCGCCATCATTCGGAGTCCGTCAATCTGGTCTGTGGCGACCATTGCCGCGATACCGGCCGCCGTGGCGGAGCCAGCTCGCCCGGCCACCAGGAGTGCGGTGAGAACCGGGCCCAGTTCCCGGATGAGACTGAGTCCCACGACGGCACCGAGTGCGCTCTCGGCTCCGAAGCGGACCAACGTATTATAGCCTTGAAGTGCGAGCACCATGCCGACCGCCGTCCCCGCGAGGGCCACGACCAGCGTCGAGAGAGTGCCCACGAGGTAGATCTCCTCTAGCAGTCGCCGCATCCGGAAGGGCGGCGTCAACAAGGCTCTCAGCGAAATGACCGCGAAGAGAAGGACGCTCCCGAGATCCGCCAGGCTGACGAGGGAGCCATGGCCGAGGCTGCGGAGCTGAACGCTCAGGGTTCGCATGGAAGATCCCCTTCCGGGTCGCTCAGCGCGACGTGGTCGAGGAAGCTCCGTACCTCGGGGCGCTCAGATGCAAGCAATTCCATGGGTGTGCCCTGCGCAGCAAACCCCGGCAGCAGCAACAATACATGGTCGGCGAGTCGCATGGTCGAGGGAAGATCATGCGAGATCACTACCGTGGTCAAGCCCAGCCGCTGGTTCGCCTGCCGCAGGAGCGCCTCGATACGTCGCAGGCTGAGAGGGTCGAGCCCAGAGAACGGCTCGTCACAGAGAAGGACCTCGGGATCGAGAATCATTGCTCGGGCCAAAGCGACTCTGCGCAGCATCCCACCTGAAAGCTGGCGAGGCAGGAGTTCGGTAACGCCGTTGAGCCCGACCGTCGCGAGGTCCTCGAGGATCCGGCTCCGAATGGCGGGCTCGCGGAGGCTGGTCCGTTCTCGCAGAGGCAGGGCGAGATTATCGAAGACGCTGAGCGAATCGAGGAGCGCACCACCTTGGAAGAGCATGCCGATCCGTCCGCGCAGCCGGGCGAGATCGTTGCCTCGGGCCGAAGCGACATCTGCGTCACCGATCAGGAGCCGTCCGCGATCAGCGCGCAGAAGGCCAGCGATGAGACGGAAGATCGTACTCTTGCCCGCGCCGCTGGCTCCAAGGACGACAGAGATGCGGCCGCCGGGGAAGCGGACATTGAGGCCGGAGAGTACGCGGTGAGCCCCGAAGGCGAGCGAAACATCGTCGAGCACGATGTCCGGTCCGTTGTGACGTTGCGGGGTGGGCATCACGCCGCTGCGCGTACCAAATTCGCACGCGGTCGTGCACGGATGTCGCGTTTCGACGACTGTTGCTGGGCGACCACGGAGGGAGTCGAGGTAGCCCGGTCTGGTGCAGAGGCGTGAGAGGAGCGGCGCCTTCCCAGCCCCGTTGGCCGGAGACGGCCTGGGAACCTTCGCGAGTGTCGTTGCCGATCGCAGCCGGGCCGACTACCCGGCCAAAAGCGTTGGGGCAGCTCTCCGCAGGGATCGTTGTCTCGCCCCTGGTCGTGCCCACGGGGCGGCGTGTTTGTGTAGAACAGGGGCCGTCTTCGAGCTCCGAGCAGCGAGGAAGCCTTGGGCAGCACGAGCCCGTGGGGGGTGGGGGGGCTTGGGGCATGATCGTGGCTCGTGCAGTCGTCCTGAACGCGGTACTTCTGGGCCCGCACCACGGGGGCCACCATGGTGCGGCAGGTCCGCGTGACGCGAGACCATCACGCCGACCGCGCAGGTCGAGCGAGTGGAGATGCGCCCGCCAGGAATCGAACCTGGACTTAGGGTTCCGGAGACCCTCGTGATATCCTTTTCACCACGGGCGCAAAGCTGGCACGCAGCGGTAGCGGACGTGCCCAATGGGCGCCACCGAGGCGAGTTCGGTCGCGCTGAGCGTTGCCTGAGAGGGCAGTGGGTAGAGCGCGCCGTCTGTCCCCGTAGGGGGGGCTGATGCGGCCGTCGCGGGGGTTCCGGGGCATCATCGTCGATCGGCCACGACCTCGGTGGCAGGCGCTCGATCCGATCGCTAAGGAGCGCCGGGCTGCCGCAGTGGGCGGTCGCCAAGTTGGTAAGGCACCGGACTTTGGATCCGGCATTCGAAGGTTCGAGTCCTTCCCGCCCAGCTGATTTCGATCGGGCCGCGGAGGGCTGCGTACACGGTACGGAAGCGGGGCATGGACGGCGGGCACGACGGAGAGGTTGCGCGCGACGCGATCAAGATCTTTGCGGGCAACTCCAATCCCGAGTTGGCGCGCGGGGTCTGCGATTACCTGGGAGTGCCTCTGGCGCGCGCCGAGTCACGTCGTTTCAGCGACGGCGAGATCAGCGTCGACATCCAGGAGAATGTTCGGGGTGGGGACGTCTTTGTCGTCCAGTCGACCTCCACCCCGGGCAACGACCATCTGATGGAACTCCTGCTGATGATCGATGCCCTCAAGCGAGCATCGGCAGGGCGCATCACGGCGGTAGTGCCCTATTACGGTTATGCCCGACAGGACCGAAAGGTCGCCCCACGGACTCCCATCAGCGCCAAACTCGTGGCAGACCTTCTCGAGACCGCTGGTGCGTCGCGCGTCCTTACGATGGACCTGCATGCCGGCCAGATTCAAGGTTTCTTCAATATCCCGGTAGATAATCTCTATGCGACGCCGATTCTCCTCCGCTACCTGAACGAACGCAACGGGCGGATGCCGATCACCGTGATCTCGCCAGATGCCGGAGGCGTGGAGCGCGCGCGTGCCTTCGCGAAGCGTCTCGACGGCTCGCTGGCCGTGATAGACAAGCGCCGTGTTCGGGCCAACGAAGTTGCCGAGATGAACATCATTGGCGAAGTCGAGGCACGAACGGCGGTGCTCGTGGATGATATGGTGGATACAGCGGGGACGCTCGCCAGCGCGGCCACGGCGGTCCTCGAGGCGGGTGCTGAAGAGGTCCTGGCGGTCTGTACTCACGCCGTCCTCTCCGGTCCGGCCATCGAGCGTATCGCGGCATCGCCACTCAAGGAACTCATCGTCACTGATACGATCGCTGGAACAGCGGCGTCCCGCGCTTGCGGGAAGATCCGCGTGCTGTCGGTGGCGAGCCTGATCGGTGAGGCGATCAGGCGCACGCACAACGACGAATCGATAAGCTCGCTCTTCATCTGAAGCGAGCGGGCCCCAAAGAGGGCAGGAGAGGCCATGGAGGCATTGAAGTTCGAGGTGGAACTGCGCGACGTCCGTCGCAAGGGCGAGATGGGGCGGTTGCGCCGAGGCGGCAGTCTCCCCGGGGTTGTCTACGGCCCCGGTTTCGAGGCGGTTGCGGTGACGGTCAATGAACGCGACTTCGGGCGTTCGATTGCAGGACTCGAGGGGGCGCATCTCATCGAGCTGTCCTCGGGGGATCCCCGGCTCGACCATCGTCAGGTCCTGGTGCGGGACGTGCAGATCGATCCGCTCTCGAGACGCCCGATCCACGTCGATTTCTATGCGGCGCCACTCGATCGCCGCATCGGGGTCTCGGTGGCTCTCCACTTCGAGGGCAAGCCGGTCGGAGTGGCTGCGGGAGGCATCATGCAGCCGCTGATTCGCGAGTTGCACGTGTTCTGTCTGCCGGTCGCGATTCCTGACGCGATCACGGTTGACGTGTCCGGGCTGGCAATCCACGAGACGCTACACGTGTCCCAGATCGAGCTCCCGCCAGGCGTCGAGACCGCAGGCCATGAGGATCTCGCGCTGGTGACGGTGCTCCCGCCCACAGTCGACAAGAAGGCCGAGGAGGCCGCGACCCCAGCGGCGGCGGCGCCACCCGCCGGAGCGCCGGCCCAGAAGCCGGGCAGCTGAGAGCACTTGGTTGCAGTGGGCCGCGTGGTGCTGGGCCTGGGTAATCCCGGGACGAAATACGAGGGATCCCGGCACAATGTCGGACACGAACTGGTGGCGGCGTGGGCCGGTGAGACGGCCGCTTCGTCCTGGCGTTCCGAGACGACCTGCCGCTGGTGTCCTCGCGAGGGTGGGGTGACCGCGGCGCTTACCGCTGTCTACATGAACGAGAGTGGTCAGGCCGCGGCTTGGTTAGTGGAGCGGTTCGGGGTCGAGGCTGCGGATCTGCTCGTGGTGCATGACGAGCTGGACTTGCCGCTCGGCCGGATGAAGCTGAAACGTGGTGGGGGCTGTGCGGGCCACCGTGGAGTGGAGTCGGTGGCGGACATGGTGGGCACAGAGGAGTTTTCGCGCCTCCGGGTCGGGGTGGGGCGTCCCGCCGGTGGTGCGATCGATGTTGTGGATTGGGTGCTCTCGCCCTTCGCGGGAGCTGAGCGGGAAGTTCTCGATCGAGTGATTCAGGCCGGCGTCGGCGGCATCCAGAGCTGGATCGAGGACCCATTTGAACGCGCGCTTGCACAGATCAACGGAGTGCGGCTTGAGCCATCCCGGAGCGACTGTTAGTCGCCCCGGGTCCGGAGGAACCATGGCGTACTATGAGACAACCATCGCGGTCGATCCCGAAATCGGGGAAGCGGCCACGGCGGAGGTCGTGGGCCGTGCCCGCGACACGATCGGGGCAAATGGCGGGCGGGTCACCCAGGATGTCGTGTGGGGCCTCCGCGAACTCGCCTACACCATCCAGAAGCGGCGGAAGGGGACCTTCCACGTCTTCGAGTTCGAGGGCAGTGGCCAGACCGTTGCCGAGCTCGAGCGCGGCCTGCGGATTTCGGAATCGGTGTTGCGCTACATCACCGTGCGCGTCCCCGAGGGACGCCCGCCGCTCGATTTCTCGCGCCCTCGGCGCGAAGGCGAGATGGGTGAGGGTGGCGGCCGACGCTCCCGCTCCGAAGAGGGTGGGAACATCGATGATTTGGGAGCAGGCGAGAGTCTCGATGCCGACATGGCAGACGGCATCGACTGATTTTTGGCCACGACCAGAGAGAAAGTGACATTGTCATGACCGACGGCGGGATGCGGGGCGACAGCGAGGACGAGGGCGGTGGACGGCGATTGCGGACGCGGGAGCCGGCGGGACGGCGACGCTTCCGCCGTAAAGTGTGCCGCTTCTGCGCCGAGAAGGGGCTCCCGATCGATCACAAGGAGAGTCGGTTACTCGGGAGCTTTCTGACCGAGCGCGGCAAGATCATCCCGAGCCGCATCACGGGCACCTGCGCTCGGCACCAGCGCCGCCTGCGGGGCGCGATCAAGCGGGCTCGCTCTGCCGCCCTGGCTCCCTTTACGCTGTCGCGAAAGTGATGCGACCGCAGGCTGGTTTCGAGGTGCAATCGTGAACGTGATTCTGCGCGAAGACGTCGAGAACCTGGGCACCATGGGTGCGGTCGTGCGGGTCAAGCCAGGGTATGCACGGAACTACCTGGTCCCGCGCGGATTCGCGGTGGTTGCCGATTCGCGCAATCTCGCCGAGCTGGAACACCAGAAGCTGCTCGTGGCGGCCAAGCGCGAGCGCGAGCGGAAAGCCGCGCTGGGCGAGGCGGATCGCATCGAGGGACTCGTACTCGAGATCCGGGTCAAGGCCGGTGACGAGGATCGACTTTTCGGCTCGGTTACGCGAATCGACATCGGGGAGCTCTTCGCGGAGCGTGGCATCCCGGTTGATCGACGGCGTATCGATCTCGCCGACCCCATCAAGAAGCTCGGTACGTACCGCCTGACAGTGACGGTCGCGCACGACGTCAAGGCTACATTCACGCTGAAGGTGCTTGGCGAGACCTGAGGATCCCGCACGCCGGGGCCCGGCGCGGCTCAGTAGAGCCCGCCGAGTTTGGCGTGATCCCAGGTTCGGGTCTTCTCGACCTCGAAGGCCAGGACTACGCGTTTCTGGGCTTGCGCTTGCATGCCAGCCAGGACGGCGGGTGAGGCCTGTCCCGCCTCCTCCGAGCGCAGGCGGATCCCCTCGAGAGTTCGCAGTGTCGTCTCCTCGTGATCGATGACGGTACAGCGGCCACGCAGGAAGGCGCCCCGGAGCGTGTTGTAAGCCGTGCCCTCCTCGAACAGGATTGCGGATCTCGGATCGGCCAGGAGATTCGCGACTTTGGCCGATTTGCGATAGGTCGTCATCAAGATCCGAGCGCCATCTCGCACGAACCACATCGCGACGAGATGCGGGAAGCCATCGGCTCCATGGCTTGCGAGGTAGAGGACCCTGCTCCGATCGAGGAACGCCTCGCGCTCCTCTGCGGTCATGCGGATCTGCGAGCGCTTGAGCGACATGTTGAGGTTGAGCTTGCCCGGAGTGAATGGTGGGTTCAAACGCCGAGGAAGGGTAATCACGAGTGGCTGTGTCGCCGGAGTTCAAGAGCCTGTCCTGGGCGCTCGTCCATCGCGGGCGCGTCTTCGAGCTGGGGATCGAGGAGGTCGTTCTCCCCGGAGGTACGCGGACGCGGCTCGATCTGATCCGTCATCCGGGCGCGGCGGCTGTGCTCCCCCTCGGTTCAAAGGGGGAGGTCCTGCTGCTGCGCCAATTCCGGCGGGCGGCGGAGGCATACTTGTGGGAGATCCCCGCGGGCACGAGGGAGCCGGGGGAGGATCCAGCCACCTGCGCCCGCCGAGAACTCGCCGAGGAGGCCGGCTTCCGGGCGAGCACCTGGATCGATCTCGGCGACGTGCTGCCGGCCCCGGGATACACCACCGAGACCATTCGGTTGTTTGCGGCCCGCGATCTCGAGCCCGTTGCTACGCGGCGGGACGACGACGAGATCATCTCGGAGGTGCGGGGCTTCCGGGCGGATGAACTGTGGGATGCCGTCAGGGCAGGGACACTGCGCGATGGAAAGACCATGGCGGCTCTGCTGCGCGCGCTAGCTCTCGGGCTCCTCGACCACGGATCCATCGCCGGGCAGACTCCCGGAGGAAGCTGATGCCGCAGGCCCGTCACCGAGATGCGTGTAGGTTACGCGCCGAAGCGAGCTGATCCGGCTGAAGCGAGTACCTCGTGTTCCTCGTCGAGACCTGGGTGGAACCCGCAAGGATCAGGGCCTTTCGGGCCGGGGCCGATCCACATCTCCAGCCACCGAAAGGGGCCGGATCATCAGCAACCGGCGGCACGCTGACGTGGCGACAGAGATCTCGTGGTCCGTCTGTTGACAGTTGAATGCGGCGTTTGGTACCCGCCACCTTCGCTTTTTCCCCAGAGGACGCAGGCACGTAGCTCAGTGGGAGAGCGCTACCTTGACACGGTAGAGGTCGGCGGTTCAATCCCGCCCGTGCCTATAGAGCGCCGGCAGCGAACGGCGGGCGGCTCCATCGGGCGGGTTGGCCGCGGTGGGGTCGAGCGAAACGGAGCAAAGGGCGATGCCCAAGATCAAGACGAATCGATCGGCAGCAAAGCGTTTCCGGCGTACCGGGAGCGGCCGCTTCAAGCGTGAGCACGCATACGCGCGCCACCAGATGAGCTGCAAATCCCGCAAGCAGAAGCGACGGCTGCGCCAGATGACGGAAGTTTCCGCAGCCGATCTTCCGGCCGTCCGGCGCTTGCTGCCCAACAACTAGGAGTCCTCCACCATGCCGAGAGCAAAGCGCGGCTTCAAAGCGCGGCACCGCCGCAAGAAGATCCTCAAGCTCGCCAAGGGCAACGTTGGCGGCCGGCGGAAGCTCTACCGAACAGCCCGTGAGACGGTCGAGAAGGGGCTCACCTTCGCTTACCGCGATCGGCGCGTACGGAAGCGGGAGATGCGTGCGCTCTGGATCGTGCGGATCAATGCGGCCGCCCGTGAGGTGGGCTTGAGCTACAGCCGGCTCGTCGACGGTCTCAAGCGAGCCGGCGTCTCGATGGACCGCAAGGTCTTGGCCGATTTGGCTGTGCGTGACGGGACGACCTTCCGCGAGGTCGCCGAGCGGGCCCGCGCGGCCCTGCCGGTCTGACGACGGCGGGATCGGGCGCGGTGGACGTCGCCGCGGAGATCGGGGCTCTCGAGAGTGATACCCTCGGGAGGATTGAGGCCGCCGTTGCGCCGGATGCGCTGGACGAACTGCGCGTCGAGATTCTCGGCCGCAAGGGCCGACTGACGGCAGTCCTGCGCGGCCTGAAGGATCTCGCGCCAGCGCAGCGCGCTGAAGTAGGAGGTCGCGCCAACCTCGCCCGTGAGGCGATCGAGCGGGCTCTCGGGCTCGCACTCGAGCGGCTCCAGGGAGATGCGCTTTCCCTTCGGCTTGAGACCGAGCGCATCGACGTCTCACTGCCCGCGCGGGGTTGGCCCCCGGGGGCTTTCCACCCGGTTCGTCAGGCTATGTCCGACGCCGTTGGGATTTTGCGCTCGATGGGGTTCGAGGTCGCCGAAGGGCCCGAGATCGAGGATGACGAGCACAACTTCGAGGCTTTGAATTTCCCACCCGACCATCCGGCTCGCGAGATGGCGGATACGTTCCTGATCCCGGGGGGTCGTCTGCTTCGGACCCACACCTCGCCAGTGCAGATCCGGGTCATGCGCGAGCGACGGCCGCCGCTTGCGATCATCGCGCCGGGAGCGACCTATCGGCGGGACGACGACGCCACGCACCTGCCGATGTTTCACCAGATCGAGGGTTTTTTGGTAGACGAGGGCGTTCGCTTCTCCGACCTCAAGGGGTTGCTCGGCGAGTTCCTGCGAGCCTTCTTCGGCAACGTGAGGCTCCGCTTCCGTGCGGCATTCTTCCCCTTCGTCGAACCGGGCGCCGAGGTGGACATCGGCTGCGTGCTCTGCCGCGGGGATGGCAGCCCCTGTCGGGTCTGCGGGGGGAACGGCTGGCTCGAGGTCCTTGGTGCCGGGATGATCCACCCCAACGTATTCCGGGCGGTAGGGTACGCTCCAGACACGACGACGGGCTTTGCCTTTGGCCTTGGCGTCGAGCGCTTCGCGATGCTCCGATATTCGATTGATGACATGAGGCTCCTGGTCGAGAACGACCTTCGCTTCCTGCGGCAGTTTTAACGATGCGCCTTCCGCTCGAATGGATCGAGGAGATTCTCCCCCTCCCGGCTTCTGTCGAGGAGGTAGCCGAGCGCCTGGCGCTCGCGGGCCTCGAGATCGAGTCGATGGAGCCCAGTGCGGTGCCGCCCGGCGTCGTCGCGGGACGGATCGTGGAATGCGACCGGATCGAGGGAAGTGATCTCCATCATTGCCGAGTCGACGCGGCAGTCGGGGAATTGGTCCCGATCGTTTGCGGGGCGCCCGAGGTGGCCGTTGGGATGCTCGTTCCGCTCGCCCTCCCCGGCGCTCTCTTGGGTGGACGGAGAGTGGAGATTGCGACAATCCGCGGTTTCGAATCCCGGGGGATGTTCTGCTCCGAGCGAGATCTCGGGCTCGGCGACGGGCATGAGGGGATCCTCCAACTCTCGCCCGACGAAGGCTTCGCCGCTGGAACCGTTCTGCGGGATCGACTGATCGACACCACGGTGCTCGACTTCGCCATTACCCCAAACCGCGGTGATTGCGCCTCGGTCCTCGGTGTCGCGAGAGAGATGGCGGCGTTGTGGCGGCTCGGCTTCCGCGATGCGCCCGCTACCATCGGGGAAGCAGGGCTCAGCGACGCTGGCTGGGAGGCCGGCATCGATGCGGAGGACGGGTGTCGCGGCTACACGCTGCGCGCGTTCGAGAGCCGCGGTGGAGCCGCGATCGCACCGCTTCGAATGCGGCGGAGGCTTCATCAGGCGGGCGTTCGCTCGATCAGCCCGATTGTCGACGTGACGAACTTCGTGATGCTGGAGCGAGGACAGCCGCTTCATGCCTTCGATGCCGAGCGTCTGACGGGTACCCGAATCGTGGCGCGTTGGGCACGCAGTGGCGAGAACCTCACCCTCCTCGACGGGGGAGAGGTCGCACTCGGGAGCGAGGATCTCGTCATCGCGGACGCGAGCGGGCCCGTCGCGCTTGCTGGTGTCATGGGCGGGGCGCGATCAGAGGTGCACGGCGGTACGCGCCGGCTGCTGTTGGAGAGTGCCTCGTTTGAGCCGGGGGCGGTCCGGCGAACGGCGCGGCGCGCGGGACGGTCCACGGAGGCATCCTTTCGCTTCGAGAGGGGCGTGGACCCATCCGGTGCCGTGCGCGCCAGTGCGCGCGCGGCCGAGCTTCTCGCGACGATGGGGCTCGCACCCACGAGCCGACTGGTGGCTGCGAGCACCCGAGAGCGATCGCGTCCGACAATCTCAGTGGCGGTGCCCGCCCTGGGACGTCTGCTCGGTATCAACTGCGACCAGAGCCGCATCTTTGCATGTCTCGAGGCGGTTGGTGCCGAAGTCAAAGTCGATATCGACAGCCGCCTCGCGGTGACTCCTCCCACGTGGCGCTTTGATCTGAACCTCCCCGCCGACATGGCCGAGGAGGTCGCCCGTCTCGAGGGTTACGACAGTGTTCCCGAGACCCTGCCGCGCATCGCGGCACGTGCCGGTGCCGGGCGCCCCGATCCGATCGAAGTTTTACGGGGAGCGTTGCGTGCGCACGGCCTAGCCGAGGTTCTGCCGCTCGCGTTCGTGGCGGCCGCGCAGAACACGACCTTCTGTGGGATCTTTCCCGAGGGATCCGGCGCCGTCGCCGTGCTCAACCCGATCTCGAGTGAGACTGGCGAATTGCGGCGATCGATGCTCCCCGGCATGCTCGCGACGGTCGAACTGAACCGGAGCCGGGGCATGGAATTTGTCCCCATCTTTGCGATCGGTCAGATTTTTTCGCGCGACGAGGGTTCGGGCGATCCCATGGAAAGGCGATCACTGGGTCTTGTGGTGGCGGGAACGCCGCCGGGGGAGTTCGGCCGCCGGCCGGTGGCGCTCGGACTCCCTCAGGTGCGAGGGATCGTCGAGGACGTGCTGCGCCACGTCGGCGTCCGGGACTCGATCTGGCGTGCCTCCACGGCTCCGGGTTTCCACCCGGGCCGCTGCGCCACCATTTCTCGCGGGGATGTCGTGCTCGGCATCGGCGGCGAGCTCGACCCACGCGCGGCGCTGGCGCGGGAGATCGATCCCGGGCCGGTGTGGATGGTCGAACTCGACGTTGCACGAGTCCTCGTAGCGGGGAGTGGCACGCGGCGGCACGCCACACTGGCGCGATTCCCGGCTGTTCGGCGAGACGCGGCGCTCGTCGTCCGCGGGGATCTCCCCGCCGCAGATCTGCTGGCAGCGTTTGCAGCAGCGCGCACGCAGATTCCTCTCGCCGAGGGCGTGGAGGTCTTCGACGAGTACGTCGGGCCTGGCATACCCGAGGGTTGCAAGAGTCTCGCAGTCTCGATTTCCTACCGGTCGACCGAGCGTACGCTCACGGACCAGGAGGTCGTGAGCGCTCATGAGAAGCTTCTCGAAGCCGTGCAGCGGCGAGTGCACTTCGAGCGTCGGTGACCAGAAGGGAGCACCGGATGACCAAGGCCGAAATCGTGGAGCAGGTGTCGGAAGTCGTGGACTGGGGTCGCCGCGACGTGAGTGAGACCGTGGATCTGGTCTTCGAGACGATCAAGGAATGTCTCGAGGCGGGCGAGAACGTGAAGCTGTCCGGGTTTGGAAATTTTGTCCTGCTGGATAAGCGGCCGCGGCGCGGGAGGAACCCGCAGACGGGTGAGGCGCTGGTGGTCCGGGAGCGCCGGGTGCTCTCGTTCAAGGCGAGCCCCGTGCTGAAGGCGGAGATCAACGGACTCGAGCCAGCGCGCACTCGCGGTTGATCCTCCGCGGATCTCACGATCGAGAACTTTGGTCGCGAGCGAGCCTCTGGCGGGACGTCAGGCTCGACCGGCGGGCTTCACCCGGGGCGTCAGGCGGTAGACGCGGTGGGTCGAGGGGCGGGGCGCCTGGCGCTCCTCCCGGTTGCGCGGTGCGAGAACCTTCGAGCGCAGCAACTCGGCGTCGATGTCCATCGAGACGCAGATGTTCTTGAACGAGAAGGGCCAGTCGCATTCCTCGCTGCGGATCCACCTCTCCGCCTGTCGTGCCTGGAGCCGCGAGCGGACCCGCGTGCTGTGGAGGTGGTCCTGGTAGGAACGGATCGCATCTTCGAGCACCGCGAGCATGAGCCCACGCTCGCCGCCCGCATCGTCCATCCCCTGGGGGCCATCGAAGAACTGCGAGGGCAGGATCGTGCCGATCGCGTAGAGACCGTCATCGCTGCTGTGGGCGGGTGCTTCCGACCGGCCTATCGGTGCGGGTTCATAGCCGTAGTCCGCGGCAGTTGAAGCGGGTTCGTCGACAAGGGCGAGAGCGAGCTGAGTATCGAATGCGTTCATGAATGGCTCCTCTGTACTTGACTGGTTGGACGCCCGGGACTCAGCGCCGGCTTGGGGCTCGCCGATTGCCGAGCAGCAGGAGGCCGAACGCGAAGCCGCCGACCAAGGCCGAGCAGAGGGTGGAGGTTGGATCCGCCAGAACGATCATCGGAGGGGTCTCCTGAAGGGGTTAGAGTGGAACGTCGATGGAACGAATGCCGGTTTGAGCAAGGGTTGTGCCCCGAGCGGAGTGCCTTCCGCGTGGAAATCCGGGCCTTTTCTGCGCTTCGGCCCATCGGCTGAAACTGCATCTCTGCAAGATCCCGGATGTTGGGCGGCTGGTCCGGCAGGGACGCAAGGGGGGCGAGCCTTCGCGCAGGTGTCCTCCTTCGCTGCTGACCCGGAGGAAGAGAGCGAAGAGGATGGCGTTCCAATGGGCTCCTGCTACAAACCGCGTCCGTTTCGGGGCGTAGCGCAGCCTGGTAGCGC
>SXGS01689713.1_pt1 | contig 17286 bp, 21 predicted proteins | sample 3174681 | NCBI WGS metagenome assembly SXGS01 (sample SAMN11356861, study PRJNA531348) | freshwater metagenome | isolation source: freshwater sample F1-80 | place: China: Fuxian Lake, Yuxi | collected 2017-12-25 | reverse complement strand
TTCGGTCATCCCGAGGTCTATGTTCTGATCCTGCCATCGTTCGGCATCGTGTCTGAAGTTTTGCCGGTGTTCTCGCGCAAACCATTGTTTGGTTATCCGTTTGTGGTGTTCTCTGGTGCAGCAATCGGTTTTGTCGGTTGGGGTGTTTGGGCTCACCACATGTTCGCCTCTGGTTTAGGGCCGGTGTCTGTAGCCGTGTTCTCTTTGACGACGATGGCGATCGCCGTGCCAACCGGTGTCAAAATAATCAACTGGACCCTCACCATGTGGGGTGGCAAGTTGTGGTTCACCACCGCAATGAAATTCGCGATCGGTTTGATCGTGTTGTTCACCGTCGGCGGTCTCTCGGGTGTGACCCACGCAGTCGCCCCGTCTGACACGCAGCAAACCGACACCTATTACATCGTCGCGCACTTTCATTATGTGTTGTTCGGTGGTGCCGTGTTGGGCATCTTCTCGGGTTTTTATTATTGGTGGCCAAAGGTTTTCGGCAAGATGCTGAACGAAAAACTAGGCTCATGGAATTTTTGGTTGATGATCATCGGTCTCAACCTGACTTTCGGTCCGATGCACATTCTCGGTTTGCAAGGTCAGCCACGCCGAATGTACCAATGGACCGAAGCCCGAGCAGGCGAAGGTTTCTTCAACCTTGCCTTCTGGAACTTAATCGCATCAATCGGCTCGTTCGTCCTTGCAGTCGGAATTTTGATGTTCTTGATCAACGTCCTGATTACGAGCCGCAATCCGCAAAAGGCCCCGCTTGACCCATGGAATGCGCGCAGCCTCGAGTGGATGACGACGAATCCTCCGAAAGAACATAACTTTGACGTCGTCCCAACGGTGCATCACCTTGACGATTTCTTTCATCAAAAATATGAAGAAGATGCCACGACACACACGATGAAGCAAGTCAGAACAGCCGAAGAAATTATGGCTGAGCAAGAGCGCAACGCCGACAAGCATATTCACATGCCGTCGCCGTCGTATTGGCCAATCGTGTTGGCGTTTGGTTTGCCGGTGATCACATTTGGTTTGATTTATTCGCACTTGATCTCGGTGGTTGGTGGCGTGATTGTTTTGTTCGCCGCATACGGTTGGGCCCTCGAGTCGAGCACTGCGCCAGATTCTGATTTCGAAACCAACACACCCGGTACCGGGCTGGACAAAGTGTCGACAAACCATGACTGACACAGCAAACGCTCACGCCAGCAGCACTGGTATCTCAAATGTCAAACTCGGCATGTGGGCCTTCTTGGGTTCAGAGTGCTTGCTGTTTGGTGGTTTGATCTCGACCTACATGCTGTATCGCGGGCGCGTTACAGGTGGCCCGCGGCCATCGCAAATTTTTGACATTCCGTTTACATCTGTCAGCAGTTTCGTGTTGCTGATGAGTTCGTTGACGATGGTCCTCGCAGTCAGTGCGGCGCACAAAGGAGATGATCAAAAAATCAATTTGTGGCTGACGGTTACGGCGTTGCTCGGCGCAACATTCGTCGGTGGCCAGGTTTATGAATTCACGGCCTTCTATAAAGAAGGTCTGGGTTTTTCAACAAGCCTTTTCGGTTCAAGCTTCTATACATTGACTGGTTTTCACGGCGTGCACGTAACGGTGGGCATCATCATGTTGATGTCGCTGGTCGGCATCTTGAAGCGCGGTTCGGTACCCGGCAAGAAAGCCGAAGTCGTAGAGATGATCGGCCTTTACTGGCACTTCGTCGACATCTTCTGGATCATCATCTTCACCCTCGTATATCTGATCCCGGTTTGATCATGACTACGAATACGACAGCGACAACACACCATCAAGAGCACGGCATGAGCAATGCCGGCTACATTCGCATCGCAATTATTTTGGCCGCCATCACCGGCCTGGAAGTTTCAACTTATTATGTCGACTTCGGCGTGCTGTTCTTGCCAGCATTGTTGATCATGATGGTGATCAAATTTGTGATGGTCGTCAGTTATTTCATGCACTTGAAGTTCGACAACAAGATGTTCAGTTTCTTGTTTTACGCCGGGCTCGTTCTCGCTGTCGGTGTCTACGCCGCATTTCTCGCGACGTTTAAATTTTTTATTCAGTAACAACTTGACCGCATAGTTATGTTCGCCGCAAGTACCGATCTCGTCAATCCGTGGCGGTTTCAGGCGCACCCCGAAGTTTGGTTTTTGGTGGCATTCGTGCTCGGCGCTTATATATATGCCGTGCGTGTAATCGGGCCAGTTGTGGTCAAATCAGGCCCGGTGATCACGTCAAGACAACGCAATTCGTTTGTCGCTGGAATTTTATTGTTGTGGATCGCCTCTGACTGGCCTGTTCACGACTTGGCCGAAGAGTATTTGTATTCGATGCACATGTTTCAACACATGGTTTTGTCATATTTCATGCCGCCCTTGGTTTTGTTGGCAACTCCAAAATGGATGCTCGATGCCGTATTCGGTTTAGGTAAAGCGCGAACGGTCATCAACTGGCTCGCAAAACCAGTCGTGGCTGGAGTGGCGTTCAATTTTGTGGTGATGATTACACACATACCAGCGCTAGTAAATCAAAGTGTGACGAATGGGCCGTTGCATTATTCGTTGCACATTTTGCTTGTTACTACGGCACTGCTTGTTTGGCTACCAATTTGTGGACCAGATTCGCGCCAGCAATTGCAGTCCGGCGGAAAGATGATCTATTTGTTTTTGATGTCGGTTGTGCCCACCGTGCCAGCGGCTTGGTTGACATTTGCCGAAGGCGCCGTCTACAAGCACTACGACATTGCAGTGCGGGTGTGGGGGCTTTCAGTGACGACCGATCAACAAGTTGCCGGCGCAATCATGAAAACTGGTGGGGCGGTGTTTTTGTGGTCGATCGTCGTGTTCCTGTTCTTCAAGCGTTTCAGTGCTGGCTTTGCGGCAGATCAGTCGTATCGAAAAAACTCTCCACTTGATGATGATGTTTTGACATATCAAGATGTCACCGACGCTTTTGGTCGGGTAGCGCCAGCAAAAGAACCAAACGTCAAGAATTAATCAGACCACTTAAAACTGACCACAGCCAACGCACAAGCCGATAACGCCCAACTGCATAGAGCAATCACATCGGTTATCACTAGTTCATTGTTGTTGAACGAACTACGCAACAAACCGCTGAGCAACGAACTGGGCAAGACTTGTGCAACATCGCCAAGCGTTTTTGGCAGATCATCGTTTGAACTAAATATGCCACCCAGCAACAACAAAGTGAGATAGAGGCCGTTTTGTGCCGCCAAATTGATCTCGGCACGAAGTCGACCTGCAAGCGTCAAACCGATACCGGCGAAGCAACTTGTGCCGATCAACAGCAACACCAAAATTTGTGCCAAGTTGATTCGCGATGGGTTCCAGCCCAACAACTGACCCACAAAAATCAGCAACACAAGTTGGGCGATCTCAATAACGCAAATCGCAGCAACTTTGGCCAACACCAATCGCCTTGTGCCAAGTGGAGTCGTGCCCAGTCGCTTGAGCACGCCGTAACTGCGCTCGAAACCAGTGGCGATACCAAGGCTGACCATTGCCGTTGACATCACGGCCAGACTCAAGATGCCAGGCATTAAAAAATCAATTTTGTTTTGACTATCAGTTGATAAGAAATCGGTCTGTGAAAAAAAGATCAAAAGTGTTACGGGAATTACAACGAGCAAAAGCAGTTGTTCACCGTTGCGTGCCATCACTGTCAGTTCTTGGCGCAGTTGCGAGCGAAAGATTTTCATTACCGACCTGGCGACCTTGATCTATCGGCAAGGCTACGAAAGATGTCTTCAAGACTTTGACTATTGCCAGCTGAACCGCGCAGTTCAGTTAGCGGGGCATTGGCAAGCAGATTGCCATCTTTAAACATCAATACATGGTCGGCGACTCTTTGTGCTTCATCAAGTTCGTGTGTCGCCATGATCACCGCACAACCGTCATCGGCCAGTCGTCGCACAATGCCCCGAATCAAGTCGCGACCGAAGATGTCGACACCCGAAGTAGGTTCATCCAAAAAAGCAACTTGTGGTTTGGCGGCGAGTGCCAGCGCAAGCGACAACCGTTGTTTTTCGCCACCCGAAAGTTTGCGCCACGATGTTTTCCTTTGCCGAGTCAGATCGACCATGTCGAGCAGTTCGTCGGCGGTTGTGCGGTTGCCGTAAAGATTGCAGTAGTGCTTGACAATTTCAAATACTCGTGTGCTCGGGTAGACCCCACCGTCTTGCAACATCACACCAATTTGCGCGTTGATTTTGCTTCGATCTTTCTTGGGATCAAGCCCAAGCACGCTGACTTTGCCACTCGTGGCCGTGCGCACCCCACTGCAGACTTCCATCGTGCTGGTTTTGCCGGCACCATTGGGGCCGATCACGACGGTTACTTCGCCCGCCTTGGCGTCGAATGAAATATTGTTGACGGCACGCAATTGTTTGTAATCAACGACGAGATCACGCACGCTGATTGCGACTTGGTTCGACTGACCAGACAAATTCATCACCATTACAGTACGCAATTCACAGGACTTCGCCGACATCTAACGGCTAATCTGACTGTGTGATTGATGTCCGACTTATTCGCTCAGAGCCTGATGCCGTAAAAGCGGCGATGGCTCGTCGGGTCAAGCCAGCAGTTCTCGAAGAACTGGACCACGCCCAGCGACTTGACGCCAGATTGCGTGACATCACCGTTGAGCGAGATGCGAATCGGGCGCAGATCAACAGCATTTCAAAAGATGTGGCTACTGCACGGCGCGCGAAAGACGATGCGGGTGCCGAGAAATTGATGCAACAAAGCCGTGAGTTGGGTGAGTCTGAAAAAGTTCTGGCCAGCGAGTTCGATCAGGCTAGTTCTGCGCTTCGTGAGGTGTTGTTGCTCATACCCAATATTCCGCACGCGCAAGTGAGTGACGGCAACAGCGACAAAGACAACAAAGTTGTAAAAGGTCCGTTGCAAATGCCGGCGAAATTCGCCGATCATCAACGCGTACCCCACTGGGAGACCGGTTCTGCACTCGGCATCTTAGACAATGAGCGAGCCACCAAAATTAGTGGCTCGATGTTCACGATGCAGCGCGGTCTTGGTGCGACGATGGCTCGGGCGTTGTGTCAACTTGCACTTGATCGCAATTCTGATGCCTTTGAAGAGATTCGTCCGCCAAGTTTGGTTTTGACCAGCACGCTCATGGCTACGGGTCAGTTACCGAAATTTGCCGACGATGCATTTTTAATCGAACGCGACGACCTGTGGTGCATACCGACTGCAGAAGTACCGCTCACGAGTCTGCATAGTGGCGAAATTCTTAAGGCCGAAGAATTGCCTTTGCGATACATGGCGCACACATCATGTTTTCGTCGCGAGGCTGGTTCGGCGGGGCGTGACACGCGTGGCATGTTGCGCACGCATGAGTTCGACAAAGTCGAAATTCTTGCAGTCACGACACCACAACAAGCACCAGACATGCTTGTTGAACTCACGAATCGAGTTGAGGCGACGATTGCCGCGCTCGGTTTGCCATATCGCGTGCTTGAAATCTGTACGGGTGACCTTGGTCAGTCGCATCATCGCAGTTTTGATGTCGAGGTCTATGCACCTGGTTGTGATCAGTGGCTAGAAGTAAGTTCAGTCAGTTGGTTCAGCGACTATCAGGCGCGTCGTGCCGACATTCGGTTCAAAAATTCTGGTGCCAAGGGCAGCGAAATTGCCCACACACTCAATGCTTCGGCGCTTGCAGTGCCGAGAGTTTGGGCGGCGATTCTTGAGAACTGTCGTCAGGCTGACGGTTCGGTAGCAATACCAGAGGTTTTACGGCCGTATATGCGGGGCGCAAAAGTAATTTCATCCAGTTCAAAAGTCAAGCCATGAGTTTGCGCGATCGGCGCGTGCAATACGAGACCGCTGGGTTAGATCTTCATGATTTGGATTCAGACCCGATTGCTCAGTGGCATGCGTGGTATGACCAGGCTGCAAGTGCTGGTGTGGCTGAACCAAATGCAATGTCTGTCGCAACTGTCGATCAACACTCTGCGCCAGATTCGCGAGTGGTATTGGCACGAGCAGTTGACGCTAGGGGTTTCGTGTTCTACACGAACTACGACTCGGCAAAAAGCCAGCAACTTCTCGTCAATCCAGTATCGAGCGCGGTGTTTGCCTGGCTCGATTTGCACCGGCAAGTTCGGGTGCGTGGCACGGTGCAGCGAATTTCAGACAGCGAGAGCGACGAATACTTTGCGTCTCGGCCCCGCGAGTCACAGATCGGTGCATGGGCATCACCACAGTCGCAGCCAATAGCCGATCGCACAGTTATTGAGGCGCGGGTTGCCGAGTTTCGCACCAAATTTGAAAATTCAGATGTACCTCGACCAGCCAATTGGGGCGGCTGGTGTTTGGCGCCGTCATCTATCGAGTTTTGGCAGGGCCGACCCAGTCGGTTGCATGATCGATTTGTTTACGATCTTGACACGACTACGAAAAAATGGAAGATTCAGCGCCTCGCGCCGTAAAAAGTTATTTTACGATCGGCCAGTTCTTGGCTGTTTTCACTAGTGCTTCAATCAACGCTTCGGTGTGTGGTGTTAGGCCGTCGCCCTGCCAATCTTTCCAAAATCGACCGAGCCCACGCACGCGAGGTGGCAGTTCGACCTGCACACCGCCGAGGCGAGGTAAGTTGACCGGGTTGTCGTCATGCAGGCCACGCAAGTCAACCGGAATCGTCTCGAGATCGTCGCAGATTTCGTAACTTGGCAGGGCTTGTTTGAGATGCGTCGACAAATGACTGGCTAGATGACGGTTTCTACCGCCGAGCAACAATGAAGTAAAGAACCCGTCACGACCAAAACCGTGCACGGTGATCACGACATCTACATGGTTGACAAAACTCTTCAGCGAGTTAGAAAACTTTGGTGAAACCTCGTGCGAAGGTACGTGCCACTTCAAGCCACGGGGTTGGTGCACACCGTAATATGATGCCCCCGACTGCTCGGCGGCGCTCTGGGCGATTACATCGGTCAGGTGCTCAAGACCGCCACCGTGATAGGCCATGAAGCCAAACTTGTTGCGCAACTCGACAACTTCTTGCACTTCTGGATGAGCGAGCAACTTGGCAAACATCATGTCGGTGTCTTTGCCTTGCGGCGACTAACGACTATTGCTGCGACTAAAACAAGAGTCAACACGAATGCCAAGCGAAATGCGCCTTGTTGTTGCAGAAAAGAAGCGACTCTGGTTTGCCAGCGTTCAATGCGGGCGACAAAACTTGAAGATTTTTCTTCGCTGATTGCGGCATACCAATAGAGCACCAAATAGGCTCCGGTCAGGGTCACAAAGACTGCGCCAAGCCGTTGAACAATGTGTAATTTATTTTTGATCACCGTGACGAGACCTGTTTTGGCAAACGCCAGGCTCACGGTTAGTGCCATCACCAACATTGACATACCTAAGCCGTAGAGCAAGATGCTGAGCACACCAGAAACGAAACCATTTAGCGAAATTGAGCCAAAGACGGCCGTTGTTAGAAAGCCAATCGTGCAACCGATCGATGCCACCGCATATGCGAAACCATAAATGATCGTCGCTCGAAATGTTTTTGTTTGAACACCGACCATCTGTGGTGTGGCGAATTTTGGTATCCAGCCTGTCAGCATGCGTGCACCGCCGACAAGCAAAATGATGCCGATTGCAAGTGATGCATATTTCGCGTTCAATTCAATCCATTGGGTGAACAAACGAGATATCACTCCGATGACAAAGAAAATGCCAAGGAAACCGATTGAGATTCCTGAACTGACGATGAGTGCGCGTCGCAGTCGTTCACTTGTCGCCAAGTTTGATTCTTCGCGGGTGCCGAGAAAGAAAATTAAATACGTCGGCAACAAAACAAAGCCGCACGGGTTGACAGCCGCCAGCACACCTAAAATAAACGAATAGGCAAAATTGCCTTCAATAGCCAAAATCACTTCAACAACCCTGTCACGAGCTCGTCAAGTTCGCTCACACCGATTTCGCCAGCTTTTTGACCGATGATCGTGCCTTGGGCATTAACAGCCAAGGTCATTGGTGCGGTTGCGATGCCTAATTCAGAGATGAATGCACCATTTTTGTCGAGCAGCAACTCATAATCCACGCCATATTGCGCGGCAAATTCTTTGGCGACACTTGCCGAATCTTTGATATTGACGCCAACAAAACGCACCTGATCATCGTGTTGTGTAGCGGCGCTGGCTAGCACAGGCAGTTCACGACGACATGGTTCGCAGGTTGAATACCAGATGTTAATAATCAGCGGCGTGCCAAAAAGCTTTGGTATTGAGACTGTTTCGCCATTCACATTCGTCAACGCGAGATCCGGTACCTGTTGGCCGATCAGTTGCTTGTTAGTCGCGATTTCGTCAGTGTTCAGATTGACCGAATTTGACAGCTGATAACTTGGCGTGTCGGTGTCGTTACTTGCTCGCGCAATGATGAATCCCAAAAAAACAAGAACAAAAATTATCAGTGCTTGTTTACTAAGACGCGTTCTGGTGGGCACGCAAGCAGACTACCGACTGCATTTGGCCCCCACCAGAACGTGCACCTTTAGCGCAGTTAAGCAACCCAGTGCTCGGGGAGAGGCACCTCTGTGATTGTTAACACCGCATGAGATTTAGTCACGGGTCGACCGCGAGGTCGCTTGGTCGTGCGAATGCGACCTTCTTCGATCAATTCGCCGCCCCACACGCCCCACGGCTCGCTGCGCGCGAGTGCGCCAGCCAGGCAATCGGCCTTGCTCGTGCAACGCGCACAAATCGCTTTGGCGCGTGCCATATCCACGAACTCTTCCGAGAAGAACAGATATGACAGTGTTCCGTTGCCATCGTTGCAGCGCATCGCGGACAGAACAAATTCTGGTTTGTCATCAATTGCCAATTTAAAGTTTTCACTCGCCTGTGGTTCGGTGATTTGTGTGTCTAACAGTGTCATTTCTTTTCCTTTCGTTGGTTGTAGTTGTTTGTTGTTTGATTGAGCCAATTTGGCTTCACGCCGGAAAAACAAAAAGACCGCCGGGTTTTCACCCGACGGTCTCGTGGATCTCTCCGACGTGAAATCTATTTACGTCGTAAGCCCCTCGAGATGTCGGGCCGATTGTTTGGTTGAATAATCAACGAAACTTTTCGTCGTACCAAACCAGCGTGATTTGCCAGATTTGGTCGCGAAATTGGTAAATTTCGCCGCGCACGAATTGAACGCGCGCGCGTTGACCGTGCGAGCGTTGACAATTGCTGATGGAGTCAAAATCGAGGCGTTCATGAGGTAACCATGCAACCATGTTTGTCGACCAATTCCAAGCGATTTAATTTCAGTCCAGTCATAAAGCCGTTTGAGCCAATACTGGCTAGGGTTTCAGCATGGCGCAGGCTGAGATGAAGTACGGTCTGCCGAGCCCATTGCCAGAATTTGGTCGAAGATTTTCGACCTCGCGAAAAGTGCGTTTGGGTGACGTCACTCCCAAGGGTCGACTGCGTTTAGACGCAACCGCCAGGTATTTGCAAGACATCGCCACCGACGATTCGCTAGATGGCGATTACGACGAGCCGCACTCGTGGGTTGTGCGTCGCACGCAAATTTGGGTGACGAGTTTTCCAAAATATTTAGATCAGGTCGAATTAACCACTTGGTGTGGCGCCCTCGGGTCGCACTGGGCCGAGCGCCGCACCCAAATCAAATGTGCCGGTGTCGTTGCTATCGACTGTGCAGCATTGTGGGTGCGCGTTGATTTCAAGACGATGAAGCCAGTGGCATTATCAAAAGAACTGACTGAACTTCTTTCGTCAGCCACAAACGGTAGAAAAATTTCGTCACGACTCGAAATCGGTAGAAATCTGCCCGACCTCTTGGGCAGTGACGCGACCTCACAAGATTGGCCGATTCGTTTCAGCGACATGGACGCGGTCGGTCATCTGAACAACGCCGCCTATTGGGAAGTGCTTGAAGAATATCTCGGCGCCCATTCTGGCCAGCGTGCACCGTTGTTGGCAACAATCGAACATCACGGGGCAGTCGACCCAGGCGACAAAGTGCGCATCGTCACCCAAAAATTTGATGGCCGAGTTGTTCTGCGACATGTGATGGCCGATGGCACGGTCGCTGCGGTTACCGAACTTATTTTGGCGTGACGGTGTTTTCTTTGAACACATTTTCGCGGTAAAACTTCAATTCGCGAATGCTTTCACGCACATCATCGAGTGCACGGTGCGTGCCACTCTTGGTCGGGCGAGTAATTTCGACACCCGGGTACCAGCGTTTGACGAGTTCTTTAATTGTTGAAACATCCACACTGCGATAGTGCAGGTGGTTTTCAATATCAGGCAAATATCTCACCAAGAACCGGCGGTCGGTGCCGATCGAGTTGCCACATAGTGGTATCGTGCGCGGCTCAGCAACGTGTTGCTTGATAAATTCGAGCGTTGCTGCACCAGCCTGCTCGAGTGTCACAGTTGACGCACGAATCGCCGTGAGCAAACCCGATTTCGTGTGCATCTCGACCACAACTGGAACCATTGTCGAGAGCACGGCTTCTGGTTGGTTGATCACCAGATCGGGGCCCTCGGCAACAATGTTTAGATCATCGTCGGTGATCAACGTGGCAATTTCGACGATGACATCGGTCGTCGGGTCGAGGCCAGTCATCTCGAGATCCATCCACACAAGCACGCCAAGCAATCTATTAGTTTTCACCCGTCAACTGCACTTTTGCCCGAACTACGTGTCGGCGCCTTTGGGCTCTATCGTCTTAGGCGTGACAAATTCAAGTGCGAGCAACACACCGCGCCAACCGACGAATGTGCCGGTCAAACGCCTAGACCTCGACTTGCCTTTGCCTGCCCCGGCGCATCCGGGTGACGCGGGCATCGATCTGCACGCACGCGTTGACGCACTGTTGCCGGCGCACGGCGGGCGAGTGCTCGTGCCAACAGGCATAGCCGTGGCGATACCGATTGGGTTTTTTGGACAAGTTGTGCCGCGCAGTGGCCTCGCATTAAAGCACGGCATTTCACTTGTCAATACGCCAGGGATCATTGACAGCGGTTATCGCGGCGAACTGCAAGTGATCATGATCAATACCGACCCCGAGCATGATTATCAAGTCAAGCGCGGTGATCGTATCGCCCAGTTAATTATTCAAGAAGTTGTGGCGACGACTTGGCAGGTTGTCAAAGAACTTGACGGCGATGATCGCGGCGGTGGCTTTGGGCACTCGGGGCGTTGACTAAATTTTATTTGTTGTTCGCAAGTCGTTGTGTGAGAATTTTTCTTTGATGAAGGTCCTTGATTTGCTCCGTTGACAACTCGAGCAACTCGCCAAAAACTTCGGCGTTGTCTTCGCCACGATATTTGACTTCACCACGGGTTGAAGTGTCAGAGCCCGAAAATCGCCACGGTGAATTTGGTAACTTGACTTTCGAGTCGCCACGATCGTCAACTTCGACAAATGCGTTGCGTTCTTTTGCCCATTGCGTCTCGGCAACTTCGGCGACTGAACGTATTCGGCCCATAGCTAATTTATTTTCAGCGAGTTGTCGTTCGAGTTCGTCGACGGTGATTACAGTTGCTGCCCAGTCTTTGATCAGCTGCATCAATGCGTCGAGGTTGGCAACGCGCAGGGCTACCGTTTTGAATCGTGGATCATCGAGCAGTTTTGGTTGTTGCATCGCAGCGACAAAAAAATCAAACGTGCCACGCTCGGCTGGATGGCCACTGACGACTGAAGTCACGCCGTCACGTGTTGTCAGAACCGCATAATCTTCGGGACGAAACGAGCGAATTGTGTCGGGCGAGACGGGTTGATCCCACAAATCATCGTGGACGTGTTCGTTGACGTAGAGCAAAGTTTGAGCCATCGAAAGATCAATGTATTGCCCTTCGCCAGTTCGCTCACGGGCAAAGAGTGCCGCCAAAATCGCGCTCGCGCATTCGATAGCCGTGTAAACATCGGCGTGGCTGAACGGGTCATTGGCATATTCACCGTTGCGCGCATCGCCTTGACGCTTGGTCAAACCCATTTCGGCGTTGATCACGGGGGCAAAAGCGCGACGGTCGACCCAGGGGCCCGTGTTGCCATAACCGGTGATTGACGCATAGATCAGTCGCGTATTTTTGGTGCGCAAAGTCTTTTGATCGAGACCCAATCGTTGCATCACACCTGGTCGAAAGTTTTCGATCACAACATCGCACTTGTCGACCAATCGTTTGATCAGGTCAACTGCCTCGGGCTTGCTCAAGTCGAGTGAAATATTTCGTTTGCCAACATTTTGTTGAATGAAATATGTGGCATTCGAGTTGATTCGTGGACTTGAAAATCGTGTCAGATCACCCGTGGGTTGTTCGACCTTGATTACATCTGCGCCGAGGTCGCAGAGCATTCGTGTTGCGTGCGGACCCGACAGCACCCGCGTAAAGTCAAGAACTCGAACCCCTTCTAATGGTCGCATCAAATTAATTCAGCGTGACGCCGAGCGTGCGCAAAGCCAGCGATGCATAAAGCGCGACCCCATGAGCCATCACCGACTCTTCGAACATCACACGATTTGAATGATTCGGTGCTGCAGTCGCAGGATTAACACCTTCTGGTGTGCCACCTAGAAACACCATCGCCCCTGGAATTTTATTCAAGATGTAACTGAAGTCTTCGGCACCCATAATCGGTGATGGCATTCGCACTGCTTTGCCTTCGCCGAGTAAAGACTCGGCAACTTCAAGAGCGAAATCGGTGCTCGGTGCATCGTTGACGGTCACTGGGTAGCCGATTCTGATTTCGACCGTGGCCTGCATTTCGTATGCGGTGGCGATTCCCTCGGCGACACGGCGAATCGAATCATGAACTTTGTTGCGGGTCTTTTCGCTCACTGCACGAATTGTTCCCTCGATAAGTGCCGACTCAGGAATTACGTTGAACGCCGTGCCAGCCACAAGTTTTGTGATTGTTACAACCGCGGGATCAAAAGTTTCGATGCGTCGTGTGATCATCATTTGAAGCGCCTGCACGATTTCACACGCCACTGGTATCGGGTCGAGAGTCCGAAACGGTTCGGATGCGTGGCCACCTTTACCAGTGATCTTGATCGACAGAACATCGCTCGACGCCATCAATGGCCCACTGCGTGTGCCGATCGTGCCTGCGGGCATTGACGAAGTGATGTGCAGAGCGTATGCCGCCGTTATCGGCGACTCGCTGCCGTCTTTGTTTTTGGCGACGTCTAACAAACCTTCTTCGAGCATAAATTTCGCACCGTGGTAACCCTCTTCGCCAGGTTGGAACATAAACAAAACACGACCAGGTATCTCGCCACGACGATCACTGAGCAATTTCGCCGCACTGACCAACATTGACGTGTGCGTGTCGTGCCCACAGGCGTGCATGCAGCCGTCTGTCTTTGATGCAAATTCAAGACCAGTATCTTCGGGCATCGGCAATGCATCCATGTCGCCGCGCAACATCACGGTCGGCCCGGGCTTATCGCCGGTCAACATCGCAACGATGCCGCTTGTTGTTTGATGCAACTTAATATCAAGCGGTAGACCTTCAAGAGCCATCAAAACTTGTTCACGTGTTTTTGGCAGTTCGTTGCCGGTTTCGGGCCACTTATGCAGTTCGCGTCGTAGCGCCACGGTCGTCTTCATTAATCCGCCGACCTGATCTTTTAGTCCGACGGCTGAGCCGTGTTTTTCTTGGGCCGCCGAAATTGGTTTGTTTGATCCTGCTTTTGCCATGAGCCAAGCGTACGCTCAGCAACAGTGCTCGAATAAACGCAGATCAATCTGATTGCTCGCAAATTGCTTGTGTATATTGGCAGATGTATGTTGACCGTTGAATTTACGATTGAGCCATTCGTTGAGGGTGACCCAGGTCTGCATGTCACTTCGGCGGTGGCAGCAGTCGAAACGCACGGCATCGCCGTTGATTTTGGCCCGTTCGGTTCGCTGTTCAGTGTCGACGCCGAAACTTTGCCGGTTGTAGTCGCCGATTTGTTGCGTGTGGCTTATAGCAATGGCGCAACTTTCGTCAATATTTCTGTGTCGCGATTCGACTCATGAAAGCCACAAGTCAAGATCCGATTATCAAAGCAATCGAACCATTAATCGCGGCAATCGGTGCCACGCTCATCAGCGCAAATGCGATCAAGCCATCTGACGTGTCGCTTGAAGTTGACGGTGTCGTTGTCGCAGGTGTTCGCTTACCTGCATTGCACGGCGCACTCGAGCGGATGATCGACTCGGTCGAACGCGAACTCGGCGCCAAGCTTGCCAACCTGTCGCGTACGTCTAAACAGCGTGCAATTCGTTTGCTCGACGAGCGTGGTGCGTTCACTTTGCGTCGGGCCGTTGAAGATGTCGCCGACTCAATGGGCGTCTCGCGCATCACCGTCTACAACTATCTCAACTCCCTACACCGCTGAGTTCTATAGTTTTCGCAAGTGCACTGCGTCCACTTTGTGGTCGGCGTCTTTGTGGAGGACCAACGATGCCCGAGCCCGGGTCGGCTCGATGTTCTCTTTCAGGTTTTTGCCGTTGATGCTCGTCCAAATTTCGTGGGCGAGCGCGAGCGCCTGTTCTTCGGTGAAGTCGGCAAAGTGTTTGAAGAAACTATTTGGGTCCTGAAAAATTGTCTTGCGCAAAGTCTGAAACCGCTCGGTAAACCAAGCCTCGATGTCGTTCTCACGAGCATCGATATAAATCGAAAAATCAAAATAGTCAGAAACAAAGTCTGTCGTTGCGCTGCCCACTTGCAAAACGTTCAATCCTTCGATGATCAAAATGTCGGGCTGGCGCACGATTTCTTCTTTTTCGGATAGCACATCGTAAATCACATGGCTATATACGGGTGCTGAAACTTCGGGTGTGCCCGCCTTGACATCGCGCACAAATTGCAACAGGCGTCTCGTGTCGTAACTTTCTGGAAACCCCTTGCGATTCATCAGTCCGCGCTTTTCGAGCTCCGCATTTGGATACAAAAAGCCGTCTGTGGTTATGAGTTCAACGCGTGGGTGCTCTGGCCAACGCATCAAAAGCGCCTGCAAAATTCGAGCTGAGGTGCTTTTACCCACAGCCACGCTGCCGGCAACGCCAATCACATACGGCATCTTCGGTGCCATCGTGCCCAAAAATGTCGCCGACACGCGATGCAAGTTTTGCGTCGCGGCGACGTAAAGATTAATTAATCGAGTCAGCGGCAAATAAACCGTCGCCACCTCTTCAAGATCGATGCGATCATTGATACCGCGCATAGCCTCGAGTTCTTTTTCAGTCAGCATTAGCGGCGCTTGCGCACGCAATACAGCCCACTGCTCGCGGTTGAAGGTTAAATATCGCTCTTGGTCGTTTGGCGAAATCACGCTCTTAAATCTATTTAATTAAATCGCAGTTACCCGACGCAAAAACTCAATTAATGGCTTGTTAACCAACTGTGCGTGCGTCAAGTTGGCGGCGTGTGCCGCGCCTTCGATCGCCACGATCGGCCCTGCACCGACTAGCCCGGCTCGTAGAGCCTCTGCTCGCTCCATTGATATTGCAGTGTCTGCAGTGCCATGAACAATTATCGCCGGGCATTTGATCTCACCAAGACGGTCGGTGATGTCATCGCGGTTGAGCAAACAATTCGCCGTAGCTTTGATCGCTTCACGCGAAAAGTTTTGCCACTTTGCTACCCATTTTGGATTTTCTGCAGGATCAGCAACAATGATGTTTACAATTATGTTAGTTAAATCTGGCACTGGGCCATGTTGCACCCAAGTGTCGACCATCATTCGATAACCGGCCAAAGTTTCTTCGTTGTCGTTGTCGGCAGCCGTGTCAATCAACACGAGAGCAGCAACTCGCTCTGGCGCGGTGAGCGCTGCCCGTAATGACAAAAATCCACCCTGCGACATTCCACCAATCACACATTTTTTTACGCCAAGGTGATCCATCAATCCCAGACAGTCGCGAGCAGAATCCCAATACGTGAAATCTTTTCCATCCCATTTGGTTTGCCCAAAACCGCGTTCATCCCAAGTGATCACACGAAATTCTGGTGACAGTGCGGCAACTTGTGCGTCAAACATTGTTTGATCCATTAAAAAGCCATGCGCCAAAATTATGACTGGCCCGTTGCCACCCGAGTCTTTATAAAAAATTTCTTGACCGTTTACTTTTGCAAACGCCACAATTGCCCCCAAAATCCGTGAAAGTTACGTGTTGATCAAACGCTACATCTAGGGCACCAATGCGCGAAATTCGCCTCGGTTACTTGTTAAAGGGCGCAGACCCCGACACAGCACCAGAGCCACCAGTCAAAACCTCGGCGCTAGTTTCGGTCACCAAAATCGTGTGTTCGAACTGGGCGGTGCGCTTGCCGTCGGCTGTCACGGCAGTCCATTCGTCATCCCACATTTTGTGCTGCCAAGTGCCGAGTGTGATCATCGGCTCAATCGTGAAGGTCATGCCAGGTCGCATCACCACAGAATTGCGCGCGTCGTAATAGTGCAGAACTTGAATGTCGCTATGAAACTGTTCGCCAATGCCGTGACCAACAAATGCTCGCACCACACCAAGTTTGTGAAGCTTCGCATGGTCTTCAATCGCCCGACCAATGTCACTTAATGGACGCCCAGATTTCACGGCTTCAATTCCGCGCCAGGTGCACTCTTCTGTCGCTTTGATCAGTGCACGACTTTCATCGTCGATTTCACCGACCGCAAAAGTCGCGTTCGTGTCACCGTGCACGCCACCGACATAACAAGTCACATCTAAATTGACGATGTCACCGTTTTCTAGTTTTCGCGAGTCGGGTATGCCGTGACAGATAACTTCGTTCACCGAAGTGCAGACACTTTTCGGGTAGCCCATATAGTTCAACGGGCTTGGGTATGAATTTCGCTGAATACATAGTTCGTGCACGAGCACGTCAATCTCATCGGTTGTTACACCTGGTTTCACGGCCGCACCGGCAAGTCGCAACACTTCAGCAGCAACCGCACCTGCGTGGCGCATCTTGGCAATTATTTCAGGAGACTTAACCGCTGATTCGTTCCATCTCGTTACTTCGCCGCTGTCGGCATACGGTGGGCGAGCGATATTGCTCGGCACGCTTCGGCGTGGGCCCACAATGCCTTGTTGTACGCGACCTTCAAGCGCTTTATGACAGCGTTTATATTTGCGACCACTTCCGCACCAACACGCGTCATTAGCTGACGGCAAAACGCTGGGCTGGGTCAAAATCGTCATCGGCTGGTCGCTTCTGACAAAAATCCTACCTCGCAAGCGTCAAATCAACCGCCACGAATA
>SXGS01063717.1_pt1 | contig 17287 bp, 22 predicted proteins | sample 3174681 | NCBI WGS metagenome assembly SXGS01 (sample SAMN11356861, study PRJNA531348) | freshwater metagenome | isolation source: freshwater sample F1-80 | place: China: Fuxian Lake, Yuxi | collected 2017-12-25 | reverse complement strand
GCCCGAGCCGCAGTGACAATGCCTTTGCTCACCAAGCCCGTCATCAGTATCGCAAACTGCGGGTCGGCGAGATCGACATGGTCGGCGAGCTGGAACTGCGCCATGCCCCAGACCACATCGACGTCGGTGCTGGTGGTCGCTGTGTGCCATTCCGCAGGTGTCAGCACACTGATGACCTGCGACTTGGTGACGCGAGTCTTCGGCGGCACGGGCGCGGGTGAGAACGTGTCGGTGGTCGCGTCGTAGAGCATCCCAACTCGTGCGTCAGGGCGGTCGGTCACGTCAAGAAACACATACTCAGCGGACGGCGGCACGGGCATGCTTCCGCTCCCATTCCACTCCGCCTGCGCGATGCCATTCCGAATCTGTAGTTGACGCTTCATCTAAAAAAACTCCACAACTTCGTAGTTGACGTTGGTGATGTAAACGGCAGAGGCCTTTTCAAACTGGAACGCCGTGTCACTCGTGAAGTAGCCGTAGACGCCAAACTCACGCATCGAACCAGTCGGGACGTTCCACGCCCCCAACGTATTCGCCGTAATACCGCCCACCAGCACAATCGTCTTGGCACGGTTAACAGCGGTAAGGCTGATGCCCAGCGCCGCCGCCGAACCGGACACAGTGCCTCGTTGAATCAACTTAATTACGCCGGGACGAAACGAAATAATGAAGGCGCCTGCGGCGTTAGTATAGGTCGAGCCACTGGTAAAGTTTTCCGCCGTCACGGTCGTTGCGTTGGTCAGCTTGATTCGCGCCAGCGTATATCCCGGCCCGAATGTTCCGTCGTCGTTGGTGTAGTTGACGCCGTTTGCGCTGACGCAAAGAGTGCGACTCATGTCTACACTAGCGATTGTGGCTGTGCCAGAAGCGCTCGATACTCCAAACGTGGCGGAAGCGTATTGAACGCTGTCGATAATGGACGACGCGCCCCACAAGCCCACCATTCCGCCCATGCCCGCAGGTCCGATGAGACGTCGTGGGCGCCTCATTAGGTGATCCGATTCACGTAGCCGTTGATCAAAATCACGTTGGCTGTAGCCGCAAAGGCTTTGACCACCAGCGAGCCAGTCAATGGACAACCCGGCACGACCATAAGGTAGCCCGACTCACCCGGCACCGTCACTTCGATGTTGCCGTCGGGTGCCGTCGCTTCGCCCCATTCGATGGTCAGCTTCACGGCGGTGCTGCTGCTGTTGACCGCAAACAACCAGACCTCGTCAATCGCGCTGGCGTGAGCGGTATGGATCGTCGTGCCCGCCGTCGCGGTCGCGGCCACCTTGATCTGTTTACCTGACGTTGAGCCAGACAAAATAACTTTAGAAAATGTTGCCATAGTGCTCCTAGGAGAAAATCTGCACGCCGAGTGCAATCTGATCGCTTTCGCCCGACGCAGTTGTCCAGCTCGGCGCAGTGCTTGCGCCTTGCGTCGTCAGCACTTGTCCCGCAGTGCCAGCCGCAAGTCTTGCCCATTGCGTTGCCGATGATGCATAAAAGACATCGTTTGCAGCCTGAGACGCAATCGCAATCGCGCCAGCATTAATAGCGATCTCATTCGCCACAATGTCAGCATTCCAGATTGCCGCCGTGACCAGATCGCCTGTCGTTCGAATTGTTGGTGCGATGTAAGCCATATGAAATCCTTAGAATCCTAGCACGGTTGTTGTACCGATTTCTGATGAACCCGTCACACCCAGCACCCAGACCACGCCAGAACTTGGAGCGAGTGTCCATGTCGCGGAGATTTTATTGTTCGCGGTAATGGAAAGACTAACGGCATTGATAAAGTAATCTGCGCTTAATCCGGTCACTGTCTCAGACACAGTGATGCGGTCGCTAATTTCTCGCGCTAACGCATAGGTCATCATCGTTGATGAGCCATTTGCATCAATCGTGATGTCCCGAAGATACGTCAACGGATTACTGTAGACGTACTTGAAATAATCTGCCGCGCTTTGTCCGACCGTCAGCGTGTCTTGATACGGCATAGCGTACGACAGCGTGTTGATGCCGTAGAGATATTGACTCGCTGTGTCTTCGCTAGTCGAGATGGTCGCGTCGTAGGTGTAGATGCCCTTGCCTCGCAGTTGCAGAAACGTGATGAAACCATCAGAGCTAGAGCCATTGACAATAATTAATTTCGCGCTGTTTGCGCCAAAGGTCGGCGTTACCGTAAAGCTGGCGGTCAGGTCTATGCCTGTACCGTTCGCTAACGTGTTCATCGTGTAGTCCGTTGTCGGGACAGGCGTGACCATCGCCGTGCCGCCTACTCGTGCGGCTTTTTGATTCGGGTCAGTGTACGCCGCGTCAATCGTCAGCGTAGCTCCAGCCAAGACCGTCGTATTAGAGTTCGACAGGTTATACAGCACGGTCGTAGCAGCAGCATCGACTTCGCGTGGATACGTTGTGACTTTGATTCGATTCAGCAGTTCCTTCATGCTGCGATTCGCCGTCATATCAATCATGTCATCACTGATTGTGGCGGCTGATACGGATGCCTGTCGTGTTGTGCGGTTCTCAAACACCAGCGTCGAGCCTTGCGCGGTATCACCCTTAACGTAGATGTAGCCAACCTCACTAGCCGCAATCGTCTGAAAAGCCGACAGCGCGGTAGTGGATTCGTCCTGCACGTTGTCTAGTGCGAACGAGAACGTCGAGACGCCTGTACCGATGCTCGTCGCAGGAGCAGGTCTAGCAAGGTTGTTGTAGACCGCCGTGAACACTTCGTCGCTGCGTTTATTAATCTGAAGCGCGACTTGATTAAGCAGCGAACTCGCGGCATCGTCCATGTAATCCACGGCTACGCAGTTCGTGACACGATCACGCTTAATGCCGCCTAACGGTTCAATGCTCGTCAGGAATCCGCGCCACTTGTAGTACGTGATTCCTGCATAGGTGATCGCAAGTCTGACGCCAATGCCGAGTTCAAATCCGCTGCGCTTGTTGGAACTATTGGGTGAGTAGTAGCCAAGCAATCCCGCAGAATTCGACGAGGAATTATCTAGCGCAAACGTCAACGTGCCAGTTGAGGCTACGCGATCCGCTGGACCTGATCCGCTAATTCCATAGCTAAGATTTAGCCCGTTGCTAATCACGACATCCGTGATTGATGTCCACGAGGAACCCAAAAAGGTAGACGTGCCGAGTTCAGAAAACCCAGTCTGTCCTAGCAGCCAGCCCGTTCCAGCTAACTGCATCTGGAGATCGATACTCGTAGGTTGAGCAGACATCAGCGATTCAGTTGCATGGCGTCACGCACAGAGAGCGCGACCAAGAGTGGAAGCTGTCGATCCGATGTGGCTTGTTGCTTCCGCAGTAAGCGTAACTCGTCGATCACATCGTCGTTGCTGAGTGACCCGCCAGAGTTTAAGCGACTAATCGATGCAGTACCTAGACTACGCACGGCTCCTGTCGTAAGGACGGCTTCTCCGGGCGTCAACATGGCTGGCACCGTGTCCGTGCCACGACTACTCACCATGCCACCGTACGCAAGGAACTGAATGCCGTTCTTTGTGACTAGACCGCCATGAGCGGCTTCGTCACGGTTGTCTCGATAATCAAGATCGGGATAATAAATAGCCTGATGCGTCGTGGTCTGATTATTAACGTCATTGCGGGTCACAGTAAATGTCGGGCTTGGAATGTTGGTTAAGCCGCTGATCAAATCATTAAGCCTATTCACCAATGTAGACATGCCCTCAATCAGCAGGTCATTGGCGCTCTTGCCCTTGTCTTTCCAAATACCGAGCGCGACTGACTGATCAATTAATTCTTGCGTGTTCGCGTCAAGAGGAATGCCGAGCAGTCGTGCCTGTTCAGCCGCTTGCTGCAAGTAACTCTGCATCGGCAACAGCGCATCACGAGTGGTTCCACCCGTCTTTTCTACTTCAGACTGGAGCTTGCCATACATCTCCATGCCCGTGCGCTGCATCGCACTAAACGTATCGACGTTCAACAGACCCAACTGCGCGAGTCCCTGCATCGCTCCCGCCTGACCGTCGATTGCAGCCATCAGCGCAGGATTATTCTGTTGAACCGTTGACGCGATGACCAAGTGCTTCAGCGCAACATCTTCAACGTCAAGACCAAGGTCTTTGTACGCTTGACCTAACGTCGCCAATGACGGACCAACCTGTTTAAGCGCTTCGCTATACGATCCGGTCGAGGCATAGGCGGCTGCAAAAGATGCAACGCCAATCAGCCCCACATCTTTCAACGACTGACCCGATATAAGGCTTTGCTTGTGCTGCGCGCTTAACGCCTGAGTCAGTTCATTTGCTGTCTTCTTGGCTAATTCGTTGGCTTTTTCGAATTCCACGCCAGATGTAATGCCTTGATCGGTAAGCCTCTTGACCTCTGCGGCTGCGTCCCGAGATGCCTTTTCTGTGTCGGTAACTCGCTTCGCAATATCAGAGAATCCAGTCGTTAACGCGGGAACCATCGCCGCAAATCCAGCCGTGACTTTACTAGCAGCATCACGCACCGCGAGAGTGCGCTCCTCTAGCTCCTTCGCCATTGTTTTCATCATCTCAAGACCGACTTTGCCTTGCTGACCAAAATCAACAAACGCAACACCTAAGAGTTCGGCTCTTGCTCTAAGTTGATCCATCGAACCGTAGGTCTTGATGAGACCGTCCTCGATGCCTTTAATCTCTTTGTTAGCTTCTTCAACGGCTTTCTTCAGTTTGTTCGTAAAGAGACCAGCCACGATACCTATCGCCGCTCCTGCCGCTGCTCCCCAAGGACCAAACATTGCACCCGATTGCAAGCCAGCCATTGCGCCATCCATAGACGCGCCCATACGAGTAGATGCATCTCCCACCGCACGATAAATCGAGGCTGCGCCCTGTGCGATGCCGACACCAGCAACCATCGCCGCAGCGAATCTCTCGGTTTTACTTGCTGCCGAACTTAATGCCGTACTTAGAGCGCCAAATGATCCAGTTGATTGTTTGTTTCCATTGACCATAATCGTGCTTTGGTCATGAGCTAATTTTAGACCAGCGACCATGAATCCCATCGATTTCATAAATTTACCGATGCCTTCTGATCCTGATATTTCACCAATCGAGCTAAAGAACGCAGATAAGCCGTCGTATGCTGCTGCCTTAGCTTTCTCATTCAATTCTTTTGTTGCTTTCGATGCATCGGTCGTCAGATTGGCGAATAAAATTATCTGACTCAATTCGTCATCATCAATCAGTTGGCTTATTTGCAACTTGGCAAGTTCCTCGATTGCCTTCTTAGCTCGTTGGTATCCTTCAACATCCGCACGGTTCAGCGCGACAATATCCGCATCAGCCTTCTGCTTAATAGCGCGAATCTGTAGCTGAACACTCGTCATGGTAGATTCCGCCATCAAGTCATTCGCTTTGATGTTTGCTTGACTCATCGCAGTAAAGTTCCCGATGACGGCGTCTGCCATAGCTTTGCTATTCGCTTCAATCGCTATGCCGTTGTCAATCACCGCTGATTGGTTTTTCTTCAGATCCTTGTTCAGGTCGGAGAGAAAAACTCTCAGTTCCTCTCCTTTCTCGACTGAGTCTAGCTGCGCTTTCGTTAGATGCGGATACGCCTTTGCGATATCACTAATCGACGCACCCATCTTGAGATAATTCTCAATCTGTTTTCGCTCTAATGGGTCAATCGTAGCTAGAGTCCGTGCGTAGTCAACTTGATATCCGCTAAGAGTCTTCAGCGCCTCAGATTTTTCTTTCGACTTTTTTGCGCCCTCTTTCATTGAATCACTGAGCTTCGTGACGGCTGATTCGCTTACTCCTAATTTTTCCGCGACAAAGGCAGCGCCCTTCCCTAACTCCAAGAATTCTTTCGCAGTCTTTTTATTCTCTTCGCTCAACGGCATGAGCGCCTGTTTACGCAAGTGATCCAACTCATTGCTCAATGCCTGAGACTGCGTGAGTGCGGGTTTAAGTGCATCAGCAGCGGCTTCAGCGACCTTCTTGAATTCAGCAATTGTTTTTTGCGTAAACTTCTCTGGATGTGCCGCCATCTCCTCGTAGGTTTTCTGAGCGTCAGCCGCGATCTTTTCAAAATGTTCCCTACTGTTTTCTGATAATGTTTTTGCGGATTCTTCCGCATCCTTTGCCGCATCGCTAGCTTTCTGTGATGCCTCCTCGGCTCCTCCACCAAATAATTTCCATGCACCGTAGGCTAGACTCAACGCTAACGTAATTGCGCCCACAGCAAGTGTGCCGATACCAGTCGATGCGAGAAAAACCTTGATTGCGGTTGCGGCTAAATACGTCGCGGCAGTAAATGCAGTGACCCCATATGAAGCGGCAAACGCAGCGAGTGACATGGCTCCATAAGCTACGCCAGCAGCTACAATCGCGGCTGAAAGGATTTTAATGGTGTTGACATTTGATGCGATGAATTTGAAGAATTCCATTACTTCAACAAATGCTATCGCACCTTGTACTTTCAAGATTTGAATCAGGTCAGTCCATTGATCCCCTAACTTATCAAGAGTCGCAATGCCTTCTCTGTTAATAATGGCATTGAGAACTTCCTGAGAGTTCATGGTTGCCAAAAGACCATCATTCGCCAGTCGCAACGCGGATTGATACGATCTTCCGAATAGTTCTGTGCCTATTCGAGCCTGTAGAATCGGGTCTTTAATTTTCCCGACTTCCGTAACGAGTGTCGTAAACAGTTGATCAGGTTTTTTTTGTTTCAATTCCGAAAGATTTAACCCAAGCGCAGCGACTGCGCCAACTGCGCTATCGTCACCGAGCGACAGCTTCTTGGTTAACATGCCGATGAGTCCCGTGAGGGAATCGAGGTCAAGTCCTACGCGCTTACCAGCAAAAGACAATTTCTGTAGTTCATCTGTGCCGATATTCGTAGACTTCGATAGATCGTCGATATGGGAACCAAGTTCAATAGCAGAAAAAACAAATGACTTTATAGCTGTAACCGTAAATGCAGCGGCAATAGTTTTCCCAATTACACCGAGCGACTTATCAAAGTCAGAAACATTTTGACCAGCTTTCTTCAACTGATCAGACATCTCGTCTTTGAGTTTAAGCGTGGCGAGAAGTTCGCCGATGTTGAGAGCCATGACTTATTTATGTCGCCTCGATTGACGTTCAGCCTCGTTTGCTTCGTCGTTGATTATTGTGGCGATGACGCTGAGAATTTCGGATGGAGTGGACTGCTCGTCGTGCCATGACCAGCCCATCCATTTACAGATTACAACGTGATGTCTGACCCAACTGAGCCAGTCTTCACTTTTTTTTCCTGTTGTTGCGCCTCAACATGCGCGTCAATGACACGCTCGATCTCTTTGAAGACTTCAGGATGTAGCGAACGAAGCGCAGCCGTCATCGATTTAGGCGTATCGATAGCCTTAGCTTTGCCGTTGCTATCTGGAATATTCCAGTCTAGCAGATACACAATAATTTTATTAAATGCTGCCGCTTCAAAGTCGATGTCGTAGCTCACCGAGAATGCGTCCGTCCCTGCGCCAGTCGGCGACATGCGCTTCAACGCACCTGTGGAAATCTTTTTTTCTTCTCCAGCAGTCAACTGCTTGCGAACCGTAATCCAGCACTGTCCGTCATCGAACAGAGGCAGCTTAACTTCTTCAGGGGCAACAAACCATTCACGCATCGCAGACTCCTAAATGATGAAGGGCGAACCATGCAGTTCACCCGTGATCGTTGTGTCACCTGTGACTATGACATCGTGCCATACCCACTGCCGTTGACCCATCTGGAGTGACACCAAATGAGGAGATTCAAAGAACCAATATTCATCTCGCTCGACTATTACCGCCTCAAGCATGTATGACGTTTGCGGCTGATATCCCGATGCCGTCAGCGACCAACGCCCAAGTCTTGCCGCGTGTTGATAACCGACACGGATGACACCACCCGTGCCAGTTATTTGCATACGATTAACTCGACGAAGCCATCTGCAAGCAGGAGAACCCGTTAAACTTTGCCGTGGTCTTGAGCAGTGTGCCGAATGAACCACCGAGCGGCAGTGTCTCTAGCGTGACCACCGCAGAATATGATGGGTTGTTGACGCTCGTACATGCATTGATCGGTCGGAACTCCACGCATGAAGTCGTACCGAGTACCGAATACAACGCATTCGTCGGACCACTCGTGCTACGGTCGTACATAAACGACACATCAAAGGAGTAATCCAGAACGCCGCCCTTGTGCTTGCGATATCCTGCGCCCATCGTCGTAGCGTCAAGTGATTCGGAAGCAAGATTCAACGTGATGTCGGTGATGAAAGCCGACAAATCCTTCGTACCGACCTGAAAAAATGCGTTTGTAAAGACTTGTTCTGATGCCATGTCTGACTCCTGTTAGTTACTCGATACCCATATAGATGACGCCACGCGCCACGCCACCAGAGCCTGAGCCAGTCGATACGGTAATCACTGATCGGTAGAACGGCTGATCAGTGCTAAGCGTAGCACCAGACACCGGAATGGCGAACGTACCATCCTTGCAACTCTGCGCTGAAAACGTGATGCGTGTCGTGCCGTTCGGATTGCTTGCCGTATAGCCACTGGACGAATTCGCAGCGATGACGCCGCTGACCGTGCAGAGCGATGTCGAAAGCGAGGTGATATGCAAGCCGCCGTACAAGTTCTTATCGCCACTAGTGCAGAACACTAAGACCGTGCCATTGTTCGCACCTGTCGTCCAATTAGTGTTCAGGTGCGTATCCAACACAACAGCTTGCACCATTTTGGTGACGCTCTGACCTTCCACATCAAACGTCAGCAACGAACCGAACGTGCCGCCAATCATGTACTTGACATTGATAGCTCCAAACCCAAACGACGAGAACGTGCTTCCGACAGTCACGCCGTCAAAGAAAGCTGTCATGATCTTCTCGCCACCGCCAACCGTGCCATAGATGACAGGGTCAACAAGGCTCGATCCAAGGTTCAAGAATCCCTTGGCTGAAATTGAAGCAGTCTGAACACCGCCCTTGTGCTTGCGATACTCACTGCCGAACGTAGACATGTCCAGCGACTCGCTGCCGACGTTGACGTTCAGTTCATTAAACTGCGCCGAAAAATCATACCCACCAATGAGCAAATGAGCGCATGTGAGAACAACATTATTTGCCATAGATGCTCCTACGTCGAAGTGGACGCACTAACCTTTTTGATGATGTCAAAGTTCATGACCAAACGTGGTCGGTCACGACCATCCATGCCCATCGCCGCAGGACTATTGACCGCACTGACCAGCAGATAGCTAGTGCTATTAATCGTTGCGTTCGTCAGCCCGTCCATCACTTGAAAGACGTTATGAGCAAGCTGCCGTGCTGACTGATAGGATAAGGCGCGAGTCACAATCTGTACACGAGGACGTTCTACGAGCGCGTTTCCCGGTCCTGCTCCCATTGCGTGAATCGGAAACGCTCCACCGGTCTCATACACCGCACAGGCTTTGTCTGGCGAATCGGGCAAAGTTCCAGCAAAGAGGTTCGTCCCTGCGGTTAACCCCACACCAGAAGACCCCAAATGCGTCAGCATATCGTCGAGGATCATTATGCCGCCCTTGAATCCAAATTGATTCGCTCAGCAACACGCTCTAATAGATAAGGAGCCGATTCCATGATGACCGACTCAAGGTATTTTGCCTGTCCGACCTTATGTATTGCCTGAAGGTCTTCATGCACCACGATTGCGTAATCGACGTCTCCACCACCGTAGCCGAACTTAACCGATAATTTATTGCCATCGAACTCTGGCTTATCTACAAATCCGCTGTCTCGTAACGCACCAGTATCAACAGGCACACGCTTCTTGGATTCAGCCATATTGACCTGCGCTTCAAGATAGAACGCAGTCGCGATCTGCTTCATCGCTTGCGTCGAAATAGTCAGAAAATTCGCTTCCAGCCTATTTGCGCCTTCCAAAATAAAGTCAGCCATGATTAACCTAGATACAAAGTTGAGTGATGTGTTCCGTTTTGATCAGGAATACGTGCCGCGCCGACAATCGAAGGATTAATTGCTGAACCCTGTGTTGAATTAACGATGCCAGTCGAGAGCGTAATTCGATCCATCGGTTGCGCGACAATGACACCCTCCACGTAGACGGTGTGTTGGCTAGTCACTTCTTTGCCCTCAAACGACGTAACCATCTTCTGCTGACCGATAATCCGAGCGCGATATGTCTTCACTGCGCCAAACGTGATGTCGCCATAGCTGTCCACCGCACCAGCGACCTGATAGCTGATGACATCCGGCATCATGTGAACGAACGAGCTAATGGGTCTCAATGCGTCACCCGCTGGTAGGGACGCAGCAGGTCTTCCGCTTCCGAGCGATAGTTCCCTGCCGTCATATAGCTGACGTTCAGATCGGCAATGCCCTCACTGGCAATACCCGCAGGATTGCCTCGCGCCCACTCAGCAGCCTTCAGTAGCACCGCTTGCTCGATATCCATCGGGACGGTCGAACCGGTGCTGGTGCTGTTCTGTAGACCACCGCAGGTAGACCAGATAGGCGAATTAGAGTCCATTCCGGTCGGTCCGATGAATCCAGCGGTATAGCTCACCATCCACGGTCTTAGTTCGCTGTTGGCGACCACCGTAGGTCCAAGGTAATACCGAACACCAGCCGTCCATGACCAGCCCTGATCACGGCTTAGCAAACCGGCATCGGCATCTTCAACGCGAAAATTTGTTGAACAGTATTCGGTTGCGGTATTCGTAGATGTCGAGTCGAACATTCTGAGAATGACGCGAACAGGCGTTCTCGACAACATCAGGTTCATGTTGCTGTACGCAGCAAGTGTCTCGGTATACGTCTGCGCTAGAAGCGGATAGCCAAGAAAGCTTTCAGCCCAGCGGGAAGCACGAGCAACGAGTAGTTGCTGATACGCATCGCTTGCGGTCGAGGTTGTTCCCAGCGCAAGACGCAAGTTCGCGCTGGTACTGATCGCACCATCGGTCGAAGTCGCTGACACGCAGACGTTGAGCATCTCTCATCCTGCTAAGCGTCGTGATACTCGACCGCACTAACGTTATGGGCAACAGTGGCACAGATGCCATACGTGTTGTTGGCTACAAGCCCCATGATCGGTATCTCTATGACTGTACTAATGGCACAATGCCGCCGCGCACACGCAGTTCCATCACGTTCACATGATGGACGCATTCCTGATACGCACCATCGTAGGTCTGCACCTGCGCGACAACCTGTTCAAGTTTCTTGTGCGCTTCAGTAATCCCTACATCGATCAGATCCGCAATCGAGGCTCCGGTCTCTGCCGCCTTCGATTTCAAGTCTTTGAGCGCCTGAACGCCACCGTTTAATCCATGCATTGCAGGGACGAGTTTCTCTTTCGTGACTTGCAGTTCTGCCGCACGTTTCTGGATTTCGATCAGACCGATGATGCCCGTGTCGGGTGCTTTTTCGTAGCCATATCGATAGGCTTGCTTCAGAAGCGCTGACTGCTTCGGCAACGCAAGGGTAATACCGCGACCCTCCGCAATGCCGAGCCAATACTCCACACACGCCTTTTGCACTTCATACTCAGTGCCGACAATCAGATCAATACCAAACACGCCAATCGTGTAGTCGCTATAGGCATTTCCAGTGTGCGCGACCTTCATGTCAATGCAGTCAATCGCCCATGCCAACATGAAGGACACCGTAGACGTAAAGTAATCGATGCCGTGTTTCTGAATCAGTCGCTCAACGGGATATCGCATGGCGGTTGGGAAGTCCTTCGGAGGATTCGACATAAACACTGGAATCCCGCAGGATTTAATCCAGCCCTCATGATCGGTGCCTTCTACGTTGTCCTGCTCCCAATTCAAGTGGATGTCGTACCACACATCCGCTCGTGGCATATGCCGATACAACTGATTCAGCCCTGCAATGATCCACGAAGGATCATTTACGGGGATGAGATGACGAGAGCTTGACGCAAATCCGCAGATAGCGATTTTCGTTCTCTCGCCGATGTCAACAAGACCCTTTTCCTGATCGATGATTTCCAGATGTGCGGCATGTTCATGCCGTTGTTGGTAGCCATCGGCACCGGGCGCTTGATTTGCAAACTCGATATTCGAACTCATCTAATCCTCCAAAGGTGACGCATCACTGCGTGAGCTTTGATCTATGACCTGTTTGCGAACGTAGCGTCGAGCGATCTTCTGCGCTGGCGGTTCATTAACAGTCTTTGCCAACATCAGATAGCCCAAGCCACGGCGAATTACTTCCTCAGCTTCACTTTCGCTGAAGTTCACAATCTCGCCCTGTGAAAAAATGACAGCACCCACTTGCATGGATGCTGCCATTAAGACGCTTGGCATTGCTCTAGGTTGAGCAACCGGTCGTTACATGAACGCGACCGCGAATCCGCGACCCGTTCTCAGTGCTTTCTGTGCCATCGACATTGATGACTTTGAACGGCGCTCTACCGGGATCACCGAAGATCAAGGACGCATCCACACGCATTGCCGCTGTCACACAACCAGTCGTCGTAATATTAGGAGCAATTACGATGCGAATGAATCGCTTAGCTGCGTCAAGGGCAAATACAGGAGCTTCGCCTAGATACCGAGCGTAACCGGTCGAGGTAGTCAGACCAGCAACCGTGCTAGAAATGACGGCCTGTGGAGTCGCAACGAGGAATCCTTCGTTGCCGTTAAAGTAAGCCGCGCCAGCACTGCCGGTCGAGGTAGAGGTAGTCTGAATCACCAACGGACGATCCGTGACCCACTGATCAGTCGAAAGGTTCGTAAAACCACCCGAGCAGGTGGAACTGGAATGCTGAAGACCAGAGGTGATGGCGTAGTACGTCAACTGCACACTCGATGCCGCAGACGTGCCGACCTCTGCACGAGCATCAATTGCTATGGCGACAGCCGAGTAATTGTCCTTCAGTCCAAGGCGGTCGATCATGTAACCGCCAAAACCGAACAATCCAATATCAGTTGAAAGATATCCAGCGCACGTACAGGTGCCAGTAGCAGTACCAGCGCAAGCTCTGAAACCTCCTTGTGCGACATCGTCGAATCCACTAACAACCGTGATACTTCCCAAGTCTCGCGTAATCATAAAATTTTCTCCCTTAACGAAAGGCTATCAGACTACACGCCCCAACGGACGCCAGTCAGGATGGCAATGGCATTCGGATCACGAGCGACAAAGTCATGCTCTGCAATCGCACGAACGACGAACTGATCCAGCGAGAAGCTGGCAACCACAGAACTGCCGTTGTGATACGCCGCTTCCGTGCTGACATCGATGGTCAGCCGCATGGAATCACCCAGCGCCATGTCATCAAAGTTGACGAGGTAGATTTCCGAGCAATCCGAGTTCGGACCAACCGTCAAGTTAACTGGAATCGAGCTGGTCATCTTGAACGGATAGCCGTAGAACCTACCGGTCGCCATCTCATCACGATACGCAAACGCACCAGTCGTGGTCTGCACGGTGTTCAGATACATATACGTGCGAGGCGCGAACAGCCAGCCCCAGTTACCGGCAGGGACGTTAGCGTTCATCAGCGACAGCAAAAGCTTGCCCATGTCCGAGGCTGAGTTCGCCAGAGACGTAGCTGCCGCAGGGGTGATGTTTTGAGCTGACGCCCAGTACCGCATACCACGAGGCGAACCGCCAGTGCCATCACCACGCAGGAACGCCGCGTCTTCGCTGACCGCCAACGACCGCACGATATCATCGCGAACAATGCCATCAGCAGCGGGTGAACCATAACGAATCAGATCGTTACTGATCGCGGTGGTAACCGCGAGCTTCTTCCACGTCAATGTGGAAACGCTGAGCGTCGGGTTGCTGTGAGGCGCGTTCGCGTTCTCACCGATGTAACCGCCAGTCACACCACCCGCAACCTTCGGCAGATGGAACGTGCCAGTCGGCATCGGATACACACGCGGTCCAGACGCACGAACCACCGTCCGAGCGCGACGGGCTTCCATCACATCCGTGCTGAACTCTTCCGGCACGATGTAGCCGCCATCAGGTCCGATGCTTGCCGCCATCGCCTTCTGTCGGCTGTCAATCATCGCATCAGCCAAGTCCTTGTTGCCCCACCCGACAAGGTTCTTAATTACGCCATCGAATCCAGTGCCATCCTTGCGCGACAAGGCAATGGCGCGAACGATGCGACCCGTCGGAGAACCGGTGGTCTTGAAAGAGTCAGTTTCAGCCTGTGGCTTAGGAGCAGCCATCGCGCTGAACAACTTCGCCTGAAATTCGGAACTCTCAGACCGCAAGCCGCCAACGGCTTTTTCAATGCGCTCGTTAATACCGTCCAGCACATTGTTTAGACCCTCTGACTTCAGAATGCCCTTCACTTCCTCACTAATCAACGATGCAAGCTGCGACTTCGTTACTTCCTGAGCCATGTGTATTCTCCTTAAAAAGACCTATGACGAACTTACTGCTTCAGCATCCGCTACCACGGCAACTTGCACGGCTTGCAAGATGCCTAACGTATGTCTGAGGATCACTGCCATCGTGTCCGCAGTCGGATGCCATGTACCTTGTACTAGCTGCTCCTCAAGCTGAGCGCGTCGATGCGCGACGTTCCGCAACAACCGCCCAGCATCAGGCGTGGTGTTCATTAATGCACTCGACCACGCGCAATATTAATTGCCCTCTCAAAAGATTCCATCGCTGGAGCCGTCAACGAAGACTTCACTGACTCAAGGATGACCGAACGCAAAAACTCTTGATCAACCGCGAAAGTTGGCTCCTTGTCATCATCGACAATACGCATGACAATAGATTCAATCGACTTCGTGGTGGGTTCTTCTGAATGCTTTTCATCAGGAGTCTGCCTATAGATCGACTTCATCACATCATCAAGGTGCGCTCGTGCGGCTTTAATCTTGAGTTCGTTTTTTGAACTCAACACACGACCGCTCTTGGTGATCATCGGCATGTCTTCGTCATCCATGCCATCCAGTTCGACTTCCACTGCTTCACCACCAGCATCTTCCAGTTCGGCTTCTGCTGCTTCTTCGGTGTCATCATTGTGGACGCCAGTCAGAATTGTGATCAATTGCATCAGCAGAGCCGAGATCGTCTCAAGAGTCTCGCCATGCTGTTTTTGTTTTGATTCATCTTCTGGCTTTACTTCTTTTGGCTTCGCTTCTTCTGCGACAACATCCTTTTCAGGATCTGCCGATGGTGTCGCAAGCTCTTCGTTTTCGGCAACACCTTCGACTTCTTTGAGTTCTTCTTCTTGTTTCTCGTCTGCCATTCGCAGCACCTCTGTGCCTTCCATCAAGCCTAACGCCTTGAGGGATCGCACGGCTTCTGGATTCATCGGGATCGCACAGAGCGACAGTTCTAGCAGTTCCCACGTTTCAATGTCGTTGCCCGTGCCGTTCTTCATAAACGTCAGCGGCTTAAATCCAATGCTCGACGCACGAACGACACCTTGCTTCCAAGCATTCTTGATGCGGTCAGCGAATGGATCACCGTCCAGCCACTTCCACTCAGCACGAACACCGTGTCCCGGCATGACCTCAAGGGCGGTGACGGAACCAATCGGCACGGATGCGTAACCGTCAGTTCCACCATGCGCCCACATCAAGACGGGTGACTTCATAAAGTTATCGAAGTTACCGCCTTCTGGCACGACACGATCACCTTCACGATCAGGATTAATCGTACTAATCATGCAGGTAGCCAGTTCAGTAGACGCTTGCAGCGTTGCCGCTGTCACTGTCTGATAAACGTATTTCATGCTGTGTAATGACTTAGCGCAGGATTCTTCTGTTGATGCCATCAACGCAGAGCAATACCCACCGGGATTGTCCTTGTCTTGATTTGCTTCGACGCAAGCGTCAAAATTAGCAAACTCGCACGAGCCTCCGAATGGCATGTCCTGAGAAATATTGCAGAAATGACAACCTAATGGAAGTAACTACCGTGACAGATGCGACAGTAGAGATTCATCGATTAATCCTTCACCACAGTCTTCAATGTCGTGTTCATTTTGTCTCGGTGCCCTTCTTGACCAGCGTGGCGTACATCTTATCCAAGACGTATGGGACTCGCTTAGCAATGACATCCTTGGAGACGATTCGCATGCGCCGATCCCATGTCGCTCCACTCAGTTCGTCGCCGTCCTTGTCAACTTCAATCCCGAACAAGAGGGTCGGAGTCTCACGGGTGATCGAAATGAAAATGGGTCGCATCTGTCGTGTCGCATCACCCGTGCCAGTGACCACGTTCTTGTTGAAGGTGATGCGCTCAAAGGTCTTCATATAGATAGAGTATTAAAATCCAAAGCTTGTGTCAAGCATTATTTTCAAATTATTTTTGGCTGTTTACGTGTTCCTCAGACTAGCGCCGTCGCTTACTTCGCTTTACGTTTACGCTCGTATCGCAGACTCGCCGCAAGCGCGCCTTCCGCAGTCGAGTATCCGTTCCGATTGTTCGCTGTAGAGTTAAATCCGGGGTAGCCGATTGCAATATAGTATCTCGCTGCAATGTCGTTGGTTCCTGTGTTGAATCTCCAGCGAACGATTAATCGCTTGCCGCTCGCGAATGGCACCGCTTCGTTAATGTTCATCATTGTTTACCTGTCCCTTTTAAAATGAGCGACTAGCTTAGCTGTAGTTAGTGGAATCCGACTCCGCGAAGTCCGCGAGTTCATCGACCGCTTCAGCCGAAGGAGCAGCATCAGCGAGCCAGTCGAACTCCTCGACGTAGTCGGAGACCGACTCCTCGACGTAGTCGTTATCGGCGGCTTCGTTGACCCAGTTAGCGTTGACGTTCATTTTTTTCTCCCAGTCCAGAATGACCTCATCGCCATTCAATATAGATACAGTATCAAAATCAAAAGCTTGTGTCAAGCATTATTTTCAAATTATTTTTGGCTGTTTTTGCTGGGGTTTTTGCGTGTTTCTGTGATTAGGGACAAATCAGCGAAGCTCCGTGATGGGGCGAAACACAACTACCATCGGACGGTCACACTGATCTCATAAAATGCCCAACGATAGCTGCGCCAGCATGTTCTTGATTCTTTCCTGCGCGATTAAGACATATGCAGCGTCTTGCTCGATCCCGATAAACTCGAAGCCCTCGAACTTTGCCGCCCTGCCCGTGCTGCCGCTGCCCATGAAAGGATCGAGCACGGTGCCGCCCGGAGGCGTGACGAGGCGCACAAGGTAGCGCATTAGCTCGGTCGGCTTAACCGTCGTGTGGTGGTTGCGGCTCCCACTTGTGCGACCAGCGCCAGCGCGAGGCGAGTTCAGTCCGTCCGAGCCTTCTTGACGTCCACCAGTTACTTCGCCAGCAG
>SXGS01338911.1_pt1 | contig 17295 bp, 14 predicted proteins | sample 3174681 | NCBI WGS metagenome assembly SXGS01 (sample SAMN11356861, study PRJNA531348) | freshwater metagenome | isolation source: freshwater sample F1-80 | place: China: Fuxian Lake, Yuxi | collected 2017-12-25 | reverse complement strand
GTCGCCATCACGAGGAACGGCCGTTCGAGCGTGTGCGTCACGCCGCCGACGGTCACGCTTCGCTCTTGCATGGCCTCAAGGAGCGATGACTGCGTCTTGGGTGTGGCGCGGTTGATTTCGTCCGCGAGCAGGATCTGCGTGAAGACGGGGCCCTTCCGAAACTGGAACTCTCGACCGGTCTCGGTCTCGACGACGATCGTTGTGCCAGTCACATCCGCGGGCATGAGGTCGGGCGTGAACTGGATCCGATTGAATGCGAGAGAGAGTGATTGCGCGAGCGAGCGCACGAGGAGCGTCTTGCCGAGCCCGGGCACTCCTTCAAGGAGCGCGTGCCCGTTGGCGAACAGTGCGACGAGCACCCCCTCGACCACTTCCTTGTGACCGACGACCGCCTTCTGAACTTCTCCCCGGACCCTTTCGAAGTCCTTCTGGAATCGCTCCGCGTGCTGTTCGATGGTTGCGCTCTGGGCCTCCGCCATGCAGGCCATCCTAGTCCAGCGCGCGTGCTATAGTCGCTGAGCCGGTGTTGTTGCCGGTGCAGTGCGCGTTGGAGGAATGCGGTGCAAGTCCGCAACGATCGCGTCACCGTGAGCCGCCGGCGAGTCTCTCGCAGACGGCAAGTCGGGTCGACCAGCGCGCAGTGACGGTTTGTCCCTTCCCTCAGGATCCCGCGCGAAACGGGAGATCCGCACCCACAAGGAACCCAATGTCCACACCCACACTCTTCGTGAGCCTCGGCTCGCTCGTTGTCGGTCTTTCAAGCCTTCCCGCCAACGCGGGGCTCGTCGCCAGTTACGAGATCGGTATCGGTGCCAACACCGCGTCGATCCAGATCGATCAAGAAGACGGCGACGCCTACCTCTTCAATGTGCACTGGAGCGGCGGCAGTTACACGAGTTGGCAGGCGATGCTCGATGCCGACGCCGCACTCGAAGGCCTCTCACTTCAGTACGACACGTACTCGTGGGGCGTGTTTCTCACCGGAGTCACCATTGATGGGGACACCGACTTCGGGTTCGGTGACCTCTGGCCCATCGAGAACTACTGGCACTTCTGGCTCCACGACACCGCCGAGTGGGAGATGGCATCATTCGGCGCGACCGAACGCGCACTGTTCGACGGCGCGCGCGACGCATGGGTCTTTGGTTCGCCCATCGCGCCGCAAGGAGTACCCGCCCCCGGCGCTCTCGCGCTCACGCTTGCTTGGTCTGCAGTTTGTCGAGGACGGTGTCGATCAGCCCGTAGGAGAGCATCTCCGGGGCACTGAGCCACTTGTTGCGCTCACAGTCATCGGCGATTCGATCGCGCGCCTGCCCGGTCGCTCCGGCGTAGATCCCGTAGATCTGATCGCGCAGCCGAAGGATGTGCCTTGCCTCGATCTCGAGGTCGGTGGCCTGTCCCTCAAGCACGCCACCCAAGAGCGGCTGGTGCATCAGGTTCTCGGCGTTCGGAAGCGCAAATCGTCGTCCCTTTGTGCCTGAGCACGCGATCACGCTCCCCATGCTGGCGGCCTGGCCGATGATGTAGGTGGCCACGGGGCAGGGGACGAATCGCATGGTGTCGACGATTCCGAGACCTGCGGTCACGCTGCCGCCGGGACTGTTGACATAGAGCGAGATTTCTGCCTTCGGGTTGTCGTTGGCAAGAAACAGGAGTTGCGCGACGATCAGGTTCGCCATGCCGTCCGAAACTTGTCCGCCCACAAAGACCACGCGGTCATTGAGGAGCCGCGAGTAGATGTCATAGGCCCGTTCGCCGCGGCCGGTCTTCTCGATCACGATGGGGATGATGCTCATTGTTCAGTCCTTGGAGAGGGTTGGTGCGGGCAGTCGATCCACGATGCGGTCGATGAGGCCGTAGGCCAACATTTCCGGCGCGTCGAGCCAGAGGTCGCGATCACAGTCGCGGCCAACTTGTTCGACGCTCTTGCCGGTCGCCTCCGCGTAGAGGAGGTTGCACTGATGTTCCAGACGAAGCATTCGCCGCGCCTCGATTTCGAGGTCTGTGGCTTGCCCCTCGATGGCGTCGAGGTACCGCCCTTGGTGCATAAGGTTCCACGCATGCGGGAGCGCAAAGCGCTGACCTCGCGCACCGCAGCAGGCAATCACGCTCATCATGCTCGGTGCGCTGCCCACGATGTAGGTTGCGACGGGGTAGGGCATCATCCGCATCGTGTCGATGATGGCAAGGCCGTCGCTCACGCTCCCACCTTCGCCATTGATATAGAGGCTCGCGGGCGCCTGGGGATCCGTGTGCGCGAGGTAGAGGAACTGCGCCACAATCGAGTTCGCCATCTCCTCCTCGACTTCGCCCGAGCACATCACGATCCGATCAGCCAAGAGGCGCGACACGATGTCGTACTCGCGTTCGACGCGGCCGGTGCCGTCGATGACATGGGGGACCAGGAGTGGTTCGTCTTCGAGAAGCGTCATGATCGGCCGCGCGCGCTTACTTCTTGCTCTTGTCGGGGAATGACGCCACTTCGTCCACGAGGCCATACGCCTTCGCTTCCTGTGCGTCGAAGTATTTGTCGCGTTCGCCATCCTTGGCCACTTGCTCGTAGGACTGTTTGCAGTGTCGCGCGATGATTTCGTTGAGAAGCCGCTTCGCCTTGATGATCTGGTCGGCTTGAATCTGAATGTCCGTGGTCTGCCCTGTGACTCCGCCGTACGGCTGGTGGATCATCACCTTCGCGTGCGGGAGGATGGTCCGCTTGCCCGGATGGCCGCTGCACAGGAGAACCGCACCCCCCGAGTAGGCGCGCCCGATGCATGTCGTCCCAACTTCACTGTTGATGAACTGCATCGTGTCGTAGATCGCCAAGGTGTCATCCACCGCCCCGCCGGGACTATTAATGTAGAAGTTGATGTCCTGTCCGCGCTTCTGGCTCTCGAGCCACAGCATCTGCATCATCACGCGCGCCGCCGATGCGTGATTGATCTCGCCGACGAGGAAAACGACTCGGTTCTCAAGCAGGAGTTCGTCAATCGTCATCTCGCGGGTGCGCTGATAGTTCGCGGAAAGCCGTGGGCCGATGGGGAGTCCAGCCGCCGAGAGCGACTCGCGCGTGGCGGGTGATTCTCCGAGCGCGCCCAGGCCGTACGGATCAGTTGGGATCTGCATAAGGGGCGCAAGGATAGGGGCGATGCCACTCAGGGTGCGTCATAGGATGTTCGCGTGGCCGAGCGAGGACCAACCGCCGAGCATCGCATTGTTCTTCTGACCGGGAAGGACTCGTTTCGGCGCGTGGAGTGGACGCACAGGCTGCGCGAGGCGCTCGAGGCGAAGTTCGGTGGGGTCTCCGAGTTCGCCTTCGATGGCGCGACCGCATCGCTTGCGACAGTGCTCGACGAACTCCGGTCCTATGGTCTCATGGCCGCACACAAGTTGGTGACGGTCGACAGCGCCGATGCCTTCTTCGCGGTTGAGGAGCGCCGAAGGGCCATGGAGCGCTACGCAGAGGGCCCGATGTCAGAGGCAACACTGCTGTTGCGTTCGCAGAACTGGAGGCCGGGCAACTTTGACAAGCTCGTTTCCAAGATTGGCGTCATCCTCAAGTGTGAGGCACCGTCGGAGGTCGAGGCGGTGCGCTGGTGCATCGGCAGGGCTCAGAAACAGCACCGGATCTCTATCGCGCAGCCCGCGGCAGGTCTCTTGGTTGATCGCATCGGGACCGACCTGACGCGGTTGGACTCGGAACTGGCCAAGCTTGCGGTGGCCGCGGCCGCTGCTGGAGAGAACGAGATCGGGCGAACCGTAGTTGTCGACCTGGTTGGGGTCAGTCGAGAAGAGCAGGCCTGGGAGATCCAGGAGGCATTGCTCCAAGGAAACCCGGGCAACGCCGCGGCAAAGGTGGTTGACCTCTTGCGCGGGTCGGCATCACCTTCGATCATGGTGTCGTGGGCCACGATCGATCTCCTTCGAAAGATCCATCACGCAGCGGTGCTACAGAATCAGGGCGTCGCCGATCAGCAGGTCGCTCGTGCGCTGAACCTCTGGGGACCTTCGGTTGGCCCCATCCTTGGTGCGGCACGCCGACTCGGGGTCGTGGCTTCGGCGGCGCTAGAGCACGCAGCGGTGACAGCAGACTTCGCGCTGAAGACCGGCGCCTCACCTGATCCAGACCGCGCGCTCATCGGTGTGTGCGCAGGCACTGCGTTGGAGCTCGGTGGCACATCTGGGCGGGCATTTTAGGTCCAATAACTGGTAGAAACCCCCAGGCGATTGGTTTTTTGCGAGAAAACGCCTTCACTCCTAGGACCATCCAGCGCGTGGTGGACAGACTCCAAGCCCGCCCGTATAGTCGCGCCTTCAGATTTCGCCCAGAGATGGCCGATACCTGAAAAGTCCAAGTCGGTCCTCGTCATCGTGGCGGGGGCAGCCGCACTTGGATGTCTAACACGGTTCACCAATCGCGTCTCGTATCAAGAACGGTGAAACCCAATACAGGAGCACAGGAATCATGACACTTACCAAGTATGTTGGAATCCTCGCTAGCGGCCTCGCCATTGCCGGCGCGTCCGCTCAGGGGAGCGATGCCATGAGCGAGATCGCTCAGCTCAAGGCTGATTTGGCCGCCCTCAAGTCCCAGAACGGTGACAAGTGGCTGACCGAAGAGCGCGCTGCCGAGATCAAGTCTCTCGTCAACGATGTTCTGGCCGATTCGGAGACCCGCACCAGCCTTCAGGGCGCCGCGGCGACCTCGGGCTACAACAACGGCTTCTTCGTTTCAAGCGCCGACGGGAACTTCAAGCTCAACGCGAGCTTCCTCGCACAGGCTCGATTCACCTACAACAACCAGGGCTCCAATGGCGGGCAGCCGTCGAACTCCACATGGGGCTTCGAGAACCGCCGCACCGGCATGGCCTTCTCGGGCAATGTGGTTGATCCGAGCTGGACCTATTCGGCCCGATTCAACTACGGATCGACCGTTGATCCATACACCCCAACGGCGAACACCATGATGCTCCAGGATGCCTGGGGCGCCAAGGACTTCGGCAACGGGGTCAGCGTGAAGGTCGGTCAGTTCAAGAGCCCGTTCATGGCTGAGTCGCTCCGTAACGACGGCGCGCAACTCACCGCTGAACGATCAGTCGTTGACTACTACTTCTCGGGTGGCTACACCCAGGGCATCGCTGCGAGCTACTCCAGCGATCAGTTCCGCGCCACGGGTACCTACAACAACGGTCCTCGCTCGCAGAACGGCAACTGGGCCAGCGGCGTGAACAACAGCATCTCGCTTGCCGGCCGCTTCGAGTTCAAGGCCATGGGCGCTTGGGGTCAGTTCGACTCCGAGAGCTCTGCCAAGAGCGACGAGTCTGGCCTCCTTGTGGGCGCCGCGATCCAGTACTACAACAACCGTGGCGGCAGCGCCTCGGGTGCCTGGACTCCTTCCGTGGCTTCGCCGGTCTACGGTCTCGCGACCGGCGGCAGTTCCTTCACCACGACTGGTGCCATCGACTGGACCGTTGACGCTGCCTTCAAGTCGGGCGGTCTCAGCGTGAACGCAGCGTTTGTTGGCGCTAACTTTGGCGATGAGGCGACACTTGCCGGGCCGGTGACCACAGTCAACAGCTACGGCATGGTTGTTCAGGGTGGTTACCGCTTCACTGACACTCTCGAGGGCTTCGGTCGTTGGGAGTGGGTGAATGTGGCCGACGGCGCGATCAGCCCAGATGGCACAGTCGTGACGGATGTCAACAACTTCCTCACCTTCGGCGTGAATGTCTACGCAGGTGCCAACATCAAGTGGACGACCCAGTTTGGGATCTCGCTCTCGGATGTCGGAAACTTTGTGGACCTCAACGGTGCCGGCTACATGGCCGACAACAACACCGCTGCGAATGATCAGTTCAACGTCATGACGCAACTTCAGGTTGCGTTCTGATCGAGAACTCTTCTCGCATGATTTGATCGTCGGTTGGAGCGATCTCCGGCCGACTTGATTGAGACGCAAGGGGCCAGCCCGCAGGGGCTGGCCCTTTTTCGTTCTCCGCGCCATCGTGCCGTTTCGTCCCGAGCACCGACGGGATCTTCAAGATCAAACGGATCAACGATCGACCCGTACACAACACTGGCGAACACCATGATGCTCCAGCATGCTCGGCGCGCCAAGGACTTCGGCAACGGCGTCGGCGTGAAGATCGGGCAGTTCAAGAGCCACTTCATGGCCGACTCGATCCGTCACGATGCCGCCCGCTGCGGGTCGGGTTCGAACCGCCTGCTAGACTCGCCGATTGATGAATGTGGTCTTCGCTGCAGCCTCGGTCGCGCTTGCTGGGCAGTCTGTTCTTGCGCAATCGGCGGCCGCACCGAGCGTGCCACCCACGGGTGATGCGACCGCTCGGCAGATTGAGGACATGGCCCGCAGACTCGAATCGCTGGAGAAGCGCAATAGTGAACTCCAGGGGCAAGTCGTCGAGCTCAACGCCAAGGCCGGCGACCAGTGGCTCACCGATGAGCGCGCCGCCGAGGTGCGTGAACTTGTGCAGGACATTCTGGCTGATAGTTCCACACGATCGTCGCTGCAAGGCAGCGGCGCGACAGCGGGATGGGACAACGGATTCTTCCTCGCGAGCGCCGACAATCGATTTCGCATCGAGTTTGGTGGACTGATCCAATCGCGGTGGATGTTGAGCGCGCAGAAGGGGCAGTATGTGTCGCCGCCCCAGATCGACGGCGCGGCCAGGATCCAGTGGGATCCGATCCCAACGCGCTACGGTTTCGACCTCAACAATGTCGAACTCTGGGCGCAGGGGCATGTCATTTCGCCGGATATTCAGTACATGGTGAAGGGGATCTTTTCCCAGAATCAGAATGTCGGCATCCAGGTCAGTCAGGCGAGTTCGGCGGTGAACCTGAACAATCCGGTTCCATCGTTTGTCTCCGGGTCACAGTCGGGTGGCCTTCAACTGCTCGATGCGTGGGTTCGCGTCAACTTGACCGACGACTGGTCGGTTCGGATGGGCCAGTTCCGCGCGCCGTTTGGCCGGGAGTTCCTCGTCCTTGAGCAGTACCAGATGGCCGTCGATCGGTCGCTGGTGTCGCTCCACTACGGGATGGGTTACACGCAGGGAGTCGAACTGGAGTGGATCACCAACGAGGCGCGGTGGCGCTTTGCTATTGATGACGGTGGCATGGACAACATCGCGGCGCCAGCGCGAGTCGCGGGCAGCCAGCCGCTCAATTCGCCGTGGTTTCAGCAGAACGCGACTTTGGGTGTCACAACGCGCTTCGACTGGAAGGGCGAGGGCGGCTGGAAGCAGTTCGACCAGTTTACAAGTCCCGAAGGAACGGAGCCGGGTTGGCTGTGGGGCGTCGCAGTCAATCTCCAGCAGACTGACCCGACGCAAGTGATCCCACTCACTCAGGGCCCCGGCGCAGTGAGCAGCAACTCCAAGAACACATGGGCCGGCGTGACGACGGACTTCACGATGCAGTTCGGCGGCGCATCGCTCTTCGCCAGCGCCTACTACAACTATGTCAACTCGAATGCCGCATTCTTCCTGCAGAATGTGAATCAGCAGAACTTCTCTGAAGCTGGGAAAGTGAACGCGCTTGGGTTTGTCGTGCAGGCGTCGTACTACCTCGCCCCCAAGTGGGAGGTCTATAGTCGGTACGAGTACATGCATACCACCGCCTCGAACTCCGGCAACGCGCAGTTCCAGAGTCTGGCACTCGCCAACTATCTGTTCCAACAGCGCCACATGGATCTGTTGACCATCGGCGCGAACTGGTACATCGATGGACAGGATGTGAAATTCACGGCTGACATGGGGTGGAGCCTGACGCCGGTCTATCCCTCGTACGCAGTGCCTTCAACGGGGTGGCGGGTGTCGCAGGCCGACGAGTTCGTGTTGCGCGCCCAGATGCAGTTGCTCTTCTAGGGTCCCGCGCGCCGTCGCGCGCGAAGAGGTCGCTACGATCGCTTGATGGCGACGGCGGCGGGCGTAGAGATCGTTCGATTTGAGATTCGACCCACGCAGGGCGCTCAGGATTCTCGTGCGGTCGCACTCGCTCGCGCCGCAGGCCTCTTGGGATCGGCGCGAGTCACACACTCGCATGTCTATCTCGTCGAGGGCTCGCTCTCGACCGCTCAGTGCAACCAGATCGCGCGGGAACTGCTGGCCGATCCGGTGACGCAACAGTGGTCGTGGCAGCGCCACGGAGGCACCGCTACCGGTCATGCCCTTTTCGGCACTCCCGACGCGACCGTCGAGGTGCATCCGCTCCCGGGCGTGATGGACCCTGCAGCAGAGAGCGTGCGCACGACGATTGGAGCGCTCACTGGCGAACGCGTCGATGTGCGCACCGGCTCGCGATATGACTTTTGGGGTGTGCCGGCGGAGACAGCCCGTCGCGCGGTTGAGGCTCATGTCGCAAACGGAGTGATTCACGCGGTAAAGGGTGCGCCGTACCACCCCGAGGCGCTCCCGAGGGGGCACGCCTATTCGCTCGTCGTTCGCAATGTCCCGTTGCGCGGGCTGGATGCCGGCGCGCTCGAACGGTTGTCGCGCGAAGCACACTTGTTTCTTTCGCTTGAGGAGATGCAAGCCATTCAAGCCGAGTTTGTGCGGCTCGGACGCGAGCCACGCGAAATCGAACTGGAGACGCTCGCGCAGACATGGAGTGAGCACTGCGTCCACAAGACGCTCAAGTCGAGGATTCGGTACCGCGGCACGACCTGCGGTACGCACGCGCGTCCAGGTCACGAGGCGCAAGCGATCGACGCGGTCGTCATTGAGAACCTTCTCAAGACGACCGTGGCCGCGGCGACCCACGAACTCACCGGCGGCGCAGCCCTGACCGATGGTCCCGGCGTGGACCTCGGCGCAGAACCCATCGACTGGTGCCTGTCCGTCTTCGTCGACAACTCCGGCGTGATCGCTTTCGACGACGACCACGCCGTCTGTTTCAAGGTCGAGACACACAACCATCCGAGTGCGATCGAACCCTACGGCGGCGCGGCGACAGGCATCGGTGGATGCATCCGCGATGTCATCGGGACCGGGCAGGGCGCAAGGCCCATCGCCGCGACCGACATCTTCTGTGTGGCCAATCCCGGCATGACCTCCGTGCCGCGCGGGTGCCTGCCACCCAAGCGCGTCCTCTCGCAAGTCGTTGCCGGAATCCGCGACTACGGCAATCGAATGGGCATCCCGACGCTCAATGGAACCGTGTGGTTCGACGATCGGTTCGTGGGGAATCCGCTCGTGTTCGCAGGGTGTGTCGGGCTCATGCCGCGCGAGCGCGTGCGCGGCAGCGTGCGCGCCGGCGATCGAATCATCGCGCTCGGCGGGCGGACCGGCCGCGACGGGATCCACGGCGCAACATTCTCGAGTGCGGAACTCTCCGACACACACGCCGAGGAGTTCAGTCATGCGGTGCAAATCGGCAATGCCATCACTGAGAAGTCGGTGCTCGATGCGATCATCGCTGCGCGCGACCACGCGTCTGGGTGCCTCTACAACGGGCTGACCGACTGCGGAGCAGGAGGGTTCTCGAGCGCGGTGGGCGAGATGGGGGCGACGCTCGGCGCCGAAGTGCACCTCGATGGCGCGCCCACCAAGTACGACGGGCTCTCGCCGACAGAAGTGTGGATCAGCGAGGCACAGGAACGGATGGTGCTCGCGGTGCCCGAGGCGAGCGTCGCGGCGCTGCGCACGATCTGCGCCGATCACGCGGTTGAATTCGCTGACCTCGGCGTTTTTGGTACGCCCGACCGGCACATTGTGCTCCGTTGGCATGGCAGCGAGGTCGGACGGCTCGACACCGAGTTTCTCCACAATGGGATCCCAACTCCAGTGCGCGAGGCGGTGTGGGATCCAGAGTGGGCGAAGGCGAACGCTCGCGCACGGGTCTCGGGGTTGAGACTCACCAGGCCGACGCCGGCGCTTGGCGACGGCCTGAAGTTGCTCTTGGCGCATCCCAACATCGCCTCCAAAGCCTGGATTGTGCGACAGTACGACCACGAGGTGCAGGGGACTTCCGTCGTGAAGCCGCTGGTAGGCCTTGGGGCAGGCGGCCCGGGGGACGCTGCGGTCATCGCGCCGCTCGCGCGCAGTACGCGCGGACTCGCGCTTGGGTGCGGGCTCGCGACCGGGCTCGCACGGGACCCGTTCATCATGGGGCTTGCGGCGGTAGACGAGTGCGTGCGAAATCTGGTGTGCGTCGGCGCCGATCCGTGTCGCATCGCCATCTTGGACAATTTCTGTTGGCCTTCCTGCAAGGATCCGCGCAATCTCGGCGCGCTCGTGCGAGCGGCGTGGGCCTGTTACGACGCCGCGAAGGCCTACCGCGTGCCGTTCATTTCTGGCAAGGACAGTCTCAACAACCAATTCGTGACCGAGGACGGACGCACGATTCAGATTCCGCCGACGCTCCTCATCAGCGGAATGGGAATCGTCTCCGACATTGGCCGCTGCTGCACGATGGACCTCAAGGCGGTGGGCAGCGCACTCCTCGTGGTGGGCGCGACGAGCGGTCGACTCGGCGGCTCGCACTGGGCGATGATCGAGGGCATCGATGACTCGGAGTTGCCGCTGCCGGAAGTGGATCTTGTGGCAGGGCCCCGTGCGGCGCGTGCTGTCGCCGAGCTCATCGCCGCTGGGATGGTGCGCAGCGCGCACGACCCGAGTGAGGGGGGAGTCCTCACGGCCGTGGCCGAGATGGCGTTCGCCGGCGGCACCGGCGCGCGGATCGACCTCGCCCTCCTTGGCAAGGCCTCGACGGACGGCGAACTGCGAGCGCTCGCATTCTGCGAGGATCCGTCTCGTTATGTCCTTGAGGTGACCGCGGACCGAGTCTCCGCGTGTCAGTCGTCGCTGCGCGCCGCGGGTGTGCCATCGGTCGTGGTGGGTGTGACGCACGAGGCGCCGACACTCTGTGTGATGAACGGCTCGGAGCAGGTCGCGTGTGAGTCGCTCTCAGTGCTGCGCGAGGCATGGGCCTCGGGCGATCACGGGTGGTAGCGTGAGGATGAGTCAAGTGACGCCATGAGTTCGCTCCGCCCCAAGGCCCTCATCATCACCGCACCGGGGATCAACTGTGACCACGAACTCGGTCACGCATTCGCGCAGGCGGGCGCCGAGCCCGAGAGCGAACTCCTTCAGACTCTCGCGCGCGAGCCGGCCCGCATCGCCACCTACGATCTGATCGGGCTCCCCGGGGGATTCAGCTTCGGCGACGACATCTCCGCCGGGCGCATCATGGGAGCGATGATCGCCAAGTGTCTCTACGGTGCGCTGCGCGACGCGGTCGTCCGCGGTGTTCCCATGATCTGCCCATGCAACGGATTTCAGATCGCGGTCCAGTCGGGGCTCCTTCCTGGGCCGCATCATGCCGACGGCGTGTGGCCTGACGCCGCCGCCAGCGCCACAGTCGCGCTCGTCCAGAACACGGAAGGGCGCTTTTCCGACCGATGGACCCGCGTCGAGATTCCTCGTCAGACCATCTGCATCTGGACGCGCGGTCTTTCCGTCGAGTCCCCCGGTGATGTCCTCCCGAGCGCGCATGGCGAAGGATGCTTCGTCGCACCAGAGCCGGTCTTGGATCGCCTCGACGCGTCCGGGCAGGTCGCGATCCGCTATCACGCTTCCGAGAACTTCAATGGCTCCGCGAGGTCGATCGCGGGGATCTGCGACGCATCAGGCCTTGTGTTCGGCCTGATGCCGCACCCGGAGCGCTCCACGAGGTGGACGCAGCATCCGAACTGGACGCGGCTCGTGCCTGAAGCGATGCATGACGAACCGCTGGGACTGCGAGTGTTCCGCAATGCTGTGAAGTGGGTCCGTGAAGATCGGCGCGGCGCGAGCTTCGAAGTCAGTTCGTCGTTCGCGCCATCATGAGCGCGAGAATCTGAGTGGCGGAGAGATCTTCGGGTCGCATCGAAGGCTCAACGCCCAGAGGCCATGGTCCGTCACGACCCAGCGTCGTCCCGAGTTGCTTTCGCCGCTTTGAGAAGATGGTGTGCATGAAGTCGCCAAGTGCGACGGGGTCGAACGGCGGCGCATCGGTGCGGCGTTCGATGGCGAGGAGCGCGCTCGTGACTTCCGGCGCGGGCCAGAAGCACGAAGGCGGAATACTGCCGATGAGTTCAGTGGATGCCAAGAGCGTGGCGAACACCGCCAGTGGACCGTAGTCGCGCGAGCCTGGCGTTGCGGTCAGTCGGTCGGCGACCTCGGCTTGGATCGTCACGAACTGGCCCACACAGTCTGGACGCGTCGTCAGGAGCAGGATCATGAGTGGCGTGGCCGCGTGGTAGGGGAGGTTGGCGACGAGGCGAAAGGGCGCTCCGGCGAATGACTCAGCGAGTGCGAGCGTGAGCGCCGCAGAGAGTGCGCGCTTTCCGTCGAGGCAATCACCTTCGACGATCCGAAGCCTCGATGATCCCTGCGGGACAACGCGATCACGGAGTATCGCGATCATCTCTGGGTCAATCTCGCTGGCGATGACCGTTGCTCCAGCGTCGATGAGCGCCTCGGTCAGCGTCCCTGTTCCCGGGCCCACCTCGAGGATTCGGTCTCCGGGCGCGATCCGCGCGCGCGCGACAAGCCGCCTGATCTGGTTTTGGTCGTGAAGGAAGTTTTGTCCGAGCCGATGCCGAGGACGAATCCCGCGCGTTTCAAGGAGCGCACGGATCTCTGAGAGGGTCTGCAACGGCTAGAACCAGGTCCGTCGTCGGGCGATGTAGGCGCGGTAGAACTGATCATCGGGCTTCGAGAGATAGATGATCCCCTCGATGAGGCCGATGAGCGCCATGACATACGCGGGAACTCCGGGGAGGCAGAGACAGGAGCTTGCGACGCTCCCCACGATCGACACGCCCAGCATGACGAAGCCTGTGCCGAGAAAGCCCAGTGCAAACTTGTGGGCACCCAGGCACCCGAGAACGATCGCGAGGACACCCGCGAGGATCTTCTTTGTGCGCGCGGCCTCCAGTGTCGCCGCGTCGAGCGGCGCGTCAGGAGGGATGGTTCCCCACCTAGGGGGCGAGGTCGGTTCGTGTTCGGGGAGGTCGTTCATTTGTGGCTCCTCTGATGCGATGCTAGCCGCGTCAACTCATCGCGCCGTGGCCTCGGCACGCACCTCGCGGAGCACAGAGACCTTGATTTCGCCGGGGAATGTCATCTCATTCTCGACCCGCTTGGCGATGGCGCTTGCGATCGCGTGCGTCGTTGCGTCGTCGATTTTTCCCGCATCGACAATCACACGAACCTCGCGCCCGGCCTGGACGGCGTAGGCCTCGACGACATTGGGCTGCTCGTACGCGATGGCCTCAAGTTGCTCGAGTCGCTTGATGTAGGCCTCCATCGACTCGCGGCGCGCGCCCGGCCGCGCCCCAGAGAGAGCGTCGGCCGCCATGACAATGGGCGTGTAGGGCGTTGTGGTGGGGATATCGCTGTGATGCCCGCCGATCGCGTTGAGGACGGCCTCGGACTTCTCGCCGTGCCTCGCGGCGAACTCCATCCCGATGGCCGGGTGGCCACCCTCGACTTCATGATCCATCGCCTTGCCAATGTCGTGGAGAAATCCAGCGCGGCGAGCCATCGCCCCGTCGAGTCCAAGTTGATCGGCGATCAACTGGCTGAGGAATGCAACCTCCAGCGAGTGCTTGAGAATGTTCTGCCCGTAGCTCGTGCGAAACGAGAGTCGTCCCATCGCCTCGATGAGCTTGGGGTGAAGCCCGCGGATGTCGGCTTCGAGCGCGGCTTCGGTCCCGGCTTGCACGACGCGTTGCGAGATGTCTTTTCGAACTTGCTCGACGACCTCTTCGACGCGCGAGGGATGGATGCGTCCATCGGTGACAAGACGCTGCAGGGTCTCCGCCGCGATGGCCTGTCGAACGCGGTCGAAGCACGAGACGGTGATGATGCCAGGCGTGTCGTCGATGAGGATGTCCACGCCGGTCAACTTTTCGATCGCCTTGATATTGCGCCCTTCGCGGCCGATGACACGACCCTTCATGTCGTCATTAGCGATCCGTACTGTCTTGATTGTCGACTCACTCACCACATCCGCCGCGTAGCGCTGAATGGCCATGACGGTGATTTCCCGTGAGCGAGCGGAAGCACGCCCCTCCGCCTCCTCCACGATGCGCTGCTCGAGAGCCGCCGCGTCCCTGGCGCTCCGTGTGCGAACCTCGTCGAGGAACATCGCGCGCGCCTCGTCGCGCGAGAGCCCCGCCATGGCCTCAAGCCGCCGAGACGCTTCTTCGTTGGCCGCCGCGAGCGAGGCCCGGTCCTCCTCTATTGCGGCGAGTTTCGCCTGCGCCTGTTCCTCGATCCCCCTCGTGCGCGCCTCACCGCGCTCGATCTGCTCAAGCTTTCGTTCAAGGGTCTCCTGAAGCCGCTGGCTGCGCGTTTGGCTCTCGCGGACGCTCTCGAGCGCGGCCTTGACTTCTTGGTCGACCACGCCGCGGTGCGCTGCGGCAGCGCGCTCGGCCTTGAGAGCAGTGTCCTTGGCCTTGTCGCTCGCGACGACTTCCGCGGATCGGATGATGTCTTCGCCTCGCTCCTTCGCGTGGCGCAGGCTCCGTCCGGTGAGGGCTCCGATCGCGAGTCCGCCCCCCACGAGACCGATCAGCAGCGCCGCCGCAATGATCAGCGTTTCGACAACAGTCAGTTCAACAAGCTCGGGCTGGGTCGCCATGTCGGATCTATCGGGCGCGTGGCCCGCCGGGAATTCCCGGTCATCCAGCGAGTCGGCACGACGCCTTCCCGTTGGTCAAAGGTGCCGCCGATGAACCTGCGGCCGTCCCATCCTACGCGTCGCCGGTGACCCCTCGCAATCCGCATGGCTACGATCGCCTGAGATGGCTGGACTCGTCGACCGGCTGCTTCGGGTTCTGCCCCTCAACCCGATCGTCGTCCGCATTGTTGAGGGAGGCAGCCGTCGACCGCGCCACCTCCTGATTCGCTCGGGGTACCTCGCGGTCATGGTGCTCATCCTCCTCATTGCGCTTCTGGGCGCGGGCTCGACGCTGAGAGAGCTTGCGCAGCGCGGTGCGTCGGCGTTCGCGATCGTGAGTTACGGGCAGGTGTTCCTGATCTGCGTGCTCGCCCCGGTGTTTCTTGGGGGCGTCATTGCGCAGGAAGCGAACCCGAACACATGGGATGTCATGCTGACGACGCCACTGAGTTCGCTCCAGATTGTGCTCGGGAACCTCTTCGGGCGGCTCGCGTTTGTCTTTGCGCTGCTCGCAGGCTCGCTGCCGCTGTTCGCGGTCACGCAGCTCTTCGGCGGCGTCCCTGGTTCGGCCATCTTCGAGAGCTACGCCATCGCCGCCTCCAGCGCACTCCTCATGGGATCGATCGCGATCACGCTGAGCGCGACGCGCTCGGCCGGTCGGCGGGCCGTCTTCGTCTTCTACTCATCGATTGTGCTCTACCTGTTCGCGACCTACGCGATCGACCGCAGCCTCCGCGCACCGATGGCGGTCGGCAGCGCGACCGACATGACGACGATCCTGACGCCGCTCAATCCGTTCCTCACTCTTGAAGTGCTGATCGCCCCGAACCAGTACGCGCCGCGCGAGTTTGCGGGCACGGGTCACCTCTCGATCGTGCGGGCGTGGATGGGTTCGCCCATCGCCACGCAGCTCGTGGTGTCGACGCTGCTCTCGGCGGCCTTTATCGTGTACTCGACACTGAGGGTGCGCTGGCTCGGTGCCGCCCTCGTCGGTGGCTCGGGCAAGGATTCGTCAGCCACCAGTGATCGACCACCGCGTCATGTGAGCCACAATCCCATCGCGTGGAGAGAGGTTCACCTGCGCGGGCAGACCTTGGGTCGCCGTGCCGCGCGGTGGATCTTTTTGGGTGCCGCGCTCGCGGTGGGACTCGGCGTGCTGCTGCTGACCCGTGGGGGAACGCTCTCGTTCAGCCAGTCTCGGATGGCGCTCGCGGCCATCCTCGGCGCCGAAATCCTGGTGGTGGTGCTCGCCGCGCTCAACATGAGCGCGTCGTCGGTGAGCCGCGAACGGGAGGACAAGTCGCTCGACATCCTCTTGACCACGCCGATTCAGCCCGGGGCATACATCTCCGGCAAACTCCGCGGTCTCATTCAGTACCTGGCGCCGTTGATCGCGGTCCCGAGCGTGACATTGGCGCTCGCGGTTACCTTTTCCATGACCAACGGCCTCGGTTCCGGCGTCCCATGGACGGTGCAGGAAAGGTTTGGAACCGGCCTGGCCGCGGTTCCCTTCGTGCTGCCCGAGGCCGCCGTGGCGCTTCCCATCGTGCTCACTGCCTTCACGGCACTGTGCGTCATGGTGGGGCTTGGGTGGTCGGTGAAGTCTCGGGGGACGATCGGGTCGGTTCTTGCCGCAGCGGGAGTGGTCATGGTCTTCGCGCTTCCAATGGGCCTATGCGGCGCGGCGTCATCCACCGTGCCGTATTTCGGCGCAGTCGTGAGTGCCGCGATTCCGCTCAATCTGGCGCTCGCCGCGGTCGAGCCGTCAATGATTGAGGGAAGCCTCGGCTCGGCGCAGGGGCGCACGCTCTCGATTCTGCTCGGGGCCATCGGCGCATCGCTCATCTACGGTGCCGTGGTGTACGGTCTGCACGCCAACATCAAGTCCAACTTCATGTCGCGGGTTCGTCGCCTCGCTGGCACATCATGACGCGTGCGCCCGGCGCAGCCCGCCGCGCTGCGTAAGATCGAACATCGGAGAATTCCCCGTGGCCACTCACGACCCATTTCACGCGAAGTTTCCTCTGGGCACCCCCGTTGGCGATCGGACGATCTATCGCCTCGACGCGCTCAAGGGCGTCGGTCCCGTCGACCGCCTGCCTTGCTCCATCAAGGTATTGCTCGAGAGCGTGCTCAGGAATCAGGACGGCCGCGTCTACACGCCCGACCATGTCAAGGCGATCGCGAACTACGACCCCCGCACGCCGAGCGTCGACGAAATCCCGTTCATGCCCGGTCGCGTCGTGCTGCAGGACTTCACGGGAGTGCCGTGTGTCGTTGACTTCGCCGCCATGCGCGGCGCGATGAAACGGCTCGGGGGCGACCCGAGCAAGGTCAATCCGCTTGTGCCGTGTGACCTCGTCATTGACCACTCGGTGCAGGTGGATGCATTCGGAACTGGCGTCGCCCTCACGATCAACAACGAGCGCGAGTTCGAGCGAAATGGCGAGCGCTACGGCTTCCTCAAGTGGGGACAGGGCGCACTGGCGAACTTCCGCGTGGTGCCACCAGGAACGGGCATCGTGCATCAGGTCAATCTCGAGTACCTCGCGATGGTTGTCTGGGAGAACGCAGGAACGATCTACCCCGACAGCGTGGTTGGCACCG
>SXGS01123548.1_pt1 | contig 17296 bp, 14 predicted proteins | sample 3174681 | NCBI WGS metagenome assembly SXGS01 (sample SAMN11356861, study PRJNA531348) | freshwater metagenome | isolation source: freshwater sample F1-80 | place: China: Fuxian Lake, Yuxi | collected 2017-12-25 | reverse complement strand
TCAATCATTTCAAAATCAACTTACACAAACATTGAAATCATCATTGTTGCTGACTCGCACACTCCACAGACAGTGTTTGACAAAATAGCAACTATGAGCGAAATAAATATCAAGGTCGTCGAATACAGTAAGCCCTTTAATTTTTCTGAAAAGTGCAATCTTGGATTTACACATTCTGAAGGTGACGTCATCTTGTTGCTCAATGATGACATGGAAATAATTTCACCGGACTGGCTTGAGACGATGCTCGGACATGTACTTGAAACTGATGTTGGGACGGTTGGCCCAATGCTCTTGCTTGAAGATAGCCGCATCCAAAGTGCTTCTCATTCCAATACACCAATGCCGCACAGCTACGGGTCTGGGCACTCCCCCGACAAACCAGGTGAGTTTGGGATTCTTGCAGTTGCTCGTGAGTGCAGTGGCGTTACCGGGGCGTGCGCGATGATGCGCCGCGATATCTTCAACGAGGTTGGTGGATTAAGTTTGAAGTTTCCAAATTGCTTTAATGACATTGACCTTGCTTTTAAGATTCTTGGCGCTGGATATAGAATTATCTGGACTCCACATGCGCGCCTGTATCATTTTGAATCAGCATCGCGAAACTCGGCTGTTAACGAGAAAGAACTTGAAATGATCAAGGACCGTTGGGGGCATCTATTTGATGATGACAGGTTTTGCAGATTGAGTACTTTTATATGAAGACGGCGATCAAGCCCTCCCTTTTTTTATTTTGTTCGTCATTGATATTAATAACACCTCTCTCCTTAACCTGGATATCTCGTTGTATCTGCGTTATATTGCTATTTTCTATTTCGTTGCTCTTTGGGAGCACCGCCGTGGCTTTAATGACCTTGCTTGCCACAATCTCTTTTTTTGCAACAGTACATATGATTCTTCGGCCGTTATTTGGTCCCTTCGGCATAAACCCATCGCTCTTTGCTCTGGTTGTCCTTATCACTGCATTTGTTACCGGATATTGCATTAAGAAGAAAGTATGTCGCAAATTAGATATCGGAGTAGGTGCGCATGCCGAGCCCATCTTGCTTTTAGCAATTTCGCTTCTTTTCCTTCGTTGGCCTCTATCCACAATCGGTAAGTTCATTGGCTTTCTTAAGTATGAGGACAATGCTGCCTGGCTTCGGGCCGCTGCTGGATATCTCAAAATTAATGATGGGAATATCCGCCCATTCAATACTGCTGCCGGAGGGCACGTTCTTGACTATCTCATTGGTTTTATTCACGCCATCACTGCACTCGGTGGCTCATCTCGAAATAGAGATCCTGTTACCGCATTCATTACTATTGCCAATACTTACATAACTATCGGAATTCTTAGTTGCCTCTTTATCGCTTTGATCTCTTGGCAGATGCTAAAAAGGCTCGCGAAACGCGATCTCGGAATCATAGGGATGCTGTGCGTCGTGATTGTTGCTTATCCCGGATTCGTGAGACCGAGTTTTGAAGCTGGGACCCTGTCTCTTAGCGCCACTGTTATGTCAATCTGGGCTGCAATGTTTCTCGTGCTATTAATCACAGCAGAACAACGGACTGCTGGGTTGTACCATGTTTTCTTATTTTTTCTCTTTGTTGGCATCGGCGGGATGTGGTGGCCAGCTGTTCCCATTACAATCGCATCTATTCTTCTCTTAACAGTTGATTATTTTTATGCAAAGCGCAATTCAAACCGGTTGGTCTTCTTAGTAATTCCTTTGCTCTTATTTTGCCTACTACCCTTAATAAAACTTTGGAAACATTTTTTTACGATTCTCTCTTTCAGGTCATTTTTTACCGCCCAAGGTGGCGTCTTGGCATACCCAGAAATTGCCATGGCTCTTATCATGCTGAGTATTGGGGTTATTGCTGCTGGACTATGGACTAAAAATAATGAACAGGGTTGGCCTCAATCTTTTCTCCCTTCTTCGGTTCTCGTATTTCTTGCAATCTATGCGTGGGGTTTATATATTGTGAGTCTTTTCGTTGGTCCATTATTTTCACCTAACTACTCTGTGAAAAAACTTCTTTTACTTCTTTTTTTGGTAGGAGCCCCGTTGGTCCTTCCGGTTGCTCTCTCATTTATCGCCAAACACTCTCCTGCCCCAGTAGCACTGATCTCGCCATTGCTTGCCTTGTCAATCGGCCTCAATGGCTACGGCATTAATCTAAATTCTCCTAGAACAATCACTGAGCCGATGTGGGCAAAGGGACTGATTTCCGTTGCGCGCAAATATCCCGGCGCAATTATTGTCTGCTCCAGCAGTCGTGATGACGGCTACTATCAAGGCGAGGCTTATATGTGCTCACGTCATGCTGGTTCTTTGATGCAGACAGATGGCTTATTCGGACTGGCGTGGCGCAATCACATTGTTACGCCAGGAGCAGAAAACTATGCACTCTCAATGTCTGAGATATATGAGGAAACAAAGCGAAACGCACCAAATCAACCGATCATTGTTCTCTCCCTAGAGCCACGATTTGAAACCACAAGTACTAATGCGTCGTGGATGATGCAACTACCGTGGAAAGATCTAAGGGTCGTTGACGCCCGATCCGGTCTCGAAATTTATGATAATGACCTTATGCTTAAGGTTGATTTTCTTCCTGCAACCACGACTATTACTGGCTCTTTTGATGGGGGATTTCTGGACAGGGTCTACGAATTGGGTTCAGAAATAATCATTGAGGGTTGGGCAATATGGTCAGAGGGAGAGCCGAGTGTCGGTCTTCGGGGTGCACGCGAATCAGATCTCATTATGGCTGTCAATTTTACGCGAGCAGACCTCAGCTTGCCTGGTGCCCGTGGATTCCGAATTGCCCTTCGAAACTCAATAGAAACCCCGATACCCGTATGTCTCTTAATTGAGAAATCAACAGACTACTTTTTTATTAATGGTCCAGACTCAAAGTGTTGACAATCACCACAGCCACGAAGTGACTACAGAGATAAATACTCACCAATAATTCTGTAGTGCTCTCCCGTCATCCCTCGCTTAAATGATGTTATTGCTGGGGTAGCTGTCTCATCGACTCCACCCAAATCAAACCATAGAAATCCTTGTTGTTTCAACCGGCATGAGGCATCCCAAAGTAGCAAGTTATTGCAATTGAGCACTCTCCCTTCTGGGCCATTCCATCCAGCTAAGTAAGTAGCAGTTAGACCATGCTTCGCAACAGCAATGGCGCCGAGATTCTCACCCTTTAATTCCGCTAGAAGTAACTCGATTGAGCCTGATTGCGCGCCTATCTCTAGGAGTGCATGAAAAAATTGAAGTGGAATACCATTAAATGCTTTCTCTTCTATTAATTTTTTGTATTCCAACTCAAAGTTGGCTATATCGCTAGGGTCGCTTGAATAACGAATCTTTACATCACTTTTCTCCGCTGCCACAAGTTGATTACGCCACTTTCCTTGTAGGTGTTGTCTCCGTTCATCATTCGAGAGAGAGAGATCAAGAATTATTGACTCGTGGCCGATTGGGGATAATTGTTTGAATAATCCAATCCCGCGAGAAGGAAGGACGCTCCCCGCGTGCAGCTCAGGAGCAATTGACAAGACTGTCCCCTTGAACCACGCACCTTCTCGTGAGACTTCTCTCAGCACTGCTGACTGAAGGTCCAAGGGTACATCTGGATAAAAAAGAGGGCCCCTGCTTATTCGTCTCACTCTACAGAAGCCAACGAACCGCCTTTCAAGAACTTGTGACGCGGCAATGCTCCTTCCATCAACCGAATAAACCATTCTTCGCACCGTCCAGCCTTCAGACATTGCTTTGGCAAGGCCGTAATCGCCCGCCTGTAAAATATTTGTTCTTGACAATCCAGACAAAATTTCTTCCCACTCAGAGCAATCGACAACTAGTCGTTGAACTACAGCATGGGTTTTATATACTGACCTTAAGAGGCGCTCGATATCCGTAATCTTGAGACTTTGGTGCACCGGTAGATACAACCTTCGACGGAAGAGATCATTGGCGCCAGGATGCCCCACAATGTCCCCACGTACCTGGTCGGGCAGATCCGGCCAAGTGCTCACTGGCAAATTTAAGTTCGCTAGTATTCGGTACAACGTAAGAATGTTTGCCGTACTTCCCTCATACATCGCCATGTAGGGGATTTCCCTCAGCACGTTTGTCTTGATCGGCCAGACATTGCCATCACTTAGCTCACAGATCAGTTCATCCCAGATAGATGAATTGATCTGCCGAAATCTCATCATTTTGTGGAGATCGCTGCTGACAGGCATTCCTGCCAATAATCCCCTGAAAACCGTACTTTGTCGCGGAAACTGAACCACGTTTGCAATCGCTTGCCTGCTAAACCTGCTCACCATAGGAGAACAAAGTCTTCCACTACTTGTATCGAGCTCTTCTGTTTCTGAAAAAACATCCACAATATTATGAGGTGCACGTTTCAAGCCAATTCGCTGTACAAACCGTTTAAGAAGCCAAACTCCGCTCTGCTTCCATGCTGGCAGAAGGATAAGTCCCAAACTAAGGGCTAGTTCCTTCGCCTGAATCTGCCATGTCTCAGGCGACCCGAAGGCACTCACTGTTTCATCTCCAAGATGATTGGGGCCGTCTGGCCGTACAAGGAGCACTGCACAATCTGGAATGGACAGTAACTTATGCGGACTGAAGAGAACGAAATCACCCTGCATCGCAATCTCCTTCGTAGGTACGAGGCAATGAGCACAATCCTCAACCAGCCACGCTCCATGATTTCGCGCGATTTCACGCAGTTCATGCGAACTGGAATTTGGTATACCAAAGAAATGCACCATCAGAATCATGTCCGGCCTCTTCGCTGAACACCGTTCACGAAGTGCCGCGAGATCAACAGACATGTCACTTTTTACAACATAAAATTCAATATCAACACCAGACTGGCGCAATACTGTCAAAGAGTAATCGCAGAAATAATCTGGCACAAAAACTCGTATATTCTCCGACTTATCCTGTCTTCTGCGCCATTTAGCAATAAGTGCGATAGACCACATTGATCGAGATAGCAATCCGCCAGTAAGTGCTCCTATCGCCCATGGGTGGAGGGAGGACTTCAGTGCTGCATCTCTTACAAGCCACATGCTCCGCCATTGTCTCCATGACGGATTGGGGACATGGGTCAACATCTGAGCATTATCCCTCTCATCGTTCTATAACTCTCATCGCGCGCCTTGAGAGATGTTCCTTACCCACTCATCAAGAATCTTGGTGGCACGTCGATACTGAAAGTCTGCGACACCGCCAAGAACACCAAGGCCAAAACCTTGAAGATCCTTTGGCTCGATGGCTTCACGACGGATTGCGAAGGGGCTCACTAAAGGATTATTTCCCCCGCGAAGCCCAGAATACAGATACTTATAACGTTGACTTGCGACTTTTAACGCTTCAGGGGAGAAACTCTCTAGATTTCCGAACGTAAAAGCGAAGTGCTCCACTTGGACGCCAATCTGCCGTTCAATTTCATCTCCACTATCAATAATCTCGGATATCAATTCCTCATTAGTTTTAACTTCGCTCAATCTCGCATGCGTCCGAGTATGGCTTCCAATTGTATGTCCTTGATCAGAGAGCTGACGGATCTGTTCCCAAGTCATGCTCCTTGATATCCGAGGCACACCTTTCTTTGACTTTCCTGGGTATATATTTTTTCGTACAAATTCATCCTGTTCCGCAATGCCTACCATGTTCACGAATTCTGGCACAACAAAAAATATCGCAGAGATGCCAAGCGGATTAAGAATATCTTGTGCAACTTGATAATTTGATTCGAACCCATCATCAAAGGTTAAGAGCGCACATTTTTTATTGCCGTTGCTGCTATTATCAATAATTGATGTAAATTTTTCAGGCGAGATAAAATTCCAAAACTTCTGATAATAGATAATTTGTGCCCTAAACCGGTCACGCTCAACGACGTCAACATCGTGATATAGAAGAACCCTTAAACTTCCCTGTTGGTTACTCTTGTGCACAAAAAGTGAAATCAATCGAAACCAAATCGCGAGAGATGCATGATATATCCTCATCACAAGTTGCATGTCATCCAACCTTTACCGCATGAAACGAGCATTGTCTCCCAAATATTCGAGCAATACGCGATTTTCCACTTAACGCAATATCAAGTTTCCCCCAGGATGATCTATCTCGCCCTGGGAAATTTACATATATTTCAGGGCTGAACAGTATCTCTGTATACCTTGATTCAACCTCCGCTCCAAATACACTACTGATACTTTTTCTTTGACTCTCTGAGGCCCGGCGAAGGTGCACTCCTGCGAGGATTTCACCATCAACTACGTAATTCCGACGCAGCATTTTGCTCACGAACCTCAATATCGGTTGTGTATTAAGGGAATATGACGCAAATACCCCACCATCTTTTAATACCCTATTCGCCTCAGAGACTGCCATGACGAAACTTGGAACATGTTGCAATGTCTGCACAGACCAATACCCGTCAATTGATTGATCACGAATCTTCAAATCAAGTGCATCGCCACATACGAATACAAAGGAACCACCAACTTCTTCTCGCAAGACATGCTTAGCGCGCAATAGGTTCTGCCGCGACATATCAAGAATACATACCACAAGATCTGGCCTGTACTTACTGATTCCTATCCAATGCCAGCCCCACCCAGCCCCTACATCAAGAACCACTCCGCCGACTGGTATTGAATCAACAAACAAACGATGTTCGTGTTTCATCACTTCAATTGAGTGATGAAAAGAGATTAACCGAAGTAGATCTTCGACAACTTCCGGGGCGGCAAGCGCAATCTCGTCACGTCTTTCGAGTTCACGTTGTTGGGTAACGGAATGCGAACTACTTTCCCAAATACCATCAGATCCAACATAAATATCTTCGGTCTGATTCATAAACCGACAAATGTCACTCATGTTTATTGATTCTATAGTCTTAAGGACTTATCCTATGTTTATTGCATAATAACTGATAGCAACGAAAGCAAAAGCAGCGCCCACACTCTCCAACTAAAAGGGGAAATACTTATTGCTTCCCTAAATTTCTTCCACGCGGCTCTTGGGTTGTCACTTTCAAAGCTTGCACGCCCAGACTCTGCTACTGCAAGTGCAAGTCGACGACGAGCAGCATAAAAACTCCAAAACTTCCAATCTTTCGCCTTGAAATGTGACACAAGGACCTCGGCGATTGCGTGGTCATACTGATCCTGTTGCCTAATCGTACTATTGGAATGAATACGATATTCACCAAGTGCAAGTCTGATATTTCGGAATTTATAATTCTCTCTGGCTAATCTCAGCCATAAGTCATAATCTTCGACAGTCACATATTCTGGATTATCCGAGAAGAAGGAAACTGACCTAAGAGCATCTTTCTTTACAACTACAGAACTAGTTGATATTCCGTTTCCTTTCATCAGAAGACTACGATATTGCAGACTCCTGCCTGACGAATAATGAACTAATTTTCTTTTCCCATTTTCCCAAAACCAGTATTCCGAGTGAGAGACGAGATCAAAACCAGCATGAAGTTCTTTCATGCACACTTCTAATTTGTTCGGATACCAAAAATCATCAGCATCTAGAAAGGCAATAAACTCACCTTGTGATTGTGAAATACCAAAATTTCGAGATAACGCTATAACTCCGTTGTTGCGAAACTGCCGATACTTAATACGGTCGTCCCTGAAAGTATCAATAACGGATTTTGTATTGTCGGTACTATAATTATCAATAATTATTAGTTCCCAATCTAAAAATGATTGGATTACTACGGATTGAATCGCTTCCTCAATAAAATCTTCGCCATTAAATACGGGCATAACTACCGAAATCTCTGGAAAATCATCTCTCATTATTTTATCTCTGCGCTATCGCGACATGAAATAAATCAGTAATTGCATTTTCTATAGAAGCGGTAAACTTGAAACCTGCGCTTCTTAGCAATTCAGTTGAATAAATAAATGGCTCCTCTTTTGCTTGCACGCTGTCGACACCAACATGTATTTGTACGGCCTTCTGTAATATTTCTGATCCTATTCGACTAACGGTATCGGCTATTTCATAGACAGTTCTAGACTTATCCTCGCCAAGATTAAAAACTTCAACCTCGTTAACCTGCTCTTTTTCAATCAAAATAAATTTTACAGCATTTACGACGTCATTAATCGATACAAAGCTTCTGTGCTGAAGTCCGGAAGACTTCAGCACAACGTCTGTTCCGCGCAACACCTGTGCGCATACGTCATTTGCAATATTGGTCCAATTAATTGATTCAAAAGACGCGGGTGGTCCCACGACGTTTGAACATCTCAGAATCGTCGGAAATATATTTGATCGCCTACAAACATACTCTTCTGCTTTAGCATGGGTCTCTGCGTATACATTTTGTGGTGAGATCGGGGATGATTCTCGTGTAGTCGTTCCGCCCATGGGTCCGTAGACCTGAGAGGTAGAAAAATAGATAAATCTATTGGCCCCACATTGTTCGGCATAGTCCAAGGTGTTGATGGTTCCCTTTAGATTTACCTGAGCTGCATAAACTGGATTTTCGCGACATTTCGTCTCTGATGCCGATGCGAGATGAATAACAACATCTATCTTGTCATGACGAGCAATTAAAGCCCGTCGATCTGTTGTGTCAATCACCATCATTTTTGCGGAGGGGCACCACAAAGGTACTGCGCGCTTACTTCTACTGCCCAGATAGATAACGAGTTCTGGGATGCCAAAAAGTCCCTCTGCTATTCGTCCTCCAAGGCTTCCAAAGGCACCGGTGATGAGCACATTCGTCACGGTTGATTCTCAATCAATGCGTCGTTATTTGAGCCATATGCGCTGTTCTGATTGCCAGAGTTGCTCTAAAACCTCAAGATCCCTCTTGGTATCCACACAATGCCAGAAGCCCTCATGTTGAAAGGCATTCATCATCCCTAATTGAGCAATGTCTTCTAACGGTTTTCTCTCCAGAATGGTTGTGTCGTCTGCCAGGTAATCAAATACTCCAGGTTCCATTACAAAGAAACCACCATTTATCCACCCTTGTCCTATTTGTGGCTTCTCAGCAAACGACAATACATTTCCATTTTCTAATAATAGTTCACCAAATCGTGCACCAGGATGAACTGCCGTCACTGTCACTAACTTGGGGTCCCTTTGATGAAATTCAATTAAATTTTCAATATTTACATCCGCGACACCATCCCCGTAAGTCAGAAGAAATGATTCACTCTCCAAAAAATGACGCAACCGAAGTAGACGCCCACCTGTCATCGTCTCTTGGCCTGTATCTACCAAGGTGACGGTCCAATTATTGTTCTCATCATTGTGAATTCGTACATTTCCATTCTGTAAATCAATCGTGAAATCACTATTCACCTCTCGGTAGTTTAAAAAATATCGCTTTATCACATCTGCTCGATAGCCAAGCGCAACGATAAAATCAGTATGACCAAACATTGCGTATCTGCTCATAATGTGCCACAGCAGCGGACGATCCCCTACTGGCACCATCGGCTTCGGGATTACGTCCGTATATTCGGATAATCTTGTTCCCAAACCTCCTGCAAGAATGACTACTTTCATTGATTTGTGCCCCAATCAAATGTAAATGTGTCAATATTTTTGCGCTCCACTTCGCCTGGGTCATGAGGCAAATTAGAAAGATTCGCTACCATGCTTTGACTATCCCCTACACCTTGAAAACCAAACCAGATCATGGGAGGCACTGTTATTCGCCTGTAGTTGTGATCTCCAACAGTCACAATCTGGAGTTCTCCACTTCCGTTCAGGAATACGAAGCGTACACCTCCAAAAGGAACCACCAGATTCATGGTTGTCTTTGTATGTCTTTTCCAGGCTTTTACCGCTTTGGATTCGATCATTGAAAAATACACCTCTCCAAAACCCAGATAACCATCAGAATCATTGCGTATGTAATGTAATACATCGCCTCCGTCTACTGGTATCCGCTCCAGAGCATGTACTGACACCAAGTCTTCAGCTCTCATATTTTATCTACTGCTATCCTGCAGAAGCGCATCTTTTTTATATTTCTCAATCTGTGAATTTGAAAATTCACGCATGTTCTCTGATTTGGCCAAATAAAACTCTCGATACCAGTCTGCTGTCATATCTATGGTCTCTTGGAAGTCCCACACAGATTTCCAACCAAGATGGCGAAGTGCTTTATCGCAATTTAATTTCAGAAGCCCTGCCTCAGGGTGAGCGTCATCTATCGTCACTGTTTCCCAGTGCGCTTTCGGGAAATGACAAGCCAGGCGCTTGATTACCTGCTCAACCGTATGTTCCTGACCTGCAGATGGACCAAAATTAAATGGCTCTCCAGATAAGAAAGAGTCCATCATTAATCTCTGACCAAGTACCAAGTAGCCGCCTACGGGCTCAAGAACATGCTGCCACGGTCGTGTTGCAGATGGATTACGTATTGCGAGAGTTTCCCCATTCGCCCACGATTTAACACTGTCAGGAATAATTCTATCCTTGGCCCAATCTCCTCCACCAATTACATTTCCGGCTCGCGCTATTCCCACGCGAATACTCCCACTGTTTGCAAAATACGATCTGTAATATCCACTGATAGCAAGTTCAGCTGCGCCCTTCGACGCACTATACGGATCACCTCCTCCAAGCCGATCAGTTTCACGGTAACCCCAGTCCCATTCAACATTGTCATAACACTTATCGCTGGTAATCATGACCATGACGCAGTGTGACTGCGTCGTTCGTACAGCTTCTAAAATATTTATCGTTCCTAATGTATTTGTTGTAAATGTCTTGTGTGGATCAAGGTATGACTGACCAACTAGGGGTTGTGCAGCAAGGTGAAAAACAAAGTCAGGGTTTTCACTCTTCATGATCTCTTGAACTACGGAAAAGTCAGATATGTCCGCCCGATGATCCCTCAAATCATCTGCAAGGTGAACTATTTCAAAGTGGGACGGATTAGTTGGGATATCAACCGATAGCCCGACAACTTCAGCCCCCATCGAATTCAGCCACAAAGACAGCCATGATCCTTTAAACCCTGTATGGCCGGTTACAAGCACCTTCTTTCCGGAATAACACTCATCTAACCTGGAAAAGGGCGAATCCATATCAGCATTCTACGGCATGGCGTCTCTGGAGATATCAATTACTTGGCATTCTCTCTAGCTCGATTTCAAGGCCCTGTATCAGATTTGAGATCAAATGCATCCCAAGAAAGCCCGTAATCGCCCGACCGAAACGTCTTCTTATATGAAATTCACCAATACCAGGAATTACAAAAAACGGTATAAATGGCGCACATATATACGAGTACGTCTTGACAGCAAATCTTGCATGTGAGTAGTAGCTTCGCTCTTGACACAACGAGCTCGTTGGGTCGAAAAACATGAAAGTTGATTCATGAAAAGCGCGTCGATGAGTGGGATCAGCAGCAAATGACCAACTCCCCATGTATGGGACTCGAATCTTCGCTCGGCCACCAACTGCCATAACTCTCCATAACTCTTCCATTATTTTAATAAAGTCATCGAGGTGCTCAATTACGTCGTAGGCAACAACCTCATCCATTGATTCGTCATTCCAGGGCCATGGCGTCAAATTGAGATCATGCACTACGTCAATACCAGGAAGTGCAGCGATGTCATGATTAATCCATCCACCGTAAATATCGTGCCCCGCGCCAATATTTAACTTCATTATTCCCCCTGCAATTCTCTATGGATTTCAAGACTCATCTTTTTACCTGAAAAATTCAGACTATGTTTCAACCCAGCATCTGCACGTCCACGAACATTTACAGGATTGTTATAGATATATGCTATTGACCGTGTTATCTCGCTAATCGACCCCGCTGGGACTAGAAATCCAACTTCACTACTAAAAAATTCTGACACTGCACCTACATCTGTAGCAAGCACAGGTGTCCCAACCGACATTGCTTCTAGAATTGTTAAACCGAATCCCTCAAATTCCTGAGTGGCAGAAATTAAAAGATCGAATGAATCTATAATATCTACTGATTTTTCGGGCAGAAATCCAGTAAATATGACATGGTTTTCTATACCTAGTTTTTGGCATAACCCGAGCAACTCAGCCGTTCGTGACTCGCTACTTGAGCCAACGATGCACAGTACAACCTGAGTCAATATCTCCTCTGGCAACTCAGACAGCGCATGAATCACTTCTTCATGTCCTTTATACTTTTCCAATCTTCCCACTATTCCAATCAGAAAGATCTCTGGCAGAACTCCCAGCACAGCTCTTAAATCAATTTTTTGGGGTGTGAAGGGATGATCTATGCCGTTATGCACGACACGAATTTGCCGTTTAACTAGATCAAAATCTCTACGATTGACGAGTGTGTCGCGGGTTGCGGCCGAGACTGTCAGCACCATGTCTGCCCAATTGATAACAAATCTATCAATCATGCTCTCGATCGTCTTTCGAAAAGGCAACCGAGGAAGCGCCTGATGGTGCACCAGCAAAACTCGACGCCTTATCTTGGCTTTTCTCGCCCCTCTTAAAGCTCCCAACGTAGACCACGAACCCGGATATCCACCATTATCCGCCAAGAACGAATCAAAAGGTCCATGTTGCTTTAAGAGGTGCTTGGACCTCACTGATCCCCACCACACAACAGCGGGCAACAATATAAATTGCGACAACATTACAAACTTGTATGGGGCAACCCAGATTCGTCGAACATCCACGATTGTATGAAAATTAGGGTTCGTAACATTGCTTGCAATAAGTAACTTGCTCGGATTATCACTATTCGTAAACAAAGTTAGTTCATCATCTTGGACCGGCCAGTTATTTAACATTGAGATGAGATGAGTATCAACCCCACCACCTGCTCCTTGCTCCAGCCAAATTGCTATCTTCATATCGCAAGACACCTTACCTCACAAGGAGCACTTCCTCTAACGAACACCGTGATAATGACTGTGCCAAATCGATCTCAGAACTGAAGAGATCTTTCTTTGAACTGCCCTGCCGTCAGACCGTTTAACGAACAGAGAATCCATTCAACCTTCGTCAACGAGAGACAAAATCTGTGCTGTATAAATAATTTCTTCAACCCAATTCCTCAATCTAACTATTCTTCAGTTCTAGTTACCGTAAGAAACCCGCAACCGCTTGCTCGTAGACAATTATTTGATTTGACCTATAGTAAATGCGTGATTTAGCCTCACTTTTCTCCATTTAAATTACTAAAACCTCTCTAAAGTAACGGTGGAAATCATAGAATGGACGCGTGAGTGGTGGAGTAATATGGATTACTGGATTGTCGGCGGCAGGCAAAACGACGCTTGCCACTGCTGTCGTCCCGCTTTTGAAGAATCGTGGAATCTCAACCATCTCCCTGGACGGGGACCTACTGCGTGAAGTGCTCGGTGAAGAAACCACGCATTCAAAAAAAGATCGATTGAGGATAGGACAATCTTATTCACGCTTGTGCAGATTATTATCAAACCAAGGTGTCACTGTTGTGATCGCTACAGTTGGGATGTTTCATGATTTACACAGGTGGAACCGGGAGAATTTATCTTCTTATCTAGAAGTTTTTTTAGATGTTCCAATTGAAGAACTCCGACGACGTGATCCCAAAGGTATCTACAGACGATACTTCAGGGGTGAAATAACAAATGTGGCTGGTTTAGATATGTTAGTTGAGAATCCAATAAAGCCAGATGTTCATTTCAAATATGAAGAAAATCGCACTGTTCAAGATATGGCGGATGTAGTTTTCAGTAGTTATATAAACTTGTACGAGGGAGTCTCGACATGAATGCAACTCGCCCAGAAGTTTATGTCGCGATGAGCGCTGACATAATTCATCCTGGGCACATAAACATCATTGAGGTTGCAAGTAGGTTAGGGAATGTAACGGTCGGACTTCTGACGGATAGTGCCATCGCCTCATATAAACGCCTTCCTTATATGAACTTTAAACAGAGACTGATGATCATTGAAAATATCAAGGGGGTATCGACGGTAGTAGCTCAAGAGACACTTGATTATGCCCCAAACTTGCGTCGCCTTAAACCAAAATATGTGGTACACGGCGACGACTGGAAAGCAGGTGTACAAGCTGAGACACGACAACGAGTCATAGATACCATTGCAGAGTGGGGTGGAGAGTTGGTCGAAGTTGCATACACAACTGGGGTCTCATCAAGTGAACTAATACGTGCTCAAAAAGAACTAGGCACTACGCCCGATATTCGTCGTCAACAATTTAGCAGGCTTCTGAATGCAAAAGATCTCGTCAGATTGATGGAGGTTCATAGCGGACTTAGCGGCCAACTAATTGAGACTATCGAAATCAAGGATGGTGTAATCCCAAAGTCATACGACGGTATGTGGGCAAGCAGCCTGACAGATGCCACCATGCGAGGGAGGCCAGATATTGAATCGGTGGACATCACGTCACGACTATCACTTCTGTCGGATGTCCTTGAAGTTACGACTAAGCCCATAATTTATGACGCCGATTCGGGTGGGCGCGACGAACACTTTACCTACACAGTGCGATCTTTAGAACGGGTCGGAGTATCGGCGGTTATAATTGAGGACAAGATTGGGAATAAACGCAATTCCCTCTTCGGCACACAGAACACTCAGTTGCAAGCGGAGCCAGATGACTTTGCTAAAAAAATTATGTGTGGCAAAAATGCACAAATCACTTCTGATTTCATGATTATCGCAAGGATTGAAAGCTTGATATTCGGGAAAGGTCAGGACGACGCTATTCACAGGGCAAAAATATTTCTTGATGCAGGGGCAGATGGAATCATGATTCATTCAGCGCAGAAGACACCTGATGAGATTTTTAACTTTGCTGAAAAATACCACTCTCTAGGACTAACCGCACCACTCGTCGTAGTGCCATCTAGTTTTAGTCAAACAACCGAATCAGAATTGATTAACTCTGGAATTAGTGTCGTTATTTACGCTAATCAACTTTTGCGAAGCGCTTATCCTGCAATGAAGAAAACTGCTGAGGTAATTCTTCGGGCCGGGAGGGCGTTTGATGCGGAAGAACTAATGATGTCAATCCCAGAAATTATTAACCTTATCCCACCGACTAATAACTAACCATGGAAAGTCACGCACTATTGAGGATATTCCGACAGTTTGAAATAGAACTCGTTACTGGGGTTCCAGACTCTCTTCTCGATAATTTTATCAAAGAGCTTGATGATTCTCGAAATTTATTTCAACATCTCGTTGCAGCAAACGAAGGGAATGCCATTGCTATAGGCATCGGGCATTATCTTGCGTCGGGGAAAAGCCCGGTTATTTATATGCAGAATTCTGGATTAGGCAATGCGATAAATCCCCTTGCATCATTGACTCATAAAAATGTGTACTCAATCCCGCTAATTTTAGTTATCGGTTGGCGAGGTGAGCCAGGTCTGCATGATGAGCCGCAGCACATGGTTCAAGGGGCTATCACTAGAGCCCTATTAGAAAACCTAGAAATTCCTTTCGTTGTAGTTGATGCTGACACTCCTGTGTCAGAAATACAACAGTTTCTTTCGATTCATCTCGCACGATCTGAAGGTCCGATGGCAATCCTCGTTCGTCGTGAAGCTCTGAGCGGTAAAAAAAAGTCCAACCCTCTCACTTCAAACACTGCTTTGACGAGAGAAGAGGCAATAAGTACAATTACCGATGCACTACCTAATAATTCTATCATCGTTGCAACGACTGGAAAATTAAGCCGTGAACTAGATGAAAAAAGATCTAGAGAAGGGATTGCAGGAATTGATTTTCTTACGGTCGGAGGTATGGGGCATGCATCATCAATTGCACTTGGCATTGCCCTATCTCTTTCGCAACGTCTTGTAGTTTGTCTCGATGGGGATGGCGCAGCGCTAATGCATCTTGGAGCAATCGCAGTGATTGGCAATTCAAAGCCCACGAATTTTATTCATATACTTATCAACAATGGGGTACATGAGTCAGTTGGAAATAGTTCAATAGGGAACAAAAATATTAATTTCCAGTTGTTTAGTCAAGCAGTTGGATACTCTAAATATTACAAGATCACAGATGCAAACGATATTCTTGGTACGATACAACAAGCACATTCTGGCCAAGGCCCAACTTTTGTTGAGGTCTTGACGAATTCAGAATCTCGGCCAAATTTAGGTCGACCTCAATTAACCCCGATAAAAAATCGGGATATTTTTTCAAATCACCTCAGGACACTTTCGTGAACGGGTCTCCCATATGGCACTACGGTCCATTTCCTAGAGTGTATGTCGGTCCACTAGATATAGAAAAAATAAAGAAAATTGTGGAGTATAAAAAAGTCTTGATTCTTACAAGTAGATCTTTTTTAGGTTCAGAGACTCTGAATAAAATTCTTACAACAGTCACCATCTTAAAGTCTCAGGTGGTGTTAGTGAGTCCAAATCCCACCTGGCTTGACATCAACCAACATAAGTCAAACGTGGGGGACTTTATACCTGATGTAATTTTGGCATTGGGTGGCGGGAGCACATTGGACACAGCCAAGATATTAAGCATCTCCATGAATACTAAGAACCAACTATCCGATGTGGGGAATGGATCTGAACTAGCTTTGGAAACTCGCACTATTCCTTTAATTTTAATTCCAACTACTGCTGGAACTGGGGCAGAAATTACTCCTTTTGCATCAATTTGGACCGGTGATGGTTCTGGCAAGACATCTATTGAGACAATAGAGATGATTCCAGATTTTATATTTTTAGATGCATCACTGCTGTCAACCTTGTCGCCCGAGCAACTTCTATACCCAGGACTAGATGCCGTATCCCATGCGTTAGAGACTTTGTGGAATAAATATCAGACACCGGTCTCAAGTCGATGGGCAAAGCAGTCTTTGGAATTATCTATAAATTGTCTGCCATCAATATTAGATGGGAACAGGTCAAAAGAAACTTTGACAGACATGTTATTGGCGTCAAATATGGCAGGAATTGCTATATCTGACTCTCATACCGCAATTGCGCATTCAATGTCATATCCCATCACCTCAAAGTATGGTGTCCCACACGGACTAGCTTGCAGTTTTACTCTTCCATCCATATGCCACCAATTATTAAATGAGGAATGCGTATTAATACCGGAGTCCGATCTCGTGAAGCAAGCGGGATTAATGCTGAGCGACCTACGGTTACCTCAATTAGTAAGAAGTTACATGTCCTTGGAGCAATGTCTTGATTTAATCCCTTTAATGAACACAAGATCTCGTGCAAGCAACTACATGGGGAGAGTCGATGAAAATAGCCTAGAGTCTTTAATTC
>SXGS01373131.1_pt1 | contig 17298 bp, 16 predicted proteins | sample 3174681 | NCBI WGS metagenome assembly SXGS01 (sample SAMN11356861, study PRJNA531348) | freshwater metagenome | isolation source: freshwater sample F1-80 | place: China: Fuxian Lake, Yuxi | collected 2017-12-25 | reverse complement strand
GACCTAGCAGCCACCATGTAAACAGGGCTGCATCGTTCAACCGCCGTATGCGGAAAACCGCACGTACGGTGGTGTGGGAGGGTGCCGGGGCGCAATCCCCGGCACCCGACCCGATCACCGACAACTCGCGGATGCACCAATGGCTCGAACTCCAACCCATCAGTGGTTGCACATTTCGACTCATCCGGGATAAAATAAGGAGCGTGGGCCTCATACTCAGAACAGCGTTTTGGCTGTGGCTGGCGGTGCACGGAGCACATTTCATCCACGCCGCGCCAAAGGAGCCGGTTGAGTGGTTTCGATCCCAGGAGGGCGATCTCACGGTCTGGTGCGCGCAACATGACGAAATCACATCGGATCCGCGGCCGGCCCGATCATTCGAATTGGCTTCCCTCAGCGGCGCTGAAAGCGCGGGCATCCTTCGGTTGTTAATGAGCCTGCAAGAACCCTCTCAGGAAGTGCGGCGGTCCGTGGAAGCAGGAGTGGCGTGGTTCAAAAAGGCTCAATTGAAGGGCTTGCGCCAGGCGCGGGTGGACGGCGATAAGGTCCTGGTCTCAGACCCCTCGGCGCCCCCCATCTGGGCCCGTTTTTATGAGATTGGCTCCAATCGCCCCATCTTTGCCGGGCGCGACGCGGTGAAGAAATATGCGCTCCCGGAGATCAAGCCTGAACGTCGCAACGGCTACGCTGGGTATGGCTCTTCGGGCGGGGCTGTCATGAAAAATTATTCACGCTGGAAATCAAAGGTGGAGCGCGGTTCCCAAGGCGACTAGTTTCGCCTTCTTCGTGTCGATCAGCGGATCGGCTCGCCAAGGAATCATTTCCTAAACCAAAACTCCTCGACCATATCCCATGTGCCAGATGCAGAACCCTTGCCGCGCCCTCCGTGGCTGGGGCATCATGAGGCAGATCAGCTCCGAACTCAACCGTTGTCTCTTGAGCTACCGCGGCCGTGAGCCAATCGACCTCGAAATAGCGCGCGCGCAGCATCAAACCTTTCGCGAGCTTCTCGAGGACTTGGGCCTCGAGATCACGATTATTCCAGAACTCGACAACCACCCGGATTGCTGCTTCGTCGAGGACACCGCGGTGTTGCTAGGGTCCAATACGGCGGTTATTTGCAGCATGGGCAATCCCGCGCGCCGCGGCGAAGAACAGGCCGTCGCGGCGCTTCTGGAGAAACGCGGACTCCACCTGGTCAGAATGGCAGGGGACGCCCGGGCTGACGGAGGAGACGTCCTGATCATAAACAACGAAGTGTTCGTGGGCCTCTCGAATCGAACCAACGCCGAGGGATTCAAAGTCATCGCCGCAGCAGCTGAGCCAGAAGGGATCGAGGCCCACGCCGTTCGAATCCGTGGAGCGTTGCACTTGAAATCGGTTGTCACGCGCTTGGGAAAGAGCAGTGTCCTCGGACTCAAGCGCCATATCGGGGAAGGGCTGGGGTTTTTGGAACGTTACGATTGGCTGACTCCTCCGGCGGGCGAGGAGGCGGCGGCAAACGCCGTCACGCTGGGAGACACGGTCGTGGTGTCCTCGACCAACCGGGAACTCGCCCGATTGATCGAAAGGCGGGGGTTCAAAGTCGCCAGCGTCGACATCAGTGAATTGCAGAAAGCCGAGGCCGGTTTGACCTGCTTGGCCATCCTGAAATCAGAATCATGAACCCATTCACGAATGGCATCCCCAAAGGCCATCCCTCTCACGAAAAAAAGCGCATTCAAGCAGGCGCCCCTCTGACTGACTCGTGCGATCATGAACTGTCGGCGGACTCCCGGGCTGCCCAGGATAAGCGAGTGTCGATGAAATCGACCAGGATCCGCTTTGTCCTGTTGGGAGCATTGGCTTTGGGGATCGCAACCCTCTCCCTGCGCGGCAGTCCGGACGAAAATCCGTTCGCCATGGCCATTCGATCCACGCCGTGGCGTCCCCCTGCCGAGGAACAAAAGTCGTTCCATCTGCCACCCGGTTTCGAGATGCAGTTGGTTGCCGCCGAACCGGACATCAACAAGCCAATGAATTTGGCCTTCGACTCCAAGGGCCGGCTGTGGGTCTCCACGTCCATCGAATACCCAGTCGCCGCTCCAACGAACAGTCCGGGAAGGGATCGCATCATGATCTTCGAGGACTTTGGCGCCGACGGGAAGGCGCGCAAGGCGACGCAATTTGCCGGAGGCTTGAATATACCCATGGGCCTGTACCCATTCCAAAGCCTGAATGCAGATGGGTCGACCACCTGGAAAGCGGTCGCATGGTCGATTCCCCATATCTGGTTGTTTGAGGACACCGACGGGGACGGACGCTCGGACAAACAGGAGGTGCTTTACGCGAACTTCGATTACACCAGGGATACGCACGGGAATCAATCGAGCTTCCGCCGAGGCTTCGATGGCTGGCTCTACTGCGCTCACGGATACAACAACGACTCCCGCGTGAAGGGGCTCGACGGATACGAGGTCCGAATGAATTCAGGCAACACTTATCGCATCCGATTGAGAGGAGAGCGCATCGAGCATCACACTTACGGCCAGGTCAACCCTTTCGGACTCGCCTTCGATGAGTTTGGCAACCTGTTCGCGTCGGATTGCCACAGCGAGCCCATCTACCAATTGCTCCAAGGCGCTCACTATCCAAGTTTCGGGAAGCCGCACGATGGTCTTGGATTCGCTCCTAAAATGATGGAAAACAAACGAGGCTCGACCGCCATCGCTGGGATCTCCATCTACGCCGACGTCGTGTGGCCAGAGGAGTTTCAGGAAAACGTCTTCGTCGGCGACGTGATGACCAGCCGCATCTATCGCGATCGACTCGAGGACCGAGGATCCACGCGGATCGCTCAAGGCCTGCCCGATCTGGTCACCTCTGACGACCCGTGGTTCCGCCCCGTGGACATTCAGCTCGGACCGGATGGCGCGCTCTATATCGCTGATTTTTACAACCGCATCATCGGCCATTACGAGGTCCCTTTCACGCATCCAGGACGCGACCGGCGAAGCGGACGGATCTGGCGCCTGATCCACCGAGGTCCCGGCGGCTCGGCCTTCCGGGGCAATCCGCCCGATATCTCCAAATCATCCGCAGAACAGTTGGCGGCGGATCTCGCTCGGCCGAACCTGATCCACCGGCGCCTGGCCACCGACGAACTCACGAATAGGCTGGGCCAGGAGGCGATTCCCGCACTGCGACGCGCTCTCTCAAGGCCCGCTAACTCGTTTCAACAGGTCCACGCCCTTTGGGCACTCGAACGCCTCCGCGCGCTCGAGGAGATGGACATTACAAGCGCGGCAGCGTCTCCTGACCGGCTTGTTCGGACGCACGCCATGCGCGTGATCGCGGCATCAAAGGAATTTAACACGGCTCGACGCGGGCTGGCGATGGCTGGGCTCGCCGACGAGCATGGGCTCGTGCAACGGTGCGCCGCCGAAGCCCTCGCGAACCATCCCGCATTCGAGCACGTGAGCCCCTTGCTCGATCGAATCACTAAGGCACCCCATTCCGACAGCCACCTCCTCCACGTCGCTCGGAAGGCCCTCCGCGACCAACTCGTTCCCGAGGCAAATCTCCGGCGTTTGGCGACTGTGAAGTTGGATCCCGAGAAGTGGCAAATCGTCGCAGATCTCTGCTTGAGTGTGAACACACCCGCAGCCGCGGAGTTCCTCGTCAGCCGCTTGTTCACAGCCGATCAAGAGCGAACCAACTCCGCGCGGGCATCCCAAATCCTTAAACATGCCGCGACATACGCTTCAATCGACGAATTGGGAAGGCTCGTGCAATTTGCCAGCCGCCCGCTTCCCCAGGCATCGAACCCATTGCTGTTTCAAGAGCTGGGAAGGCAATTCAAATTGTTCAAAGCTCTCGACGCAGGACTCCGCCAACGGGGAGTCCCTTTGCCAGGGAGCGCCATTTCATGGGGAGGCGCCTTGGTCGCAAGCTTTTTTGAATCCTTCGTGCCCTCTCCTGTCTGGTTGACGATGCCGCACGAAGCAAATCCCACCGCCACGCCTTGGGACGTCGAACCGCGACCATGCTCCGACGGAAGATGGCGCAACCTTATCTCCAGCTTTCCACACGGCGACGACCTCACGGGTGTTCTGCGCTCGCGCCCGATTGAAATCCCTCAAAAACTCGAGTTCTGGCTCGCCGGCCAAGACGGGTTCTCCCCGAATCCCCCGCAGCATCTCAACCGCATCCGTCTCCGCGCCCATCCCTCCGGCCAGGTGCTGGCCGAAACATTCGCCCCAAGAAGCAACATCGCCCATCGCGTCACCTGGCGTCTTGAGCAGCACCTCGGAACTCAAGGGTACATCGAAGCCATCGATGGGGACGATTCCAACGACGACGCCTGGCTGGCTTTTGGCGATTTCCAACCCGCGATCGCGGAGCTTCGGCCCCCTGAGTTCCCTCCGAGGCCAATGCTCGACTCGACGATGGCGGCGGCGGAAATCTCAGCGCGTGTTCAGAGGAAGAGTGTCGCTCCGGTGCTGCGCCGCTTTTGCCTGCCCGGGCCGGACACTCACTTGAGCGAAGTCGACGCCGATGTCATCAGCGCGTGCGCGCTCGCGTGGGTGGCGCTGGAGCCGGACCAAGCTATTCCCAAACTGTCAGCCGCTCTGAACTCCGCCGCAGGATCGGCATTATATCGGGAGCGACTCGCCCAGATCCTTGCCAGCCATGATCGAGCAGACACCCAAAACGCCGTTTTGAACGCCTTGAAAACCCTGCCACAAAAGGCGCACGAACGCCTTTCCTACACCCTTGCAAGCGCTCCGTTCAGCGCTGAAACTCTCCTCGCTGGCCTCGAGAACGGAGCCGTGTCACTGCGCGTCCTTCATCGCGTTGGACTCCACAACCGGTTGAGAGCCTCCAAACCCGCAAATTGGGAAGCTCGCGTCGCCAAACTCAAGAATCAACTTCCGGCCTCCGACGACGCGCGCGACAAACTCCTAGTCGATTACAAAGCCGCGGCAGTGGACAAGCCTGGAAACATGAACCAAGGGAGGCAATTGTTCGCCAAGCACTGCGCCTCCTGCCACCGCATTGGCGAAGAGGGCGCGCTTGTTGGCCCGCAACTCGATGGCATCGGCCAGCGAGGCTTGGATCGATTATGCGAAGACATCCTCGACCCCAACCGAAGCGTCGACCTGGCGTTTCGAACCACGCTCTTCACCCTCAAGAATGGCGATCTGGCTGGCGGCTTGTTTCGCCGTGAGGAGGGCGATTGGATCGTTCTCGCCGAGAGCACCGGTCGTGAGATTTCAATCCCCAAGAAGGAGATTGCGGAACGAAGTGAGTCGGAGCTGTCGCTCATGCCAGAAAACTTCGGGGAAATCTTATCGAAGGAAGATTTCGCGCATCTTATGGCATTTCTGCTGCGTACCGCGATCGGAAAGCTCCCCTAGTCGAGCCGGCACCATGCTGCGTCACAGGAAATCCGAGGCAAGCCAGGATCGGACCATCGAAAACACGCCCATCGAGTTGCCCCCCATCGCCATGACGCCAAACGTCTTTCGAGACAAATTGGATTGCTTACTCCCAAGGTTCGCGAAAATACTGGCCCACCGCATTCTTCATCGCAACTCATGTCCAACCCATCGCACAAAATGGTCGTGATCACCGGCGCGACGCGCGGCCTCGGACGAGCCTTGGTGGACACGTTCATCGCCCAAGGGCACACAGTCGCCGGATGCGGCCGTTCCACGTCACACATCGCTTCGTTGCAGGAAAAACATCGCGAGCCCCATTATTTCGAGACAGTGGATGTCGCCTCGGATGAGGACGTGCGGCGATGGTCCGCGATCGTGATAGAGCGGCACGGCCCGCCTGATCTGCTGCTCAATAATGCGGCGATCATCAACCGCAACGCCCCACTCTGGAAAGTGCCTCCAGAAGAGTTTTCACGGGTTGTCGATACCAATATCAAAGGAGTCGTTAATGTAATCCGACATTTTCTCCCAGGGATGGCGGCGCGAGGGACCGGAGTGATCGTGAACTGGAGTTCCGGTTGGGGTCGGTCAACATCCGCCGAAGTCGCTCCCTACTGCGCCACGAAATGGGCCATCGAAGGGCTCACCCAAGCGCTTTCACAAGAATTGCCGGCGCCTTTGGCCGCGATCGCGGTCAATCCGGGGGTCATCAACACGGAGATGCTCCAGAGTTGCTTCGGAAGCGGCGCCAATTCGTATCCGAGCCCAGCTCGATGGGCTCAAACGGCCGTGCCGTTTCTGTTAAGGCTTGGGCCGAGCGATAATGGCAAGCCGATGACCGCGCCTTGAACTCCCCCACCCATCCAAACCGCGAGAACGCCCGAACGTATTCAACTCCCGGTAACCCTGGATTTATCTCCCCAACAAGACCCTCCAATGAAACACTTGAGTTCAAAAAGCCGCAGAGCGTTTCTGCGCGATTCTGCCTGGCTCTCCGCCGGGGCAGCAACCGTGGGATCAACTTTCTCACTGGCCGCTCCGAAAAAACTTTCTCCCAGCTCAAAGCTCAATCTGGGCATCATCGGCGCCGGGGGGCGCGGCTTCGATAATCTGATGGGGGTTCAATCTGAAAACATCGTGGCTCTCTGCGATGTGGACGATGATCGCGCAAAAGGGGCTTTCGCCAGGTATCCTGCGGCGAAACGCTATCGCGATTTCCGAAGGATGCTGGAGAAAGAAAGAACTCTCGACGCTGTGGTGATCAGCACGCCGGATCACACACATGCAATCGCCGCCCTCGCCTCCATGCGCCGAGGTCTCCACGTTTATTGTGAGAAACCCCTGGCGCATTCGATCTACGAGGCCAGGCAGATGGCTAAAGTCGCTCGGGAAACCCGCGTCGTCACCCAGATGGGTCAGCAAGGCCACGCCATGGAAGGCTCCAGGCGCGCCGTAGAAATCATTCGCTCCGGCGCCATCGGCGACGTCACGGACCTCCATGTCTGGACTGACAGACCCGCCGGATGGTGGCCCCAAGGCGAACATCGCCCAGAAGAAACACCCCAAGTTCCGCCCTACCTGGACTGGGATCTTTGGCTGGGGCCTGCCCAGGCTCGACCCTACCACCCGGTCTACGCGCCGTTCAAATGGCGCGGCCGATGGGACTTCGGAACTGGCGCGATCGGCGATATGGGAGTGCATAACTTGGACACGGCGTTCTGGGCGCTCGAACTGGGAATCCCCACCTCGGCTGAAGTGAAGGAGTCTTCCCTTCGGACCGAGGATTGTCCGCCTCTCTGGAGCGTCATGGAACTGCGGTATCCAGCCCGCGGCACGCAGCCCCCAGTCAAGCTGACTTTTTACGACGGAAAAAAACTCCCGCCGTCCGCCCTGTTCCACGGAGAAACCATCACCGACAACGGTTCATTGGTCATCGGAAGCAAGGGAACCCTCTACACTCGCACGTGGCACGGCGGAGAAACCGTGAAAGACATGTTCTTGCTGTTGCCGACTAAACAGTTCGCCGGCTATCAACCGCCTCCCCCAACCTTGCCGCGCACCTCGGAACATCATCTGGAATGGATCCAGGCGTGCAAGGGGGGCCCGCGCGCCCAGTCGGATTTTGCCTACGCGGCAACGCTGACGGAAGGATTGCTTGTCGGCTTCCTCGCCCAACGAACCGGCAAACGCATCGAGTGGGACTCGAAAAACATGAAGGCCAGAGGCTGTCCCGAAGCGGACTCCTTTATTCGACCGCGATTCAGGAAAGGATGGACTCTCTGAGCCACCGCAGAAATCCAATCCGCCCCTGCCCTCGTTGAGTGGTATCCTGATCAATCCAGGAAGCAGCTCGGGAATTCCGTTATGAAGAAAAAAGTCAAAGTAGGCTTGGTGGGCTCGCAGTTCATCACGTCCATCCACGCCGAGTCGTTTCAGGCGTGCCCGCAGGCCGAAATATTCGCGGTCGCTTCGCCCACTCCTGGCAACGCTGAAAAATTCGCGGGAGCCCGGGGCATTCCACATCATTTCGCGGACTATAGAAAAATGTTGGAGATGCCGGAAATCGATGTGATTTCAATCGGCGCGCCGAACAACGCGCACTGCCAAATCACGCTGGATGCCGCCTCCGCGGGCAAGCACGTCATCCTAGAGAAACCGATGTGCCTCAATCTCGCCGAAGCCGACCGCATGCTCGCGGCTTGCCGCCAGGCCAAAATAAAGCTCATGTACGCCGAGGAATTGTGCTTCGCGCCCAAATATGTGCGACTGAAGCAACTGCTTGATTCCGGCGCCCTGGGCGAACCGACGCTCGTCAAACAATCCGAAAAGCATGATGGCCCGCACGCGCCGCATTTTTGGGACATCGATCGCAGCGGCGGAGGCGTCACGATGGATATGGGGTGCCATGCCGTGGAGTTTTTCCGCTGGATGCTGGGCCGGCCGAAGATCCGGTCAGTCTATGCCCAAATGTCCGCCCAAGTTCATAGGGATAAAACGCGAGGCGATGATAACGCCTTGATTATTGTTGAATTCGAGAACGGCGTGATCGGCCTGGCGGAAGAAAGCTGGACAAAGCTCGGCGGGATGGATGATCGCGCCGAGGTCCACGGCTCCAAAGGTGTTGCCTTCGCCGATCTTTTGCATGGAAACGCCATCGAGGCTTACAGCAAGGACGGATATGGTTACGCCGTCGAAAAGGCCGGATCAACCAAAGGATGGTCGTTCCCCATCTACGAGGAAGCGTGGAACTACGGGTTCCACGGGGAAATGGCGCATTTCGTGGACTGTGTGTTGCACGATAAGCAACCGCTAGTCACAGGGGAGGACGCGCGAGCAGTCATGGAAGTGCTTTTCGCCGCCTACGAATCGGCTGGCACGGGACGCAAAGTGATGCTACCCTTCAAGTCGGAGGCTGCCAAACCCATCGATCTCTGGCTGAATCGCGGGTCTCTCCTGCGCACGGATCACTCAAACCTCCCTCCCTAGCGCAGCATCCTGCCGCATGCCTGAATGACTCGTTCCGCGTCGATGGCCGCCATGAGAGCTTCCTCCGCCAGCTTGGCATCCGACGAGCCAGCCAAAGGAGCCACTATTTCATGAGGCACCTTCCACGGCGCCCATTGTGTGACGCTTGACGGGCCAAACAACGCCACGATCGGGCATTGGCAGGCAGCAGCGAGATGCATCGCCGCCGTGTCCACCCCCACGAACAGCTTCGCCCGATGCAGCAGCCCGGCCAAATGCGCCCAAGTGAGAGTTCCTCCGGTGGAAATGGCCCTCGGCCCAAGGTCCGCCACGAACCGGGCGGCGTTATCCGTTTCTTCCGCGTCAGGCCCCGTGCTGATCACCAAACGATGCACCCGATCAAGCAGGAATCGGCCGACTTGCAGCCATCGATCGTTAGACCATCGCTTGCGTCTCCAACGGGTTCCTGGATGAAGCACCGCGAAACTTGTCCCGGCCTCCACTCCATCCCAACGAGCGGTCCGCGAAGGATCGAAAATCATCGGAGGTGGCGAATTTCCAATTGAGAGGAAATCGCGCACCGTGAAAAAATCCTTCTCAACGCGGTGGCCTTGCGTCCATTCATGCCGTGATTGGCCGTTAATCCATAGGCGCCACCAAAAGTTCAACGGATAAAAGGATGTGTTGGCGCAGCGCTTGCCGGCTCCGCTGAATCCGGCAAACCAGCGCCCGCGATCTCCATCGGTGAGCTCGAACGCGTAATCAAACCGCCGCTCCCGGAGTTCCAGAACCCGCTTGAAATCCAACCAGGGCGAAGCAAAAGAACGTTTGCCCGCTTCCGGAGACGCAGCGACCAAAACGCGATCAATCGCGGCACAGCCCCGCAGAATGTCCTCGGTCCCCTTGCGGACAACGACCCAAATCTCCGATTTCGGATGAAACTTGCGGACCGCCTGCAGCGTGGGCGTCAACAACAAGGCGTCTCCGATGTGTTTGAGTTTGACGAATAACAACCGCATCGCGGAACCAATCAGCGCAGAGGGCTTACTGCCTGTGAAGCTGAAAATGCGCGCTTCGTGCCAGTCCGGACCTTGACCGCAATTCAAAGTCTGTTGAACGGATCCTTCGGCCGGCCACCGCAAGGCCGGGCTTCGAGAATTCAGCCTTAAAACGGCAGTTGAACATGGTGCAGATTTGCGAAAGCCTGGATGAGAAAGGTTCGACGAACAGCGAGGCATACCCTTTATGGATCTGCTGAGTGATTCGGAAAAACTTTATCGGCAGGATCTTGCGCAGATTCACCGCGGGCAACTGCTGTTTTAAGGTTCAGGCTTTTGCGCTTATCAAACCAGCTGCGCTTTGGAAGAGTCGGCGGGGCATGACGCACAGATCATGAAACTCGCACTGATTCGCCGAAAGTTTGATGAAGGAGGCGGCGCTGAACTCTACGCGCAACGCTTGATCTCCGCACTCACGGATTCAGGGCACGAAGTCCATTTGTTCGCCGAATCTTGGACCTCCACACCTGGTGGCGTTCGGCTGCATCGGATTGAATCCGGAGGGACTCGATCAACTCGGGCTCGAAAATTTGCCAACGCGGTCCGGGCGGAGTTGATTTCGTTGCGGTTTGATTGTGTCTTCAGCCTGGAGAGAACGATCCGACAAGACGTTTATCGCGCGGGCGATGGCGTTCATCGGATCTGGCTCGAGCGGCGGCGGCAGGCATCCCCTTGGTGGAAACGCTGGCTCATCGGCCGCGGACTCTTTCACCGGGGCCTGTTAGTGCTTGAACGGGAGACCTTCGATCCCTCCACCACCGGTCGCGTCATCGTGAATTCAGAAATGGTTCGGCGAGAAATACGGCAGTGCTTCGATTTTCCGGACGACCGAATCCACCTGGTTCGGAATGGCGTCTGCGTGGAACGTTTCCAAAATCTCGACCGACGCGCCGCCCGGGCACGTTTCGGCATCTCGGATTCTGCATTTGTGCTCGTGTTCGCGGGTTCCGGATGGGAACGCAAAGGGCTAGCCTACGCGATCGAAACAGCGAGACGGCTCCAATCCTCTAATGTCAAACTGCTGGTGGCGGGCAAGGGAACGCCTCCTTCGAACACTCCGGAGAATGTGCTCTTTGCTGGCCCTATGCGGGACGTTGAGATGGCCTACGGGGCCGGAGATCTTCTCCTTTGCCTTCCCCTCTACGAGCCGTCCGCCAATGTCGTCTGCGAGGCTCTTGCCGCCGGGCTGCCAGTCGTCACTTGCGTGCAAAACGGCGCTTCGGAATGGATCAAAGAAGGTGAAACCGGATCGGTCGTCAAAAATCCCGCCGACATTTCAGCCGTGACCGCGGCTATCGAGCCGTGGATTTCGGGGAGCCGCAAAAAGGTCTCGTTGGACCTAGATGAGCTCCGGATTGAACGAAACATGCGTGAGACTTTGGAAATCCTGTCGCTTGGAAGGGATTAGATTGAAGCGCGTTGGTTCGAAATGAGGCGTCTTCCAGTGGCGCCCCCCCCCCCCGCAGAACGATCCCAAGCTTCAATGCAATTTCAGGATGTCCCTCGCTTCGGCATCGGCATCCGGAAGCTTCCGCCTGAGCAGCGTGTAAGCGATGCTTCGACGGCTGATGGCGCCGAGTTTCAATTTCTCAACTGGGCCTAGCATCTCGAGTTCCACATATTGATTGGGATCGCCATTCGTATAAATTTCGGCGCTGCTTCCGTTGTCCGGGTAAGCCTTTCCGACCTTTCGTGGGGAGTCCATTTTCAACACGGCCTTGTCTCCAATCCATAAAAGCGTGCCCGCGTCGGTGCCAATCTTGAAACTCTTGGATTTGTCTCGCTCCATGGAGATCAGCCGGTCGCTGATCTTGAGCGAGGGTGGAACAGACTGCCCTTGATTGTCGAAGAGGTTTGGAAACACGGATTTCTTCGGCACTGGGGAATAGACGCGAACGGGATCTTTGAGCTGCGTGACAACCCATATTGAAACGTCGATTACGTCTCCAGAGACTCGTGTGTACTGTGTTTCTATGCTCATGGTGGCGGACTTGGGCCGGAGCCGCACCCGTCGTGTAGTGCGAATGCCAAAATGAGGGTCAATCGCGCTGACCATATCCACGCCGCCCGCGACCGGGGTGACCGAGACAGGCATGGAGTCGAACGCCACTGGAGGAGGCCATGCACGGCCCGTCATCTTCGTCCAACCGGCTTGGGGTGCGGGCCACGATTTATCGCCTCCAAAATTGCCCCAGTCATTTGAATTGGGATCCACCGGCTTGCCATCCATCGCACGGTTCTCCCAAAACGGCCCCGTTTCCTCACCCGCGAATCGGAACTGCATAACACGGCCAACGGCTGGAACCACAACGGTTTCCACCACTCCGTTGCCGATGAGAAAGCAATTTGTCCAACCACGATAACTGATGCATTGGACTCGGACGCTCGCTGGTTTTGAAGCATCGTCCGCAGACAACGAAACGATCCACCCAAACCTGGGAATGGCGAAACCGAGGAGAACCGCCAGCAGCCTGATCTTCATGAATTTTAAGTCGGAAATTCTAGAACGATTCCCGCCGTGGGTCAAAGTAAGACTTCCTCGTCATAATCGCTGGGTGGGACCGTATTTGTCCCACCCTCGGAGATAAGATCGGCTCTAAACTGATGATTGCTATGAATGCAGGACAACTAGAACTTGGTTTGGCGAACCGAACGCTGCGCAGTTTGCGGGCCGACATTGGCGAGGAACGGCGCATGTTTGTCGCAAGGCTTTGGTTCCATCGGATGCACCATGTCGTGGATCGCGCTCGGGAGTGGAGCCGGACACGAGTCGAGCGTCCGGAACAGAAGTATCTGACTTTGACTTGACCGACTCAGTCTGGGCCGTGACGACTCACTGAGCCGCTGTCGGCTTTTCCCTGGATCAACATCCTGGCCTCAGCCAGTAGGATTTGGTTGAGCATCCAAAGTGGCCGCTGAATCAGGCAACGAAGGTTCGCTTCATCCTTCTGCCGACTAGCGGAATGGGCTCAGTGCCTACGGCGCACTGCGTTGTGAGGATTCACCCTTAAAACGGCCGTTGAACATGGTGGAGATTTGCAAAAGCCTGGATGAGAAAGGCTTGACGAAGAGAGAGGCATATCCCTGATGGATCTGGCGAGTGATTCGGAAAGACTTTATCGCCAGGGTCTTGAAAAGATTCGCCAGGGGCAACTGCCGTTTTAAGGTTCACCGACCAGGCTCCTTCGCCGCCCTTTTCGCGCGAAAATCCTGTATCAGCGCTTCGACCTTGTCCGGGTTCGGGGAGACACCTTTGAGCAACTGCAAGTGTTTGACTCCTTCCTCCCACCGGTTTTCGCTCTCATCAAGCCGCACGAGTGCGGTCAGAATCTGCTGGAGTCCGAACAGATCGGGTTCCTTTTTGCTACCTTCCACCTTGTGCCATTTCGAGAGCGCCGCTTCCAAAACATGGCGGGCCCGAACAGGATGTTTGAGGTTTTCGGCGAAAACTTTTCCGAGCTCGCACAAAATCGGGTAAGCGTCGGGGTTCAGCAGCAACCCCTCCCTCAAGAATTGGACAGCCTCGTTTGGTTTTCTAAGCTGAGTTCGGAGCCAAAAAGAGGCCACGGTATAAATTTCCACTTTATTGGGATCCAGCTCCGCGGCGAGCCGCAGCCACGGCAGGATCTCCTCCTGGCCTGTGCGGCCATCCAAATGGCTGTGTCCACTTGGAAAAAAATTTCTGCCGAACCCGTCAATCCAATTCGAGGCCTGCCCTAAAAAATTGAGCTCATCCCCGTGGTCATGGGAGTGGTCGTGGGAGTGATCGTGACCATGATCGTGATCGTGTTCGTGACCATGATCATGACCCTCATGCGAAGATTTTTCAACCGGCGGAGAGGGGCTCGCGGGATCTTCTTTGCGCTCCGAAGCGGAGATATCGGATGTTTGGGCGGCAACGAGGTGAACTTCCCCTGAAGCTTCGCCCGCCCCTTTCGTGTCGAAGATGCTCGGGTAGTAACCGCTGTGGAAATAAGCATCCGCCTTTAGAAAAAAATGCTGAGCGAAGAGCTTGCGGCTGTCTCCCAAAAGCATTGTCAGAAAATCAACCCTCTTCGCGCGCGTGGGGTCCCCAGCATCGTATAGTGGGGCGAGGGCCGTCGCGGTTGTAAAGCAGCTTGCAAACAATCCCGCCAAAACGAATGAGGCGACTCGGTGCATCGTAAGTGTTCGGTTAGAGGCTCAAGTGTTGAGCGGTTTCTTGCGAAACACCAGCCACGCCGCGCACAGAAAAAAGGCTGAGTAGAGTGCCGCATAACCCATCGCCCCCAAAAACGCAAGGAAGGAAATGGCGGCATGATTGTGAACAAGCATATCTCTCAAGTCGAAAAACTCGAGGTGCGGTATCGAGAAATAGACCAACTGCAAAAGAGTGCTCGCCGGTTCCACAAGTTTTTGCGCAATTTGACCAAGATGGCGGCCCATGAATAAGATGGACCCTGTGACAATGAAGCAAAGCGTCGTGTTCGCGGATGGAGTGCTGATCGTCACGGATCCTAAAATCGTCATCGAGGTCACGACGGCTGCGAACGCCCCATGAAGGAACAAAGCATAGGCGTAATTCGCGATGACAAAGTCTTTTTCACGAGCGGCGCTCATGACTCCGAAAAAGAGATAAAACACAAGCAAGGCGATGCAAGTCGCCACCCAACAGCCAAGGAACTTGCCCAGGATCACGTGCCAGCGGGTCACGGGCTTCGCCAGGAGCGGGAAAATCGTCCGGTGTTCTTTTTCGGCCGGAATTTGACGCGCCGCAGTCGCAATCGCGATCACCATCACGGAGATCCAAATCAAGAGCAAGCAAAGTTCCTTCAAATAGCGGGCCGCGCGAATATCGCCAAAAAAATTCATCCCGCCCAGCATCATGGTCAGGACTGCAGTGAGGACGAATAGGACGTAGAAATCCTTCCTCCGATACAACTCTTTGACAACCAGCCCCGCGATGGCCCAAGGTGTGCTCATTCAGAGATTTGCAATAAGCGTTGCTCAGATGCCATTGCCCACAATTTTTAAGAATATTTGTTCGAGATTGCACCGATAACGATCCGTTAGCTCGGTGACGCTTCCCTGCATCTTCAATTCCCCAGAGCTCAGAATCCCGACGCGATCGCACACCGTCTCGACTTCACCCAGTTCGTGGGATGAAAAAAAGACCGTTTTTCCCTCCCCCTTCAACCTCTGAATGATGGCTCGCACTTGCATCCGTCCAATGGGGTCCAATCCGCTCGTGGGCTCATCCAGGATCAGAAGGTCAGGGTCGTTGATAAGCGCCTGCGCCAAACCCACACGCTGTTGCATCCCTTTGGAATAAGACTTGATAGGGCGCTTTCGTGCGTGGTCGATTTCGACGAGCTTGAGAACGCTATCGATGCGCCGATCGGCAACGTCCCGTTTGATCCCAAAGACTTTGCAGTAAAACCGGAGCAATTCCTCAGCAGTGAGGAATTTGTAATAATAAGTCAGCTCTGGCAGATAACCAATCCGCTGGCGCGCGATGGGATCCCGGACATTCACGCCAAAAAGATAAGCCTGTCCTCGGGTTGCGTTCACGAAGCCGAGCAACACATTCATGGTCGTCGTTTTACCCGCCCCATTTGGCCCAAGAAACCCGAAAACTTCTCCCGCATTCACGGAGAGCACCAAATCGCGCACGGCAAGCTTGGTCGCCTGCCCAATCTCCTTGCTGGGAAACTCTACACTCAGCTTATCAATTCTAAGAATCTCTGCCATGGACTTAATCTCTCTGCTTTTGGATTCGGGAGCCCAAACAAACTCGAGGATTACGGCAAACCTCAACTGAAAGCAATAGCCCTACCCGCGGCAAATCAGGGCTTCCGGCCTCGCCACCCCAAAACATAGACTTGGTCTACTGACAAATTTGGCCCAAGTCGAGACGCCGTGGGGTTATCGGCAACTTTCCCTCAATATTGAGACCTTACTGTCGTGATTCCAATCGCACAAAAAACCCCGGCACAACTTGTGCCAGGGCTGAAGTGGATGGGAATCCGCGACACCTGCGGGCAGGTCAAAGCACATGGGCTGGCTCGGTACAAGTCGCGGTGACGCCGATGGATTGATAATCGTAAGTCCCCCCTGAAGGGCATGCAGGAGCCTTCTTGATGAAGAGTGTCGGACCCACGATATCGGCTTCGGTCACCAAATCGCCTCCTTGTTTTCCGTTCTCTACTCCCCAGATTTGTTTAGCTGATTCAATCTGGGCCAGGTTCTCCAAACAAACCTGAAGGCTGGCGACCTTTTTTGTCTTGATAAAGTTCGGGAGCGCGATGGCTGTCACCATCCCAACAATAGCCACCACGATCAGGATCTCAATCAGCGTGAAAGCACCCTTACCGCATGGCGAAAAGCGCATAACATTAAGGATTTCATTTAAAACCTCCGGATGCTAGGAAAAAAAAGAGCTTAGGAGTTGCCCCCTAAGCTCTTGAAGTATTGACAACCGGTCAATTCAGGAACCGGGCGATTCTATCTGAATTACAGGACGTGCGTGCCGCCAGTGGTGCAAGTCGGATTGGCGTCCACCGTGGTCGTCGCGTAGGTTCCGCCCGAGGGGCACTTAATGTCGGTGTTGATAACACCCTTGATGTGCTTGGTCGCATCACCGGAGATGTCCGTCGTGGCGACAGCGGACCCAGCAGCTTTCTTGTTTTCCAGTGCCCACTGCTCAATAGCGCCTTGAACCTGCTTCAGATTCGCAATACAGGCGTTGGTCTGAGCCGTCGTCCGGGCTTTGACGAAGTTGGGTATGGCGATCGCGGCGAGCAAGCCGATAATGGCCACCACGATCATGATTTCAACGAGGGTGAACCCTGACTTCCGATTGTTCTTAATGGTCGTTTGCATAGGACTTTGCGTTAGTAGTTGATACGTTTGGGACTAGCGCGGCGTGAACGACTCAGGGGTGATTTTGGATGATTATTATTGCGTTGTTTGTTCACTGACTGACCCCTGCGAACCGCACCATTAACGGTAGCAGGGTTGGTGCCAAAGTCAAATTTGAGACCCACTAACCTCGTGGCATGACTTCATCGGAGCGGTCGCAAACTTCGTTCGAATCCCGTTGCCTATCCCCCACAAAACGGCAGTCGCCCATGGCGAATCTTCGCAAGATCCTTGCGATAAAGTTTTTCCTAATCTCTCACCAGATCCACACGGGATCTGCCACGCGCTTCGTCAGGGCTGTTCTCATCCACGCTTTTGCAAATCTCTACGAAATTGAACTGCCCTTTTAAGGACGTTAGCGCTCACGAGAATGGACCCGCCTGTGCTCACGAGAAGTGACCCAGCTCGCTGAAGGCCGCAGGGATTGTCTTTCCAAGTGGTGGATGGGGGTG